>VFQP010001594.1_pt1 | contig 29546 bp, 22 predicted proteins | sample 3512351 | NCBI WGS metagenome assembly VFQP01 (sample SAMN10412372, study PRJNA504923) | tailings metagenome | isolation source: Relicate 1 Philex TSF1 revegetated site | place: Philippines: Tuba, Benguet | collected 2017-08-29
GGCGGGCCGGAGCGGGCGCGGTCAGCGGGGGAGGTGCGTCTCGACGAGCTCGACGATCGCCGGGTCGTCGGGCAGGGTGCGCGGCCGGAACCGGTGCACCTCGCCGCCCGGCAGGACGAGGAACTTCTCGAAGTTCCACGTGACGCGCCCCGCCGTGCCGTCCGCGTCGGGCGTCTTCTTGAGCTCCGAGTAGAGCGGGTGCGCGTGGCGGCCGTTGACGCGCACGCGGTCCACCACGGGGAACGTGACGCCGTACGTGAGCGAGCAGAACTCCTGGATCGCCTCGTTGCTCCCGAGCTCCTGCAGGAACTGGTTGCTGGGGAACCCGATCACGGTGAACCCGCGGTCGCGGTACTTCTCCTGCATCGCCTCGAGCGTCGCGTACTGCGGCGCGAGCCCGCACCGCGACGCGACGTTGACGACCAGCACGACGTCGTCCGCGTGCTCGCGCAGGGTGTGCGTCGTCCCGTCCATGGCGTCGAACGGGATGTCGTACAGGCTCATGGGACCTCCTCGGGCGAGGCGCCGGCGCGTCCGGGCCCGTCCCATCCTCGCACCGCGGGTGTGACGTCGTGCGGAACCCGTCCCGACCCCCGGTCGAGCGCGCGCGAGCCTGCCCGTGGCGTGCTGAAGTATGTGCGCGATGCCAGCAGCCGAGAGAAGGGACGCCTCCATGCGCCCGTGGACCCCGAAGACCGACATGGTGCGCCGGTTGTACGTCGCAGGCCGGGAGGCGACGAGCCCGGCCGAGGCGCTCCGGATGTCCCCGCAGGAGCTCGCGGAGGAGTTCGACCGCTGGCTCGAGGGCGTCCGCGCCGCGCGCGAGCAGTAGGAGCGGCGGAATCTCGGTGGCCTCCCGCGCCCGCGCGGGACAGACTCGGGGCATGACGACGCGGCTGCCGGACGACGGCCCGGGCCACGGACACGACGGGGGACCGGACGACGGCCCCGACACCACCTCGCCCGTGACCCGGGCGGTGGTCGGCGTGGTCGTGGGCATCGCGATCTTCGCGTTCGTCGGCGTCGTGGGGTACTTCGCCGTCGTGACGGTCGGGATGCGGTCGTGGGCCGACCAGCGGGGCGCCTCCGCCGAGCGGTCGGTCGCGAGCGCCCCGGCGAGCACCTCGGCCGGCGCCGGGACCGGGCGCGAGACGACGCTCGACGCGTCGAACGAGGCGTACCGCCAGCGCCAGGGCACGCCCGAGCGCGACGCCGAGGCGGCCCGCTCGGTGCCCGCCGTCCGCGCCGCGCTCGACCCGGTCGCGGACGGCTCGGCGGTCGACGCCGACGAGGTCGCGGCGGCGCTCGCCGCCGCGGGGTTCGAGACCGTGCAGGTCGTGGGCACGACGGCGTCCGGCGAGGTCGCGACGACCGTCGGCGTGGGCGTCGCCGTCCCGGGCGGCTGCGTGTTCGGGGGCGTCGCGCCCGACGCCGTGACCCTCGAGGCCGGCGGCCCGATCGCGGACGGTGGCTGCCTGGAGATGCCGGCGCACTGAGGCCCCTCGCACCGGGCGCCCGCGGCCGCGCGCCCGGCCCGGGTGGTCCGGGAGGTCGCCGCGCGGGTCGATCTCGCGACCTGCGGCTCCACCTGGGTACGGTCAGCGGGGCGGGCGACGGAGCCCGCACGGCTGACGGAGGGTGAGAGATGCGGATCGAGGGCGCGGTCGCGCTGGTGACGGGCGGGGCGTCGGGCCTCGGGCGCGCGACGGCGGAGGGCCTGGTGGCTGCCGGCGCGCGCGTCGTGCTGGCCGACCTGGCGTCGTCCGACGGCGCGGCGGTCGCCGCGGGGCTCGGCGACGCGGCGCGGTTCGTCCCCACGGACGTGACGAGCGAGGACGACGTCGCGCGGGCCCTGGACGCCGCGGACGCCCTGGGTGGGGCGCGCGTCGTCGTGAGCTGCGCCGGGATCGTGCTCGCGCAGCGGGTCCTCGGCCGGTCCGGGGTGCACGCGCTCGACGCGTTCCGCCGCGTCGTCGACGTCAACCTCGTCGGCACGTTCAACGTCGTCCGGCTCGCGGCGGAGCGCATGCTCGCCCTCGACCCGCTCGGTCCCGACGGTCCCGACCCCGACGGCGAGGAGCGCGGCGTCGTCGTGCAGACGGCGTCGGTCGCGGCGTTCGACGGCCAGGTCGGGCAGGCGGCCTACGCCGCGTCCAAGGCCGGGGTCGCCGGCCTCACGCTGCCGCTCGCGCGCGACCTCGCGCAGCACCGGATCCGCGTCATGACGATCGCGCCCGGGATCTTCCGCACCCCGATGATGGCGTCGCTCCCCGAGGCGGCGCAGGAGTCGCTCGGGGCGCAGGTGCCGCACCCGAGCCGGCTCGGGCGCCCGGAGGAGTACGCGCACCTCGTGCGCGCGATCGTCGAGAACCCGATGCTCAATGGCGAGGTGGTCCGCCTCGACGGCGCCATCCGCATGGCGCCGCGCTGAGCCGCAGGACCGCCGGGGGCCACGGGCCGCCCGACGCCGACAGGACCCCGGGCTCGCGCCCGGAGGAGAGGAGAGGGACGATGCCGCCGTACACGACGGCGACCGACTTCCGGGCCGACCTGCTCGCCCGCGCGACGGCGGCCCAGCGCCGCGCGTCCGCCCGGAGCTTCCCGGGCGACGGCGGCTCCGTCGCCGGGGTGCGCATGGGCGACGTGTTCGTGCTCGCGAAGAACGCCCTCGACCTGCCGGTCGACCAGATCGAGCTGCTGCTCGAGGACCGGATCCACGAGGTGCGGGCCGGCGGGTGCTCGATCATGGGCAAGGCGGCGACCGCCCGGCGCGTGACGGTCGAGCGGCACGCGGAGCTCGTGGAGCTCTTCCTGCGCCGGCACGACCGCATCGACACGTGGGACCTCGTGGACCTCACCGCGTCCCAGGTGCTGGGGACGTGGCTGCTCGACCGCCCGCGCGACGTGCTCGACGACCTGGCGCGCGCGCCCGACTGGCCGCGCCGTCGCTCCGCCGTCGTCGCGACGGCGGCGTTCCTGCGGCGCGGCCAGGTCGACGACACGTTCCGGCTGTCCGCGGTGCTGCTCGACGACCCGGAGCCGTACGTCCAGAAGGGCGTCGGCTGGATGCTCCGGCACGCGGGCGACGTCGAGCCCGAGCGGCTGCGGGCGTTCCTCGAGGAGCGGGCCGCCACGATGTCGCGCGACGTGCTGCGTGCCGCCGTCGAGAAGCTGCCGCCCGCGGAGCGCAAGGAGTGGCTCGCGCGCTGAGCGCCGGGGTCGCCCTCAGCCCCGGGACGGCACCCGGCCGCAGCAGGGCTCGAGGATCCGCAGCCCTTCGCGGCGGGAGAACCAGACCGTGAGCACGGCGGTGGCGCTGCCGAGGAGCGCGAGGTCGACGAGCAGCACGAGCGGCTCGATCGCGCCCTGCTCCATCGACGAGGCGCTGAAGGGTGCGAGGAGGAACAGGAAGAGGTTGTTGGCGACGTGCACGAGCACGGCCAGCTCGAGCCCGCCCGTCTTCCAGACGAGGAACCCGGTGCAGAGCGCGAACGCCGCGATGCCGATCTGCCCCACCCCGTCGTACCCGTGGCCGACGACGAAGAACGGGACCGGCAGGACGATCCCCCACACGGGCGAGCGCAGCCAGGTGCCGAGCATCTGCTGCGGCAGGCCGCGGAACGCGTACTCCTCGGCGGCGCACTGCAGCGGCCCGAGGAGGAGGATGCACCCCAGGCTCACCAGAAGGGCCGGGGTCACGGTGGGGGTCGCCAGGTCGGACGGCGGCCGGAGCAGGAACCCGCCCACGGTGACGACGCCGTAGAGCGGCACGACGAGCGGCACCGCGCTGCCGACGAGCCCCCACCGGAACCGTCCGGCGACCGAGTGGATCGTGCCGCGGCGTCGACCGCCCCAGCGCACGCCGAGCACGACGGCGGGCAGCAGGAGCGCGATGAGCCCGAGGCCGATCGCCCAGTCCAGCGGGTTGAGCGGGTCGGAGAAGTCGTCGGACGGCGTCGGCAGCCCGGGGCGGTAGGGCACCAGCACGGCGTAGGCGACCGCGACGGCGGCGACCGGGGCGAGGAACCCGAGGTAGAGGAGCGCCGTCGCGCCGAACGTGGTGAGCGGGGTCCACCACCGTGCGGGGCGAAGGTCGACGTGCGCCGCCCGGTGGTAGGCGAAGGTGGTCGCGGTCGTGCTGTCGAGCGTGGGCTGGGACACGGGACCGATGAGCGGCGCGCCGGGCACGGGTGCCGTCGGGACGGGACTCTCGTCGAGCGAGGGGTGCATGCGTCGAGCCTGGTCGGGCGGCTCGGGCCGCGGTATCGGTCATCGGTCTGATTTCCCGTCCTCAGCCGGGGCGCCGGGCTCGTCGGTGCCTACAGTGCTCCGGTGAGCATGTTCGCGCAGCGCCCGGCGTGGCGTCGGGTCCTCCGCGAGACCGGCCTCCTGGCCGCGGTCGCCCTGTCGGGTGCCCTGCTGTTCCTCGGCAACTTCGCGCTCAGCGTCGACACGCCGGGCGCGCAGGACGATCCCGTGCGGTTCGCCGCGCTCCTGTTCCTCGACCTCGCGTTCGGGGTCGCCGCGTGGGTCGTCGTGCTCTGGCGCCGCAGCGCGCCCTTCCTCGTCGCCCTGCTGCTCGCCGTGCTCGCCGTCGTCTCGACGGCGGCGGTGCCGGCGGCCCTCTTCGCGTTCGGGTCGCTCGCCACCCGGCGCCGGGTGCGCGAGCTGGCGCCGGTCGCGGCGGTCTGGCTCGTCGGCGTCCTGGCGGTGGCCGCCCTGGGGATCGACCTGGTCGGCGTGGCGCTGCCGTGGTGGGAGGTCGTGGCCGCGGTGGGCGCGGCCGCCGTCGTCCTCGCCGTCGCGCTCGCCGCGGGCATCGCCGTCGGCGCACGGCGGGAGCTCGTCGCCACCCTGCACGAGCGGGTCCGGCTGACCGCGGAGGAGCAGCGCCTCGGCGAGGAGCGCGCGCGCCACCAGGAGCGCACGCAGATCGCCCGGGAGATGCACGACGCCCTCGCACACCGCCTCTCGGTGACCGCGATGCACGCGAGCGTCCTGCGGCACCGGACGGACCTCGACGCCGCGGACCGGGACGAGGCCGTCGCCGCCCTGCACGACAGCAGCCGTCAGGCGCTCGCCGACCTGCGCGAGCTCCTCACCTACGCGCGGGGCCCGAGCCGGTCGGACGACGACCGGCCCCAGCCGACCCTGGACCGGCTCGACGAGCTCGTGGCCGAGACGCCGCTCGCCCGGACGGACTGCGCCGTCGACCTCGAGCGCCTGCCCCCGACCGTCAGCCGGCACTCGTTCCGGATCGTCCAGGAGTGCCTGACCAACGCCCGGCGGCACGCCCCCGGGCAGCGCGTCGACGTCGCCATCAGCGGCGCTCCCGGCCGCGAGCTGGCGATCGTCGTGCGCAACGCTCTCGCGGGCCCGCGGGAGGGTGCGCCCCGACCGGGCCTCGGCGTCATCGGGATGCAGGAACGGGCGCGCGCCGTGGGCGGGTCCGTCAGCGTCCGTCCGGGCGCCGACGAGCACGTGGTGTCGGTGACGATCCCCTGGCCCGCCGCGTGAGCCGCCCGTCGCCCGACGTCGTCCGGGTGGTCACCGTCGACGACCAGCCGGAGGTCCGCTCGGCGCTGCGCCTGATGCTCGGCGGCGAGCCCGACATCGCCGTGGTGGGCGAGGCGGTCGACGGGGACCACGCGCGCGACGTCATCGAGGCCTGCCGGCCCGACGTCGTGCTCATGGACCTGCGCATGCCGCGCTGCGACGGGCTGGTCGCGACGGCGCGCGAGACCGCGCTCCGGCCGGAGACGGCGATCATCGTCCTGACGACCTTCGACACGGACCACCACGTCGTGCGTGCCCTGCGTGCCGGGGCGTGCGGGTTCCTCCTCAAGGACGCGCCGCCCGACGAGCTCGCCCACGCCGTCCGCGCGGCGGCCCAGGGACGGCCCGTCCTCGCGCCCGCGGTGCTGCGGCGGGTGATGACCCTCGCGGCCGAGAACACCCGGCCGCCGGACGCCGCCGCGGTCGACGCCCTCGCGACGCTCTCCCCGCGCGAGCGCGAGATCGCGCGCGCCCTCGCCCGGGGGATGTCGAACGCGGAGATCTGCGCGGCGCTGTTCATCTCGCTCGCCACCGTGAAGACGCACGTCAGCCGGGTGATCGCCAAGCTCGGCGTGGAGTCGCGCACCCAGGTCGCCGCCCTCGTGCTGCGGAACGACCCGGAGCACGGATGACCGCGGCGGGGGTTCCCGCGGCGGACCGGGCGGCGTACGGTGAGCGCACGCGGTCCGGGCATCCTGGCAAGAATCTCCCTTTTGCCTCTCTGCTGTGAAAGTTTGTGCCACACTGGCCCCGTGAGCAGCAGCACGCCCGGGGGGCCGTGGGTCGTCGGGCTCGACGTCGGGGGGTCGGGGAGCCGCCTCCTCGCCCGTCGCCTGCCCGCCGCGGCAGGGTCCGGTGCGGGTACGGACGACGTCGCGCTGTCCGGCCGACCGGTCGCGATCGGGCCGACGGGGAGCGACGCCGCGGACGTCGTGCGTGACCTCCTCGACGCCCTCCGTGCCGCGGTCCCCGCTCTCGCCGCGGACGGCGTCGCCGCGGCCGCGGTCGGTGCGACCGGCCTCGCGTCCCTCGTGCGCGACCCCGCCGAGCTGCACGCCGCGTTGCGCACGGGCCTGCCTCCCGCCGCGGGCCCCGCGGTCGACGGCGACCCGTCCGTCCGGCCCGGCCCGCGCACCGCCGTCGCGGCCGACGCGCTCACCGCGCACCTCGGCGCGCTGGGCGGCCGTCCCGGCGCCGTCGTGGCGGTCGGCACCGGGGCGATCGCGCTCGGCACCGACCTGCGGACCGTGTGGCACCGCGTCGACGGGTGGGGCCACCTGCTCGGCGACCTGGGCTCCGGGTCGTGGATCGGCGCGCAGGGGCTGCGGGCCGCGGTCGCCGCGCACGACGGCCGCGACTCCGGCGGCTCGCCGGCGCTGCTCGCCGCCGCCGTCGCGCGGTTCGGCCCGGTGCCGTCGTGGCCCGGGCAGCTCTACACGCGCCCCGACCGCGCCCAGGTGCTCGCGTCGTTCACGCCCGACGTCGCGGCCGCGGCCCGTGCGGACGACACCGTCGCGCGGCAGGTCCTCGCGGGCGCCGGGACCCACCTCGCGACGACGCTCGCCGCCGCGCTCGTCGACGACGTCCCGCCGCTCGCCGCCGCGACCGGCGGGGTGCTGGGGATCGGCCCGCTGCTGACGGACGCGTTCCGGGCGCGGCTCGCCGTGCTGCGGCCCGACGTCGCGCTCGTCGACCCGGCGGGCACGCCGCTCGACGGCGCGCTGCACCTCGCCGCGCGCCTCGCGACCGAGCCGGGCTCCGTCGTCGGGCACGCGCCCTGGCTCACGCTCGGCGACCCCGCCGCGCCACCGACCGCCGGGCCACCGACCGCCCTGCCGCCGGGCGCGCCCGGTACCGCCCCGCACCCGACCACCGCCGAGGAGACCCCATGACCGCCGACGGCCTCGTCCGCATCCGCCAGGCCCTGCCGAGCCTGCGGCCCGCCGAGGCGCGCATCGCCGAGGCCGTGCTCGCCGACCCGGCGGCCGTCGTGGGCAAGACGATCACGGAGCTCGCCGCGCTCGTCGGGACGTCGCAGGCGACGGTCGTGCGGTTCTGCCGCGCGGTCGGGTACGCCGGGTACCCGGAGTTCCGCATCGACCTCGCGCAGGCGACGAGCCGCCGCGCCGTCGAGCAGGAGCGCGCGAACGTCGCGCACGGCGAGATCGACCCCGACGACACGCTGCACGACGTCGTCACGAAGATCGCGTTCCACGAGGCGCGCACCATCGAGGAGACGGCGCGCATGCTCGACCTCGACGCGCTGGAGCAGGTCACCGCCGCCGTCGCGCAGGCGACGCGGATCGACCTGTTCGGTGTCGGGTCGAGCGGGCTCACGGCGCAGGACCTCGCGCAGAAGCTCCAGCGCATCGGACTGCTGTGCTTCGCGTCGCCGGACCCGCACGTCCAGCTCCAGTCCGCGGCGCTGCTGGCCGAGGGCGCCGTCGCGGTCGGCGTCTCGCACAGCGGGCTCACCGTCGAGACGAACGACGCCCTGCGCATCGCGCGCGACCGCGGCGCGACGACCGTCGCCGTGACGAACTTCCCCGAGTCGCCGCTCGTCGAGCACGCGGACCTCGTGCTCACCACGACGGCGCGCGAGACGCAGTTCCGGTCCGGCGCCCTGTCGAGCCGCATCGCGCAGCTCGCGCTCGTCGACTTCCTGTTCGTGCGCGTCGCGCAGCGCCTGTACGACCGCACGACCGCGAACCTGCGCGCGACGTACGAGGCCGTGCAGCCCCACCGCCTCGGCTACGACCGCCGGACGCGCCCGTGACCGCCGTCGAGACGCCCGGCCTCGAGCTGCGCACGGACCTCCTGACGCGGGTCGCGCAGGCGCACGACGCGTCGCACTACCTCCTGCGGCCCGAGGTCGTCGTGCGCGCGCACGACCGCGACGGCGTCGTCGCCGCGATGCGCGAGGCGACCCGCCGCGGGCTGCCGGTGACGTTCCGCTCCGGCGGCACGAGCCTGTCCGGCCAGGCGTCGGGCGCGGGCGTGCTCGTCGACACGCGCACGCGCTTCACCCGGGTCGAGGTGCTCGACGGCGGCGAGCGCGTGCGCTGCGAGCCCGGCGCGACGCTGCGGCTCGTCAACGCGCACCTGCTGCGGCACGGGCGCCGGCTCGGCCCGGACCCGGCGAGCGAGATCGCGTGCACGATCGGCGGGGTCGTGGCGAACAACTCGTCGGGCATGTCGTCGGGGACGGCGCGGACCGCGTACCGGACGGTCGAGGCGATGACGGTCGTGCTCGCGAGCGGGACGGTCGTCGACACGGGCGCGCCCGACGCCGACGCGCGCCTGCGCGCCGCCGAGCCCGCGATCCACCGCGGTCTCGCGGAGCTGCGCGACCGCGTGCGGGGCAGCGCGGCGGCGCGCGCGGAGATCGAGCGCCAGTTCTCGATGAAGAACACGATGGGCTACTCCGTCAACGCGTTCCTCGACCACGACGAGCCCGTGAAGATCCTCGAGCACCTGCTCGTCGGGAGCGAGGGCACGCTCGGCTGGGTCGCCGACGTGACGTTCCGGACGGTGCCGCTCCTCGCGCACGCCGCGACGACCCTCCTCGTGCTCGACTCGCTCGAGCACGCGACGGACGCGCTCGTGCCGCTCGTCGCGTCGGGCGCGGAGGCGATCGAGCTGCTCGACGCGGCGTCGCTCCGCGTGGCCGCGGCGGACCCGGCCGCCGACCCCTCGATGCGCTCGCTCGCCTCCGGGGCGGGGATCCACCGGCAGACCGCGCTCCTCGTGGAGTACCGGGCCGCGACCCCCGAGGGCCTCGCGCCCTTCCAGGAGGCGGCGCGCGACGTCGTCGGCTCGCTCGCCGGCTCCCTCGCCGTCCCCGCCACGGTGACGACCGACGCCGCGACGCGCGAGCGCCTGTGGCGCGTGCGCAAGGGCCTGTACACCGCCGTCGCGGGCGCGCGGCCCGCGGGCAGCACCGCGCTGCTCGAGGACGTGGCCGTCCCCGTCGCCGACCTCACCGCGACGGTGCGGGACCTCGGCGCGCTCTTCGAGCGCCGGGGCTACGGCGACGCGGTGACGTTCGGGCACGCCAAGGACGGCAACCTGCACTTCATGATCACGCCGCGCCTCGGCGACCGCGCCGAGCTCGACCGGTACGCGGCGTTCAGCGACGACCTCGTCGACCTCGTGCTCGGCCACGGCGGAACGCTCAAGGCCGAGCACGGCACCGGCCGCATCATGGCGCCGTTCGTGCGGCGCCAGTACGGCGACGAGCTCTACGCCGTCATGCGCGAGGTCAAGCGGCTGCTCGACCCGCACGGCCTGCTCAACCCGGGCGTCGTGCTCACCGACGACGACCACGAGCACCTGCGGAACCTCAAGGTCGAGTCGTCGGCGGGCGGGGACGACGCGGCGCTCGTCGACCGCTGCGTCGAGTGCGGGTACTGCGAGCCGGGCTGCCCGTCGCGCACCGTGACGACCACGCCGCGCCAGCGGATCGCGCTGCTCAAGGAGATGGCCGCCGCGCCGCCAGCGGAGCGCCGTGAGCTCGAGCGGCAGTACGCCTACCAGGGCGTCGCGACGTGCGCCGCGGACTCGCTCTGCGTCGAGGCGTGCCCCGTGGGCATCGACACGGGCGTCGTCATGAAGGGCCACCGCGCGCGGTCGCAGCCGCGGCTCGTGCAGCGCGGGGGAGCGGCCGCCGCCGAGCACTGGGGGACCGTGGTCACGGGCCTGCGCGCCGCGCTCGGCGTCGTCGAAGCGCTCCCGACGCCGCCGGTGCGCGTCGCGTCCGACGTCGCCCGCGGGGTCGTCGGGACGGACGTCGTGCCGCGCGTCGACGCCGATCTGCCCGGCCCGGGGCCGCGCCGCGGGACCACGGCCGTCGTGCCCGACGGCGGCGCCACCTCCGCGCGCGCGGTGCTGTTCGCGTCGTGCATGGGTGAGCTCTTCGCGCCCGCCGGGGCGGGCCTGCCCGCGGGCGCGTGCGGCGGGGACGGCGCGAGCCGCCCGGTCGGGGCCGAGGCCGCGTTCCGGGCGCTGTGCGAGCGGGCGGGCGTCGGGCTCGTGGTCCCCGACGGGATCGGCGGGCTGTGCTGCGGCACCCCGTGGTCGTCCAAGGGCCTGCCCGACGGCGCGGCCGCCATGGCCCGCAAGGTCGTGGACACGCTGTGGGTCGCCACGCGCGAGGGCGAGCTGCCGGTCGTGTGCGACGCGTCGAGCTGCACCCACGGCCTCGCCGAGACGGCGCGCCACCTCACCGGGACGGACCCGCGCGACGAGCAGGCGCGCGACCGGTTCGCCCGCCTGCGGGTCGTCGACGCCGTGACGTTCGTGCGCACCGACGTGCTGCCCGGCCTCGCGGCGCGCGGGGTCGACGTCGCGCGGGCGGGGGACGTCGTCGTGCACCCGACGTGCGCGACCGTGCACCTGGGCGCCGTGGACGACCTGCGGGCCGTGGCGGAGGCCGTCGCCGAGCGCGCCACCGTGCCGACGGCCTGGGGCTGCTGCGGGTTCGCGGGCGACCGGGGGATGCTGCACCCCGAGCTCACCGCGGGCGCGACGCGCGCCGAGGCGGACGAGGTCGCGCACCGCGCCGGCACGCTCCCCGAGGGGCGCTTCGACGCGTACGTGTCGAGCAACCGGACGTGCGAGATGGGCATGTCCCGCGCCACGGGCGAGGACTACGTCCACGTGCTCGAGCTCCTCGAGGCGGCCACGCGTCCCGGCGCGGCCGTCTGACCCCCGCGCGGTCGAGCCGGGAGCGGGCGATCGCGGTCGAGCCGGGAGCGGGCGCTCGGCGCGGTCGCTGCGACGCGGGGAGGCGGCAGACCGCTCGTCGCGGTGCATAGGGAGTGCTGACCGGTGGACGCCACCGCCGGCACGCCCCCAGGAGGACGACCGGATGGACGGCATCACCGCGATCGCGCAGCGCGTGGCTGCCATCGAGGCGACCCTCAGTCCCGCCCGCACCGTCGACGTCCGCACCGTCGACACCCGCGCCGCGGACGCCGTCGCGAGCGGCTCCGGCGCGCGCTTCGACGAGCTCCTCAGCACGGTGCTGGCGGGCTCGACCGGCACCGGCAGCACCGCGGTGGCGGGCGCGACCGGTCCCGACCGGACGCGCACGGTCGACGGCGTCCCCGGCGACCTCGCGGCCTACGGCAACGGGAAGATCCCCCGGTCCGCCCTGCAGGAGGTCGGGACGACCGGCCACCGCCTCTGGGCGCCCGCGGGCCAGGCGCTCGAAGGCCTGCTCGCCGAGGCGGCGCGCGACGGCGTTCGCATCGGGATCACGGACTCCTACCGGTCCTACGACGCGCAGGTCGACGTCGCCGCGCGCAAGGGCCTGTACTCCCAAGGCGGGCTCGCCGCCGAGCCGGGGACCAGCCCGCACGGCTGGGGCATCGCGGTCGACCTCGACCTGGACGACCGGGCCCAGGCGTGGATGCGCACCAACGGCGGCCGCTTCGGCTTCGTCGAGGACACCCCGCGCGAACCGTGGCACTGGGTGTACCGGTCCTGACCACCGCGGTCGCGACCTTGTGCGGTAGGCGTCGCAACAACCGCTCGGCCGCGGTCGCGACCTCGAGCCGCCACGCTGGGGGTCTGGTCGGCGGTCACCGGGCCGGCAGCCCCGACCATGCTCGCAGGTCGTCACCGGACGTCGTCGCGCCCTCGGCGGCGGCGCGACGGGCCCCGTCGACGTCGTCGAGCACGCAGGGCTCGGACAGCCAGAACAGCGTCTCGCGCAGCGACTCGAGGTAGTCCCCGGCCATCAGCACCGCGGCACCGCGCCCCTGCCGGGTGATCCGCATGATCTGGAGCTCTCGCTCGGCCTCGTCCACCAGGGCCGACAGCCTGTCCCTCGCCTCGCTCAGAGCTACCGACTTCATGCGCTCATACTGTCCGGACTACGAGCCTGTGAATAGCCTCATTCTTGCCAAAGAGGCACCCCCTTCTTCCCGTGCTCGCGGCCTTCTCGGCCCACGGGACGCCGGGAGGCCCGCGCAGCGGGCGTGCAGGCCGTCGGCCTCGACGTGCTCGACGGCGGATCGTTGGCGGGATCTCTGCGCGCTCGAGGTCAGTTCCCGAACCCGACAGCGCAGTCAGGATTCGGCTGCGTTCCTGCCTCTAGTCCGTGCATCGGCGGACTTTCGACTTTTGATTGACACCCGACAGAAGCCTCGTAGGATGACGACCGAGTGGTAGGTGAATTTCACCCGACCGCTACGGCCCGACCGCCTCCGCGCGTGCCCCGGTGCACGTGGTGGCACTCTCCGTCCGCACGACGACGTGCGGGGGGATCGCGCTCGACGACGAGACGAGGAGGACCACCGGGCAGGGGGCGCGCAGCCCTCCCACCAGCACAGACAGACCGAGCCGCCCTGATTCCGTCGTTGGCGCGACGGGGGCGACCCGGTCCGGATGACCCCTCACAGGCGACTGAACCTCACAGGAGCGGCATCAGATGAAGGATATCGACCGGCGTACGCGCCGGAACCGGCGGGTGACCGCGGCTCTGGCCGCCGGCGCCCTCGCGCTCACGGGCCTGGGCGCGGCGACGGCACCCGCCGTCGCGCACGACGGCGTCGACCACGGCGCGGAACCGGGCGCCGAGGCGGCGCTCGACTGGTCCAACTACGAGCGCGTGCTGCTGACGAAGGACGTGGGCGAGCCCATCGACCTCGCGATCCTCCCGGACTCGCGCGTCCTGCACACGGCCCGCAACGGCGACGTGCGGCTCACGGACCCGGCGACGGGCGTCACGCGCGTGGTCACGACGCTCGACGTCTACGCGAACTCGGAGGACGGCCTCCAGGGCGTCGCGCTCGACCCGGAGTTCGAGGACAACGGGTGGGTCTACCTCGTCTACGCGCCGCGCGACGCGGACGGCGACGGTGTCGCGGACACCCCGACGGGCAACGCGCCCAACTCGCTCCCGGCGGGCGAGGACGAGAGCTACTGGGACCGCTGGGTGGGCGTGAACCGCCTCGCGCGGTTCCAGTGGACGGGCGACACGATCGACCTCGCGAGCGAGCAGGTGATCCTCGACGTCGAGGTGCAGCGCGGCCAGTGCTGCCACGTCGGGGCGGACATCGACTTCGACGGCGACGGCAACCTCTACCTCACGACGGGCGACAACACGCCCGCGAGCACCCCGGGCGCGAACGGCTTCGCGCCGAACAACGACGCCCCCGGCATGAACCCCGGCTTCGACTCGCGTCGTGGCGCGGGGAGCACGAACGACCTGCGAGGCAAGATCCTGCGGATCCACGTCGAGGACGACGGCTCGTACTCGATCCCCGAGGGCAACCTGTTCGCGCCGGGCACCGAGGGCACGCGCCCCGAGATCTTCGTCATGGGCGTGCGCAACCCGTTCCGGTTCGAGGTCGACCCGGAGACGAACTCGCTCTCCTGGGGCGACTACGGCCCCGACGCGACGAAGGCGGTCGCGGAGACCGCGGGCCGCGGGCCCATGGGCCTCGTGGAGTGGAACGTCGTCTCGCTCGACGACCCGCACAACGCCGGCTGGCCCTACGTCCAGGGCGACAACTTCGCCTACAACGACTGGGACTTCGCGACGAGCACCCCGGGGGAGTTCTTCGACCCCGAGAACCTCGTCAACGACTCCCGCTGGAACACGGGCCTGCGCGAGCTGCCGCCGGCCCGCGCCGCGACGCTCTGGTACGGCGACAACCCGGGCGACCAGCCGTGGGACGAGCTCGTGAACTTCGGCTCCGGCTCCGGCCAGGCGCCGATGGGCGGCCCCGTCTACCACTACGACGCCGACAACCCGTCGACCACGAAGCTCCCCGAGTACTGGGACCGCAAGGCGTTCTTCGGCGAGTTCTCGCAGGACTACCTCGCCGCGTTCACGGTCGACTGGGAGACGTTCGACGTGACGCACATCGAGGACTTCCTGCCGAACGCCGCGCTCGCCGCGGCGGGCCAGCCGCCGCACGACAACCCGATGGACCTCGAGTTCGGTCCCGACGGCTCGCTCTACGTGCTCGACTACGGCGACGGCTTCTTCCGCGCCAACCCCGACGCAGGCCTGTACCGGATCGACTACGCCGAGGGCAACAAGGCGCCCCAGGCGCGCTTCACCGCGACGCCCACGTCGTCGTCGCAGGCGCCGCTCGAGGTGACGTTCGACGCGTCGACGTCGTCCGACCCCGAGGGCGACGACCTCACCTACGCGTGGGACGTGGACGGGGACGGCACGTTCGACGCCGAGGGCGTCCGGACGACGCACACGTACACGGAGATCGGCGCGTACACCGCGCGCCTGCGCGTCACGGACGCGTCGGGCAAGTTCTCCCTCACGTCGCGCGTCATCTCCGTCGGGAACCAGGCGCCCGAGGTCACGATCGAGTACCCGGCCGACGGCGCGTTCTTCGACTGGGGCCAGGCCGTCCCGTACAAGGTGACCACGACCGACGCCGAGGACGACCTCGGCGGCGGCGAGGCGCCGACGCCGCACCTCACGTCGGGCGACCAGATCGGCGAGTGGCTCGCGGACGCGATCGGGCACGACGTCCTCGTCGAGACGCTCGGGGTCGACGCCGAGACGCTGGGCGAGGCCTCCGGCTTCACCCTCGACGAGCTCGTCGCGATCTCCGGCGGCGCCGTCACCGCGCAGATGGTGGCGGACGTGCTCGAGGCGTACGCCGCCGCGTTCGACGACCCGCAGGCGGGCTCGGGCACCGTGTGCTCGCGCGTCGCGTGGACGTACGGCCTCGGGCACGACGAGCACGCGCACCCCGAGTCCACGGGCACGGGCTGCACGGGCGCGTGGCGCACCGACCCCAACTCGCCCGAGCACGGCCCGGGCGCGCTCCTGTACGGGGCGGTCGTCGTCACGTACACCGACGCGGGCCACAACGGCCTCCCGCCGGCCACGGGCGAGGCGACGCTGCGCCTCAACCCGAAGGAGCAGCAGGGCGAGCACGCGATCGGGCGAGAGGGCGTCGAGGTGTTCGCCGACGCGACCGCACGGGGTGGCAACGCCGTCCGCGGGCTCGGCGCGGGCGACTTCCTGCGGTACGACCCGGTGAGCTTCGCCGGGATCGATGGCGCCGTGGTCCGCGCGAGCGGCGGCGGCGAGCTCGAGCTCCGCTGGGGCGCGGCCGACGCCGAGCCGTTCGCGACCGCCGTCGTCCCCGCGGGCGAGGGCTGGCAGGACGTGGAGATCACGTTCGACGCCCCCGAGGGATCGGGCACGCTGTTCGTGACGTCGTCCGACGAGCTCGCGGTGGACGCGATCACCATGGTGGGCGCGGGCGCGGCGGACGTCACCGCCCCGACCGTCGCGCACACGCTCGCGCCGGAGGCGCCCACGGGCGTCGGCGGCGTGTTCAACGAGCCGGTGCGGTTCTCCGTGCAGGCCACCGACGACGGCGCGGTCGCGAGCGTGCAGTACTCGCGCGACGCGGGCGCGACGTGGACGAACCTCGCGGCGAACCAGCAGTACGGCGTGACGTTCTCGCAGGACGGCGCGTACGACCTGCTCTACCGCGCGACCGACACGGGCGGCAACGTCTCCGAGGCCGGCGCGGTGTCGTTCACGATCGACCTCGACGCCCCGGACGAGCCGACGGTCGCCTCGGCCACGACGGTCTCCGTCGGCGCCGCGCGCGTCTCCTACGGCGCGCCGGGCGAGGCCGTCGTCACGGTCACGGGCGAGGGCGGCACGCCCACGGGCGAGGTCGTGCTCACCACGGGCGAGACCGAGGTCGGGCGCGGGACGCTCGCGGACGGCACGGCGACGATCGCGATCGACCCGTCGCTCGCCGTCGGGACGCACACCCTCACCGCGACGTACGGCGCCGACGGCGTCTACACGGCGTCGGCGGGGACCGTGCGCCTCACGGTGGCCCAGGCCCGGTCGACCACGACGGGCAGCGTGGCGCCGAACCCGGTGAAGCCCGCCGTCGCGGCGAAGGCGACGCTCCACGTGGAGTCGTCGACCGGCGTCGTGCCCACGGGCGACGTGCAGGTGACGGTGCGCAAGAACAACGGCACCGTCGCGTCGCTCACCGGGACGCTCGACGCGGCGGGGGACGTCGTCGTGACGCTCCCCAAGCTCGCGGCGACCGGCACCTACCAGGTGCAGGCCCGCTACCAGGGGTCCGCCGGGGTCGCGCCCAGCACGGTGAACCTCACCCTCACGGTCCGCAGCTGACCGTCCCACCGGTGGCCCGGGCGACCCGCCCGGGCCACCGGCCCCCAGGCGTCCCCGGGTGCGGTCCCGGGGCGGCTCACCTCGAAGGAGAGACATGAGTTCACACCACCACCCGACGGTCTCGGCCAAGCCGATGACCCGTCGCAACCTGCTCAAGGCGCTCGCGGCGTCGTCGGTCGCCGTGGGCGTGGGGGCCGCCCTCGGTCCGTCGGCGGCGAACGCGCTCGGCGGCGCCCTCCCGACGGCGGTCGCGCCGTCCGGCGGGCGCAACCGGCTCGTGCCGGTGAACCGCATCGGCATCCAGCTCTACACCGTGCGGGACAAGGTCAGCTCGCTCGGGTTCCGGGCCGTGTTCGAGGAGCTCGCCGACATCGGCTACTCCGAGATCGAGTTCGCGGGCTACACGCAGGGGAGCGTCGGCGCGATCACCGTGCCGGAGATCCGGCAGCTGCTCGACGACAACGGCCTGCGGGCCGTCGGCGCGCACGTCAACCTCACCCCGGCGAACATCGACGCCGAGATCGAGAAGGCGCTCGCGCTCGGCATGCCGCACCTCGGCCAGGGCGGCCCCATCGCGGGCGGCTACGGCGGCCCCATCCCCAAGGCGCAGTGGCTCCAGGCCTGCGAGACCTGGAACCAGATGGGCGAGAAGGCTCGCGCGGCGGGCCTCAAGCTCTACTCGCACAACCACGCCCAGGAGTGGGCGTTCACCAGCGACGACCCGAACCAGCGCGTCTACGACCTGCTGTGGGACAACCTCGACCCCGAGCTCGTGTTCTTCGAGATGGACGTCTACTGGGCCTACGTGGGCCGCCACCTGTACCCCGGGTTCGAACCGATCGACTACGTCACGCGCGACCCGCGCCGCTTCCCGATCCTGCACCTCAAGGACGGCAAGACGAACGAGTCCAGCGGCAACGGCTACGACATCATCGAGTTCGGCGCCGGCGACATCCCCTACCAGGCGTTCCTCTCCCAGCTCCGCGACCGAGGGCAGCGGTTCGGGCTGTACGAGCAGGACAACGCAGCGACCGTGGCCGAGCCCGGCAACGCCCTCAACTCCCTGGGCAACGCCCGCCGCAGCTACGGCGAGATCTCCTCGCTCCGCGGCTGACGCGGACCGACCACACCTGACAAGGAGCATCACATGAAGTGGAAGTGGAAGGTCCCGGCCGCCGCGCTGCTCGCGGTGGCCACGGCCACGGCGGTCGCGCCCGCGGCGCAGGCCGCCGACGTCGAGTGCACGACCGACCTCGGCGACCGGACCGTCAGCGGCGACCTCGTCGTCCCCGGGGGCGCGGACTGCGTCCTCGGTGGCGCGACCGTCGAGGGCGACGTCGTGGTCCAGCCGGGCGGCTGGCTCGACGCGACGTCCGTGACCGTCGGGGGCGACGTCGTCGCGACCGACGCGTACGGCGTGCTGCTCGACGGCACGAGCGTCGCCGGGGACGTCAGCGTCTACTCGGCGGGCACCCGGAACGGGTTCCTGTACCTCAACGACCTCACCGTCGGGGGCGACGTCGCGGCCGGGGGTGTGGACGTCGAGATCAGCGACTCGACCGTCTCCGGCGGGCTGCTCACGCAGGAGGCGAGCTACGTCGACCTGCTGCGCACGTCCGTGCGCGGCGACGCGACGCTCGACGGCTCCGCGTTCGGCGTGACGGTCGCGGGCGCCGTGGTCGGGGGCACGCTCACCGTGAGCAACGGTGCGCGCGACCTGCTCGTCGGCGCGACGGCGTCCGGCGAGGCCGACGAGTGGGGCAACGCGGTCGCGGGCGACCTCGTGCTCAGCGGCAACGCCGGCAACCTGCGGGTCGCGGGCACGGCGGTCCAGGGCACGATCCGCGCGACGGGCAACGACCCGGCCGCCGTCTTCGGGCCCGGGAACACCGCGGGCGGCGTCGAGGGAGACCACACTGGTGAGGAGCCGGGGGCTGCGCCCGAGGGCGACCAGGCCGTGGCCGTCACCGTGCCGCAGCAGTCCGGGGGCGAGCTCACGTGGTCGCTCGAGGGCTCGTCGCGCCTCGTCGACCTCGGCGTCGCCGACGAGGAGCTCAGCTACTACCAGGCCCAGGGCCAGCTCGTCCCCGTGCGCGTGCAGGACACGCGCGCGGGCGACCCGGCGTGGTCGGTCACCGGCCAGGTGTCCGACTTCACGGCGGGCGGCCAGACGGTCGACGGCAAGCACCTCGGCTGGACGCCGGGCGTCATCGAGAACGGCGGCGACGCGGTCGCCGGCGCCCCGGTCGCGTCCGGGTTCGACGAGGGCGAGGGCCTCAAGCAGGCACGCACCCTCGCGCGGGCCGACGAGGGCCACGCGCGCGGCGCGTCCGTGGTCGGCGCCGAGCTCGACCTCAAGATGCCGCTCGACACCCCGCGCGGCACCTACACCGCGACGATCACGCTCACCGCACTGGGCTGATCCCGCGGGACACCGCAGCCCGGCCCGGCACGGGTCGGGCGACCGGTCGGCCACCACGCACGCCGTGGTGGCCGGCCGGTCCGGCGGCTCTCGTCCGAGCCGCCCCACCTGCACCGACGAAGGACCGAGCGCATGACCCACCGCCGCACCTCTCCCGCCCCCGCGTCCCGCGCCCTGCGCGCGCTCGCCGGGCCCCTGCTCGCGCTCGCGCTGACCGCCGCGCCCGCCGCCGCCGCGCTCCCCGGGGACGCCGCGGCCCCCGGCCACGTCGCGCCCGCCGCGCGGACTGCCGTCGCGACCGACGACGCCCCCGCGCCCGACCCGGAGCAGACCGTGCAGTGGGGCGTGCGTCCGGGAGACACCGCCCAGGGCGTCGACCGGCCCAACTTCGCGTACTCGCTCGCGCCCGGCGGCTCCCTGCGCGACAGCCTCGTCGTCTCGAACCACGGCGACACCCCGCTCGCGCTCGCCGTCTACGCCGCCGACGGCTTCCTCACCGACGACGGCACGCTCGACCTCCTGCCCGCGGGCGAGGAGTCGACCGCGCTCGGGACGTGGATCGCCCTCGACCAGGCCGAGGTCGAGATCCCTCCGCAGGAGCGCGTCGAGGTCCCCTTCACCGTCACCGTGCCCGACGACGCGACCCCGGGAGACTACGCCGCCGGAGTCGTGTCGTCCCTCGTCGTGGTCGCCGAGGACGGCGTCACGACCGACCGGCGGCTCGGCTCGCGCGTGCACCTGCGGGTCCAGGGCGAGCTCGCCCCGGCGCTCGCGGTCGACGACGTGCGGCTCGCCTACGACGGCACGCTCAACCCGTTCGCGCCCGGCAGCGCGACCGTCACGTTCACCGTGACGAACGAGGGCAACGCGCGCGTCGCCCCGGCGACCGCCGTCCGCGTCTCCGGGCCGTTCGGGCTCGGCGCGACGTCCGCGACCGACGTCGACGTGCCCGAGCTGCTCCCCGGCTCGTCCGTCGAGCGGACCGTCGAGGTCGACGGCGTCTGGCCGCTCGGGCGCGAGGTCGCGACGCTGACGGTCGGCGGCGAGGTCGTGCCGCTGCCCGGGACGGTGCCCGACCCGGAGGTCGTCGTGCCGGGCGTCGTCGCGACCGCCACCACCTGGGCCGTGCCGTGGGTCGCGCTCGGCCTCCTCGTCCTCGTGGCGCTGCTCGTCGTCTGGCGCGTCCGCGCGCGGCGCCGGGCGCGGACCGCCCAGCAGCGCGCGGTGGACGCCGCCGTCGCCGCCGCGCTCGCCGAGCGTGCCGCGGGTGGGGCGGACGAGGCGCGGGCCGAGGACTCCCCGAGCGACCCCGACGCTGTGGGCAGCCCGGCACCGGACCACGACCCCGTGGCGAGACCTGCGCCGTGAGGTAACCGGGCCGGAGCGACGGTGGCGGAGACGGTGTCACCTGGCGTGCCTGGGCGGCGCGGTGCCTTCGATACGGTGCGGGGGTGCAGCTCGAGTGGACACAACCGTTCCGGTGGGGCCTCCTCCTGGCTTTCGACGAGCAGGAGTCCTTCGACCTTCCCCCGGACCTCGGCGACGAGGCGATCGCTTCGTCACCTTCCTGCCTGACCGTGCCGGTGCTCCACGCCGCCGACGTCGACGTCTCGGACGACTGGCCCGACGAGGTGGATCCTCCGTCGGCGACGGTCACCGTGACCGTCGTCGTCGGTGAGCCCCTGCCCACAGGGGTCGCAGAGTTCGACGGACGGCTCAGCTGCCCGTCCGGCCGCCTCTCGATCGGGGACGCCGAGAACGAGCGCACCCTCGACGTCCCCCGAGGGCCGCTGCGTGTGCAGGTCGACCGGGAGCCCGCGGAGTACGCGAACCACGTGACGATGCGCATCGCCGCCGCCCGGGAGCCGGACTGACGCCGGGGAACCTCGGCACGAGTCCGTGGAGCGGTACGGGGCCCGCGCCTGAGCGTCCCCGTCGCGGGCCGCGGGCTCAGCCTTCCGGCCGTGCGACGTCGTCGTGCGGGACGAGCACCCGCACCCCCGGCCGGTCGACGACGGTCGTCGTCGTGGCGTCGAGCGCGCGCCAGGTCTCGTCGCTGAACCCGTTGCCGGTCGACCGCGCGAGCACGGCGGACGACCCCGACGTCAGGTAGCGCAGCGCCTCCTCCTGCCAGGCGAGGTTCCGACGGCGCGGCACCGGCTCGCCTGCGGCGTCCCGCGCGCCGTGGTCGTACGAGTACCCCGACAGGTCCACCGGGAGCTCGCAGCCGCGCTCGAGGTCGCGGCTCAGCACGTCGAGGACGGCGAGGACCCCGGGGGAGTCGGCGCGGACGCAGCCGTCGTCGGGGAGCGCCGCCGCCACCTCGGCCGTCGGGAACGGGGCGAGGCGCGGTGCGGTCTGCACCGCGGCCACGAGGAGGGCTGTGGCGCCGATGCTCAGGAGCGTCCCCGCCGCGACCCGGCTCGGGCGGGGCAGGAGCGAGCACGCGGCGGCCAGGACGAGGACCAGCGCCGGTGCCGAGAACGCCGCGTACTGCGGGTACGCGGACGGCGAGAGCAGCAGGACGCCGACCTGCACCGCGAGCAGCACGACCCACAGCCGCCCGCGCCGCCCGACCCACGCCGCGACCGCGGCGACCGTCGCGAGCCCCAGCACGGTCCACGCCACGGCGAGCTGCTCCTGCTCCGGCACGAGGTCGCGCAGGCCGCCCGTCCCCGTGAGCCACACGAGCCGCTGCTCGAGGTCCGTCGTCGCCGGGGGCCGGGTGAGCTGGTCGAGCACGACCATGCGGACCATGTCCGACCCCGCGGCGAGGAGGAACGGGCCGAGCACCGCCACCAGCGCGACGACGGCGCCCGCGGCCGCGCGGGCCGCGGTGCGCCACCCGGCGACGACCAGCAGCCAGAGGAGCACGACGAGCAGCGGCACCACGCCCCAGATCTTGACCGTCGCACCGAGCGCGAGGACGGCCCCGCCCGCCCAGAGCCACGGGCGCTCGCGGCCGGTGCCCTCGCGGCGCCGGTCCAGGCCGCGGAGCAGCAGCACGACCCCGCCGAGCAGGCACAGGGAGCCGAGCGGTTCGAGGAGCGTGAGCCGCTCGGCCCACGCCGCCGCGTACGACAGCGCGTAGAGGACGCCGCCCACGACGGCCGCCGTCGTGCCCCACCGGCGCGCCACGCGCGTCACGAGCACGGCGTTGGCCGCGCCGACGAGCATGATGCCGACGCGCGCTGCGACCAGGGCGTGGTCGTCGCTCGTCCACGTGGTGAGCGCCGCGACGGGCGTCAGGGCGAGCGTCGAGCCGGGCGGGTGCAGCAGCAGGAAGTCGCGGTAGGGCACGCGGCCGTGCACGAGCGCCACCGCGGCCGAGAAGTACACGCCGTCGTCGTAGCCGCGGTACCCGCCGATCCCGGCCGAGCCGCCGACGAGGTGCCACCGCACGAGGAACGCCAGGCCCGCCACGACGGCGGCCACGACCCACCCCCACCGCGCGGCAGCGGGCGCTCGGCGCGGGGCACGGGCTGCCAGGCTCACACCCGCCAGTGTGCGCCGGGGCCGCGGCGGGCGCGCGACGCGTCCTCCTAGCGGGACCCGACCGGGCGCTCCCGGCCGGGCTCCGGCAGGTCGTCGGCCGGGGCGGGCGCCGCCGGGCGCGGCAGCGGCCGGACCTGGCCCGCGACCGCGAGCGACAGCACCGTGGCGGCGCAGATCACGAGGAGCGCGTGGCGGGCCCCGACGCCGTCGACCAGCAGGCCGAGGAGCGGGGGAGCGCTGAGCATCGCGACCGTGGAGAACGACGTCGCGACCGCGACGCGGGGCGCGGCGTGCGCGGGGTCGTCGGACGCGGCAGCGATCGCGACGGGGTTCGCGAGCGCGGCACCGCAGCCCCACAGGACGATGCCGACCCACGCGAGCGGGAGCGTGGGCGCGAGGCCGAACACGAGGAGCCCGACGAGCGCCGAGGCGCCCGACGCCCGGAGCACGGCGACGCGACCGAACCGGTCGATGAGCCCGGTGCCCGCGAACCGGAACACCGTCATCGCGCCGACGAACGTCCCGTACGCCACCGCGCCGAGCGCCTCGCGCACGTCGAACCCGTCGACCACGGCGATGGACAGCCAGTTGCCCGCCGAGCCCTCCGAGAGCGACGACGCAAGCAGCACGAGCCCGATGAGGAGGGTGCGCGGCTCGCGCCACGCGGCGAGCGCCGCTCGGACGCCCGCGCCGCGCCGGGGTGCGGGGGCGCCGGCGGCCGCCGTCGTGCGCGCCGCGGCCCGCTCGGGCGCGATCGCCGTCGCGGGCGCGATGAGGAGCGCGCGGGCGGCCGTGACGACGAGCGTGACGACGACGACCTGCGCGGCGATGCCCACGTGCGCCCACGAGAACGCGGCTGCGACGAGCGCCCCGCACGCCGCCCCGATCGAGAAGGCCGCGTGGAAGTGGGGGAGGATCGCACGCCCGACGTGCTGCTCCACCGACGCCGCGCAGATGTTGATCGGCACGTTGGTCAGCGCGCCGCACATGCCGTTGAGGAACGCGCCCGCCGCGAACACGCCGACGCTGCCGGTCGCCGTGCCGAGCGCGACGAGGCCGAACCCGACGACGTTCGCGGACGTCGCGACGACGAGCGTCGTGCGGCTGCCGAAGCGCGCGACGACCGCGCCCGTCACGACGACGGCCGTGAGGGTCCCGACCCCGCCCACGACGAGCAGCGCGCCGAGCTGGCCCGAGCTCAGCCCGAGCGCCTCGCGCACCGACGGCAGGCGGCTCATCCACGACGTGCCGATGACGCCGAACAGCGCGAACTGCACCATGAGCGCCCACCGCGCGCGCGAGACCACGGCGCGGTCCGTCAGGGCGCGCGCCGTCCCGGAAACCGGAGGGTTTGTTGACACTTGCCCGAGTCTACGGAGCGGGCGGGCCCCCGGGCCTCCGTTTTCCGCGCCGGCGACCCGTCAGAGGCGGACGGTCCCCGCGACGCACGTGACGCTCGACCCGCCGACCCAGACGGTCCCGGCGCCGTCGCGCTCGACGTGCACGCGCCCCGCCCGGCCGAGCGCGGCACCCTGGGCGGCGACGTAGCGCCCGGGGAGGCGGCCGTCGCGCGTGAGCCACTGCCCGACGACGGCGTTGAGGCTCCCGGTGACCGGGTCCTCGGGGATGCCCATGGCGAGCGCGAACCCGCGCACCTCGACGGCGGTGCCGTCGGGGCCGCCGTCGTCCCCGTGCAGGCCGGCGACGCCCACCGAGAGGTCGGGGTGCTCGGCGCGCAGCCGGGTCCAGTCGGGCGTCAGCCCCGCGACGCGCGCGGCGGAGTCGAGCAGGACGACGCGCCAGCCCGGCCCGTTGTCGAGCACGCGATGGTCGAGCACGGCCTCGTCGGGGACGCCGAGCGCGGCGACGATCGCCGCGAGGTCGTCGGCCGGGACCGGCTCGTCGGCGAGCAGCGCGGGCGCGGCGAACGCGAGCCGCTCCGTGCCCTCCTCGCGCCGGATCGTCACGAGCCCGACGCCGCACTCCTGCACGACGACGTCCCCCGCGCGCGGGCTGCCGCCCGCCTCGAGCCACGCGTGGCACGACCCGAGCGTCGGGTGGCCCGCGAACGGCAGCTCGCCCGCCGGGGTGAAGATCCGCAGGCGGTAGTCGGCGCCGCCTGCGGCGCCGTCGGGCGTGGGCGGCAGGAGGAACGTCGTCTCGGAGAGGTTGGTCCAGCGCGCGAAGGCGGCCATCTGCTCGTCCGTGAGGCCGACGGCGTCGAGCACGACCGCGACGGGGTTCCCGAGGGTCGGCGTGCGGGTGAAGACGTCGACCTGGGCGAACGGGCGGGACGCGGTCCGGTCGGCGATGTCTCCGTGGCGTGCGGTCATGCCGTGAGCGTACGTCCCCGCTGATGGGAGCACTTTTGTCGACGGTGCGACGGAAGTTGTAGACACATCGATAGAACGGGGGCTAGCCTGTCCAGCGTTATCATCGACGGGGCCAGGCAGGGGTTACGCTCCGTGGACTCGTAGTCCGACCGAGTAAGGAGCAACGATGCTCGAACGCACCAGCCTGCCGGTGTCCCGCCGGATCAGGTACCGACGCGGCGCGGCCGCCCTCACCCTCGGCGCCCTGGTCGTCGCGGGCTGGGCCGTCCCCGCCGCGGCAGAGCTTCCCGAGCAGGAGCCCGGCGTCACGCTGCGGACCTTCCAGCTCGCGCAGAACCCCGGCGGGGTCTGCACCCTGAAGTCCGGGCAGACGCCCAACGTCGACAAGCTCATGCCGACCATCGACTGGTCCACGGCCGAGCAGTTCGGCGCCGAGGACAACTTCATCTCGCAGGTGAGCGCGAACCTGCACGTCCCGGCGGACGGCCAGTACCAGTTCCGCGTGACCAACGACGACGGCGCGCTCGTCTACATCGACGGCCAGCTCGTCCTCGAGAACGACGGCCCCAACGACTCGACCTCCGTCGAGGGCAGCGCGACGCTCACCGCAGGCGTGCACGACCTGCGGGTCGACTACTACGAGGGCAGCGACAAGCAGCGCCTCACGCTCGCGTGGAAGACGCCGGGCAGCTCCTCCTTCCAGGTGATCCCGACGTCGGCGCTCAGCACCGAGGCCGGCGTCGTGCGCGTGACCGCGCCCGGCTACAAGTACTGCGAGGGCGCGACCGACACGGCCGGCGACGGCCTGCGGCTCGACTCCGTCAACCCCAACTACGAGCTCGTCGACCTGCGCCCCGCGGGCTTCGAGCCCAAGGTCTCCGGCCTGGCGTTCACGCCGGACGAGCAGCTCGCCGTCGTGACGACGGGCGAGGTCAGCTCCGGCGGCTGGCGCCCCGACCCGGTGTCCGGTGAGGTCTACTTCCTCGACGGCGTCACCACGGCCGACGGCCCCGAGGACGTCACGGCGACGCTCGTCGCGGACGAGCTGCTCAACCCCATGGGCATCGAGGTCGTCGAGGACTCGATCTTCGTCTCGGAGCGGTACCAGCTCACGCAGCTCACCGACCCCGACGGCGACGGCTTCTACGACACGCACACGAAGATCGCGGAGTGGCCCGACGGCGGCAACTTCCACGAGTTCGCGTTCGGCCTGATCCACGACGAGGACTACTTCTACGTCAACCTCTCCGTGGCCATCAACAACGGCGGCGCGACCACCAACCCGCAGCCCGCGGCCAACCGCGGCACGTCGATCAAGATCGACCGCGAGACGGGCGAGGTGAGCTACGTCGCGGGCGGCCTCCGCACGCCGAACGGCATCGGCTTCGGCCCCGAGGGCGAGATCTTCGCGACGGACAACCAGGGTGCCTGGCTGCCGTCGAACAAGCTCATCCACATCCAGCAGGACAAGTTCTACAACCACTACACGAACCCGGCCGGGCCGTTCGACTCGAACCCCGTCGCCCCGCCGGCCGTGTGGCTGCCGCAGAACGAGATCGCCAACTCCCCGGGCAACCCGATCCTCGTCGAGGACGGCGAGTTCGCGGGCCAGATGCTGCTCGGCGACGTCACGTACGGCGGCATCCAGCGCGCGTTCCTCGAGAAGGTCGACGGCGAGTTCCAGGGTGCGGTCTTCCGCCACACCGCGGGCCTCGAGGTCGGCGTGAACCGCGTCATCTACGGCCCCGACGGCGCGCTCTACGCCGGCGGCACCGGTGAGGGCGGCAACTGGGGCGAGTCCGGCAAGCTCCGGTTCGGCCTCCAGAAGCTCGTCCCCGTCAACGAGGACTCCTTCGACATGAAGGAGATGCGCGTGGTCGAGGGCGGCTTCGAGATCGAGTACACCGACCCGGTCTCCGACGAGGTCGTCGAGAACCTCGCCGACGCGTACCAGATCAAGCAGTGGCGCTACGTGCCGACGCAGCAGTACGGCGGCCCGAAGGTCGACGAGCAGCCGCTCTTCGTCACGGACGCCCAGGTGTCCGAGGACCGCACGACCGTCACGCTGAAGATCGACGGTCTCAAGCCCGGCCACGTCGTCTACGTCCGGTCCCCGCGCCCGTTCGCCTCGGCCGACGGCGCGGAGCTCCTCAGCACCGAGGCCTGGTACACGCTCAACTCGCTGCCCGGCTACGTCGCCCCGGCCGACCGCGGCTGGTACGAGGCGGAGCTGGCCCAGCCTCTCGGCGGCTCGAGCATCGGCTCGGACCACAGCAACTACTCCGGCTCCGGCTTCGCCGCGGGCATGACGAGCGTCGGCTCCGGCCGCACGTTCTCCGTGACCGTCCCCGAGGCGGGCACCTACCCGGTGAACGTGCGCTACGCCAACGGCATCCACCCGTACACCGAGCTGCGGTCCAAGAACGTCTCGCTCCACGTGAACGGCCAGGACCTCGGCCAGTGGAACTTCCCGACCACGGGGAGCTGGAAGGACTGGGGCGTGCAGACGCGCGACCTCGAGCTCCAGGCCGGCACGAACACCATCACGCTCGCGTACGAGACGGGCGACCAGGGCAACATCAACATCGACGTGCTCTCGATCGGCGAGAACCCGGACATCTGCACCCCGGGCGAGGTCGAGGACGGCTACACCGCCCTCTTCGACGGCACCCTCGCGAGCCTCCAGGAGGGCTGGCGCATGGCCGGTCCGGGTGGCTTCGGCCGCCAGGAGGACTGCTCGATCCAGGGCGCGGGCGGCATGGGCCTGCTCTGGTACAACCAGGAGCTCGGTGACAGCTACAGCCTGAAGCTCGACTGGAAGCTCCTCAAGGACGACAACGGCGGCGTGTTCGTCGGGTTCCCGAACCCGGGCGACGACCCGTGGGTGGCCGTCAACAAGGGCTACGAGATCCAGATCGACGCGACCGACGCCGCCGACCGCACCACGGGCGCCGTCTACACGTTCCAGGGCGCCGACGCCGCGGCCGTCGAGGCCTCGCTCAAGCCGGTCGGCCAGTGGAACGCGTACGACATCCGCGTCGAGGGCGACCGCATCCGGGTCTACCTCAACGACGTGCTGGTCAACGACTTCACGAGCAGCGACCCGGCCCGCCTGGTCAACAGCTTCGTGGGGATCCAGAACCACGGCAACGGCGAGATGGTCAACTACCGGAACATCCGGTTCAAGGAGCTGACCGACGAGCCCGTCGAGGAGCTCGCGATCTCGACGACGGTCCAGACCCGCTGCCTCGCGGGCAAGGTCTACGTCGCGGTCCGTGCCACGAACGACGACACGGTGCCGGCGGACGTCACGCTCACGACGCCGTTCGGGACGAAGACGGTGACCGGCGTCCAGCCGGGTGCCTCCGCGTACCAGTCGTTCGCGACGCGTGCCACGTCGGTCGAGGCCGGCGTCGCGCAGGTCTCCGCGACCGGTGACGGCCGGACGTTCGAGGCGGACGCCGCCTACGAGGCCGTCAGCTGCGGCTGAGCCGATGACCCGGGGCGGGCGGCGTGAGCCGTCCGCCCCGGGTCGCACCGGGCGGGGGCGGCGGCACGAGCCGCCCCCGCCCGACCCGTCTCGTCCGGCGCCCGGCAGGGCGTCCCCGCAGGGCGGAGCGCGGTCCGACGGCGCTCCCACCCTCGCGTAGGGTGCTCACGTCCGCGCGCTGCCGCACGGACGCACCGCACGAACGTCGTGGGCGAGCCGGCCGAGGCCGACCCCACGACTCCCCGACGAGTTCCCGACGAGGGGAGCCCCCATGACGCTCGGACGCCTCCTGCACCGGACCGGACGGTTCGCCGCCCGCCGCCGGGGCGTGGTCCTCGTCGTCTGGGCCGTCCTCCTCGTCGCGGGCGCCGTGCTCGGCGGGGCGGTCTTCGACAAGACCTCCGACGTCGACCCCGCCCCGCCGGGCAGCGCGTCCGCCCTCGCGGCGGAACGCCTCGAGGAGCTCGCCCCCGAGGGGGAGACCGTCGTCGCGGTGCTGTCCGGCCGCGACCACTTCTCCGCCGACCTCATCGCTCAGGCGAGCGAGGTCATGCACGGCATCCGCGCGATGCCCGGCGTCGTGGAGCTCTCCGACGCCTACACCGGCGGCGGGCTCATCGCCGACGACGCGCAGGGCTCGCTCGTCGTCGTCGAGCTCGACCCCGCGCTGTCCGACGACGAGGCGCTCGCCCTCGCGCACCGCGTCGCCGACGCGCTGCACAGCGTCGACACCCCCGAGGTGCTCGTGGGCGGCGCGCTGCTCGCGGAGGAGGCGTTCGTCGAGCAGGCCATCACCGACGCCGCGGTGGGCGAGGGGATCGCGATCGCGGTGCTCCTCGTCGTGCTCGTCGTCGTCCTCGGCGGCCTGCGGGCCGGCCTGGTCCCGCTGCTCTCCGCGCTCGCCGCGATCGCGGTCGCGCTGCTCGTGCTCAGCGGGCTGCTCGGCGTGGTGCCCGTCAACGAGTTCGCCGTGAACGTCGTGACGCTGCTCGGTCTCGGCCTCACGGTCGACTACTCGCTGCTCGTGCTCGCGCGCTTCCGCGAGGAGCGCGCCGCGTCCCCGGGCCTCCCGCTCGACGAGCTCGTCGGGCGCACGCT
>VFQP010001595.1_pt1 | contig 29526 bp, 31 predicted proteins | sample 3512351 | NCBI WGS metagenome assembly VFQP01 (sample SAMN10412372, study PRJNA504923) | tailings metagenome | isolation source: Relicate 1 Philex TSF1 revegetated site | place: Philippines: Tuba, Benguet | collected 2017-08-29
CGCCAGATCTCGGCGATCATGCTGGAGACCGACTGACCATGGCGCTGCATTTCGACCGCACCGAATACGACGCCCGCCGCGACCGGCTGCTCATCGAGATGGCGGACCGCAAGCTCGATGCCATGCTGCTCTTCGCGCAGGAGAGCATGTACTGGCTGACCGGCTACGATACGTTCGGCTTCTGCTTCTTCCAGTGCCTCGTCGTGAAGTCCGACGGCCAGATGCTGCTGCTCACGCGCTCGGCCGACATGCGCCAGGCGCGCCACACCTCGCTGATCGACAATATCGTCCTGTGGACCGACCGCGACGGCGCCGACCCGACCGCCGATTTGCGCAATATCCTTAATGACATGGACCTGCTCGGCTGCCGCATCGGCGTCGAATATGACACGCATGGGCTTACCGCCAAGAACGGTCGCCTGCTCGACGAGCAGCTGAAGACCTTCGGCAAGGTCGAGGACGCCTCCAACCTCGTCCCGCGCCTGCGCCTGATCAAGAGCCAGGCCGAGCTGAAAAAGGTCGAGCGCGCCGCCGCGCTCGGCGACGATGCGCTCGAGGCAGCCTTGCCGCTGATCCAGCAGGGCGGCGACGAGGGGCAGATTCTTGCGGCCATGCAGGGTGCGATTTTTGCCGGCGGCGGCGACTATCCGGCGAACGAATTCATCATCGGATCGGGCACCGATGCGCTTTTGTGCCGCTACAAGGCAGGACGCCGCAAGCTGACCAAGAACGACCAGCTGACGCTCGAATGGGCAGGCGTCTACAACCACTACCATTCGCCTTTGATGCGCACGGTCCTGGTCGGCAAGGTCACCAAGCGCCACCAGGAACTCTACGACGCCGCCCATGCGGCCCTGCTCGCGGTCGAGAAGGCCATGCAGCCTGGCAACACCTTCGGCGACGTCTTCGACGCCCATGCCAAGGTGATGGAGAACCACGACCTCACCCGGCATCGGCTCAACGCCTGCGGTTATGCGGTCGGCGCGCGCTTCACGCCGTCCTGGATGGAGCCCTTCATGTTCTTCTCCGGCAATCCGGAGCCGATCGCACCCGACATGACGTTGTTTGCGCACATGATCATCATGGATTCCGACACCGACACGGCGATGACGCTCGGCCGCACCTATCGCACCACCGACGGCGCGCCGAAGCCGCTATCGCGTCTTGATCTCGACTTGATCCTGCGCTGACTGCATAGTGGCATTCGCAGTTCGACCAGGTCCATGGCGGGGACGGGCGATGAACAGATCCACTTTTTCGGCCGCACTAGCGGCGACGTGCCTCATCATCACAGCCTGCACGGGACCCGCGACGGTCTTCGAGCCCTCCGCCATGCTGAGCCCGCGCCCCGCCAATCCTGCGCGTGACGTCAGCGTTCAGTTCACCCCCGTCGTCGGCGCGCCGGAGGCGAGCGCGACCATCCTGTCCCAGCAGCTGCAGGCGCGCGCAGCCGAAGTCGGGCTGACCCTTGTACCGGCCGGCCAGACCGGCAACCTCGCCATGCGCGGCTATTTTTCGGCCTTTGCCGAAGGCGGGCAGACAACGGTCATCTATGTCTGGGACGTGGTCGATCCGTCGGGCAACCGCGTCCATCGCATTCAGGGCCAGGAAAGCACGCCGACCATCTCGCCCGACGGCTGGGGCAGCGTGACCGAGCAGACCATGCAGGCTGTCGCCGTCCAGACCATCGACCAGCTGGTGGCGTGGCTCGCACTGCGCGGCGCGACGTGAATCTTCACCTATCTCCGCAAAACCGTGCGGGCATAGGCGTTCTCGCTTGAATTGTCCGGCCATGCCGCTAAAAGCCCGGCCAAGTCGTTAGCCGGGGTCCACACAATGAAGCTCTTCGCGGGCAATTCGAACCGGGTGCTGGCGGAAGCCGTCGCCCGATATCTGAACATCCCGCTGGGCAAGGCCAGCGTCAGGCGTTTCGCTGACCAGGAAATCTTCGTCGAGATCCAGGAAAACGTCCGCGGCGAGGATGTCTTCATCCTGCAGTCGACCTCCTATCCCGCCAACGACCACCTGATGGAAATGCTGATCATGATCGACGCCTTCCGTCGGTCCTCGGCACGCCGCATCACCGCAGTCGTCCCCTATTTCGGTTATGCCCGCCAGGATCGGCGCGCTTCCGGCCGTACGCCGATCTCGGCCAAGCTCGTCTGCAACATGATCACGCGCGCAGGCGCCGATCGCGTGCTGACGCTCGACCTGCATGCCGGCCAGATTCAGGGCTTCTTCGACATCCCCACCGACAACCTCTTCGCGGTCCCCGTCATGGCGCGCGATATCAAGGCCAAGTACAATTTGTCGAACGTGATGGTCGTATCGCCCGACGTCGGCGGCGTGGTGCGCGCACGCTCGCTCGCCAAGCGCCTCGACGCGCTGCTCGCCATCGTCGACAAGCGCCGCGACCGCCCGGGCGAGTCCGAGGTGATGAACATCATCGGCGACGTCCACGGCAAGGACTGCATCCTCATCGACGACATCGTAGATTCCGGCGGCACGCTCTGCAATGCGGCCGATGCGCTTCTGGCCAATGGCGCGACGAGCGTCACGGCCTACATCACCCATGGCGTGCTCTCGGGCGGCGCCGTGTCGCGCATCACGAGCTCGCGCCTGAAAGAGCTGGTGATCACGGATTCCATCCAGCCAACCTCCAGCGTCGAGGCCGCGCACAACATCCGCGTGCTGCAGATCTCGGACCTGATCGGCGAGGCCATCTCGCGCACGTCTTCCGAAGAGTCGGTCTCGAGCCTCTTCGACTGACGCCTCAAGCCGCGCGGCTCTGGTAGGCGCGCGGCGATACCCCCAGTGTCCTGCGGAACATCGTCGTGAAGGCCGGCACGGATTCGTAGCCGAGGTCGAGCGCGACCGAGGTTACCGGCTCGCCATCGGCAAGCCGCGGCAGCGCCGCGAACAGGCACGCCTGCCGCCGCCAGGCTGCGTGGCTGATCCCGGTCTCCTTAAGAAAGGTTCGCGTGAAAGTGCGGCGGCTCATGCCGACGCGGTCTGCCCAGTCGTCGATCGTTTCATGTGCGCTCGGCTGTTCGAGGAAACGCCGGCACAGCTTCGACAGGCCCGCATGGCCCGGCAGCGGCAGGCCGAGCGGCCGCTCCTCGAGCGCCGGGATTTCCTGCAGAAGCAGCGCCATCACCAGCCCATCCCGGCTCGTCGGCTCCACCGGCGGCTCGATCTCGACCGCCTCGATCAGGAGATCGCGCACGAGTGCCTTCATGGCGACAACGCGCACCTCGCTCGGCAGGCCCTCGATCGCATCCGGCGACACGTAGAGCGAGCGCATGCGCACCGCGCCGAGCATCTCGACTGCATGAACCGTGCCCGCCGGCAGCCAGAGCGCATGCTCCGGCGGCACGAGCCATCGGCCCTGCGGGGTCGCGACAAGCACGACGCCCGTCAGCGCGTGCAGCAGCTGCGCCTTGCTGTGCTTGTGCGGCTCGACGGCATGGCCGGCGGGGAAGTCGGTCGCGAGCGCCACAACGGTCGCAGCCGCCCTCTCCAGCCAGGCGAGACGCGCGCGTTGATCGGCAGGGATGGTCCTGAGGCGTGAGGCAGTCGGCATGATCATGGCCCGAACTCGTAACTATTGGACCAAATCACGAAGGATGCACGCCTGCAATCCGTCTATGTCAGCACTCTGCCCTCGGAGCCCGCCTTGACCGACACCGTATCCGCCTCGCCTTTGCGCCCATCCGCCGAAACCACGACCTTCGCCGTCATCTTCGCGATCAGCTTCTGCCACCTCCTCAACGATGTGATGCAGTCTCTGCTGGCCGCGCTCTATCCGATGCTGAAAGAGGATTACGGTCTCGAGTTCTGGCAGATCGGCCTCCTCACCATGATCTTCCAGGTGACGGCGTCGATCCTGCAGCCGATCGTCGGCCTCTACACCGACAAGAACCCGCTTCCCTATTCCCTCGCCTACGGCATGGCCTCGACGCTGGTCGGTCTGGTGATGCTCGCCTTTGCGACGCAGTACCTGATGCTGCTCGTCGGCGCGGCGCTGATCGGCGTCGGTTCGGCGATCTTCCATCCGGAAGCCTCCCGCGTGGCCCGCATGGCTTCGGGCGGCCGCTATGGTCTTGCGCAGTCGCTCTTCCAGGTCGGCGGCAATTTCGGCACCGCGCTCGGGCCGCTGCTGGCTGCCTTCATCGTCGTCCCTCGCGGCCAGGGCAGCGTCGGCTGGTTCACGATCGCAGCATTGGTCGGCATGGCGATTCTCTGGCAGGTCGGCGGCTGGTACGCCCGCTATCGCCGCCGCATGGCCAATGCCGCGCCGAGCGACAAGACCCTGCCCCTGCCCCGCAGCCGCATCGCGGGCGCTCTGGCCGTGCTGGCGCTGCTCGTACTTACCAAGAACGTCTACATGGCGGGCTTTCAGAGCTACTACACCTTCTACGTCATCGAGCGCTTCGACGTGACGATCCAGCAATCGCAGATGCTGCTCTTCCTGTTCCTGGGTGCAGCCGCGCTCGGCACCGTCGTCGGCGGACCGATCGGCGACCGCTACGGGCCGAAATTCGTCATCTGGCTGTCGATCCTCGGCGTCCTGCCCTTCACGCTGATGCTGCCCTACGCGACGCTGTTCTGGACGGGTGTCCTGACCTTCATCATCGGCGTGATGATCGCCTCGGCGTTTCCGGCGATCCTGGTCTTCGCGCAGGAGCTCCTGCCGGGCCGCGTGGGGCTCGTAGCCGGCATATTCTTCGGGCTCGCCTTCGGCCTCGGCGGCATCGGCGCCATTGGGCTTGGCGTGCTCGCCGACAGCCAGGGCATCGAATTCGTCTACCGCCTTTGCTCGTATTTGCCCTTCCTCGGGCTTGCGACGATCTTCCTCCCGGATTTGCGGGCGACCAAGCGCATACCGGTCGTTCCGGTGCGCTGACCTTGCGCGGGCAGGCTCCTTGGTCTATGGAGCCGCTGCCCGCGTAGACACCCTTGGAGGCAACGTGGGCTCGAGGCGGCCTTGCGGCCGCTTTCGACGTTTCGGGCCGGTCATCGTCACCCGGAACGCTCCACAACCGAAAGGAAAAGCCATGAGCCACGAGAGCTACGAGCTCCAGGCCGAGCTGCGCGAAAAGGTCGGCAAGGGGGCCGCCCGTGATATTCGTCGCAACGGGAAAGTCCCCGCAGTCATCTACGGTGACAAGCAGCCCCCCCTGGCTGTGACGCTGAACTACAAGGACGTCTACATGAAGATCCACGGTGGTGGGTTCATGACGACTGTCGCGACGGTCAGCGTTGACGGCAAGAAGATCCAGGTGCTCCCCAAGGACTACCAGCTGGATCCGGTCCGTGACTTCCCGATGCACGTCGATTTCCTGCGCGTGAGCAAGAACACTGTCGTGACCGTCGAGATCCCTGTTCACTTCACGAACGAGGAACAGTCGCGCGGCATCAAGCGCGGCGGCGTTCTGAACATCGTCCGTCACCACGTCGAGGCGCACTGCCCGGCCGATTCCATTCCGGAATTCATCGAGGTTGACCTCGCCGGCACCGAGATCGGCGACTCCATCCACATCTCGGCCGTCAAGCTGCCGAAGGATGTCACGCCGACCATCACCGACCGCGACTTCACGATCGCCACCATCGCGGCTCCTGCCGTGCTGACGCCCGAGGAAGAGGCCGGCGAGACCGAGGCTCCGGAGACGGAAGTCGAGGAAGAGACCGAAGAGGAAGGCGAGGACAAGTAAGTCCCGCTCTTCGCGCCGGGAGGCCGCATGCAGATCGTCGTTGGTCTCGGAAATCCCGGCGCGCAGTACCAGAACAACCGGCACAATGTCGGCTTCATGGCGGCGGACGCGATTGCCCGCCGCCATTCCTTTTCGCCCTGGTCGAAGAAATTCCAGGGTCTGATCGCCGAAGGGCGTATCGGCGACGAGCGCGTGCTGCTCATCAAGCCGCAAACCTACATGAACGAATCCGGCCGCTCCGTCGGTGAGGCGCTGCGCTTTCACAAGCTGGAGCCGTCGTCGCTTGTCGTGCTCTACGACGAGCTCGATCTGGCTCCTGCAAAGGTGCGGCTGAAGGTCGGCGGCGGCGCAGGCGGGCACAATGGCATCCGTTCGATCGATGCCCATTGCGGCAAGGACTATCGCCGCGTGCGGATCGGCATCGGCCATCCGGGCGTCAAGGAGCTCGTCCAGCGCCACGTGCTCGGCGATTTCGCAAAAGTCGACGCCCAATGGCTCGATCCGCTGCTCGACGCCATCGCCGACAATTTCGGCCTCGTGCTCGCAGGCCAGGATTCGAGCTTCATGAACAAGGTGTCGCTCGCCGTCGGCGGCAAGTCGGCGCCTGAGGCCGCACCACCGGCAAAGCCGAAGGTGCAGAGCCACATCCGGCAGGCGCGCCAGAACGGCCCGAAGGTCAAGCTGCCGGAAACCGGACCGATGGCCGCGATGCTGAAGAAGCTTTTCGGCAACAAGGACTGAAATTCATCGTTCGCGGCACTGGCGTCCCGGGTTTCGCCGCACCAGATAGGGCCGAACCGTAGCTTAAGGAGCCCGCTTGCCAGCGCCGATCAACCAGCCATCCGTGACCGACCTACTCGATCAGGTCGAGACGGCTGGCGATGGCGGCAAGCGCGTGTCGGTGGAGGACATAGTCCACGCCATCGGGGATGACGCCTTTGCGCCCCTCCTGCTTGTGCCGGCGCTGATCATCGTCAGCCCGGCAAGTGCGATCCCGGGCCTGTCGTCGGCTGGTGGCCTGATCATGGCGCTGATCGCCGCGCAGATGGTCTTCGGCCGCAAGTCGCTCTGGCTGCCCGGCTTCCTGACGCGCCAGACCATGCCGCGCGACAAGCTCGACAAGGCGATCGCCTTCCTGCGCAAGCCGGCCCGCTTTCTCGACCGCGTCACGAAGAAGCGCCTCAGCTTCCTGACCGCCGGTCCGCTTCGCAGACTGCCGCCCGCCATATGCCTGTGTGCTGCGCTCCTCATCCCCTTCTTCGAGCTCGTGCCGATGTCGTCGTCGATCATCGCAGCCTCGATCACGCTGTTCGCGCTGGCGCTGCTCACGCGCGACGGGCTGCTTCTCATCCTCGGGCTCTGCGTTTTGTCACTCGTCGGCTTCCTCGTCTGGAACGTGGCGACCTGACGCCCCGTCTCGCGCTTGACGCGCGCGGCGCCCTCCCCCATAGCCCCGGCAACAAAATCTTCCACCAAGGGATCCTGACCCCATGGGTTTCAAATGCGGCATCGTCGGCCTGCCCAACGTCGGCAAGTCGACCCTCTTCAACGCACTGACCAAGACGGCAGCCGCCCAGGCGGCGAACTACCCTTTCTGCACGATCGAGCCGAACACCGGCGAGGTCGCGGTTCCGGACCCGCGCCTGAAGAAGATTTCGGGCATCGCGCAGTCGAAGGAGATCATCCCGACGCGCATTTCCTTCGTGGACATCGCCGGCCTCGTGCGCGGCGCCTCCAAGGGCGAAGGCCTCGGCAACCAGTTCCTCGCCAACATCCGCGAGGTGGACGCGATCGTCCACGTGCTGCGCTGCTTCGAGGATGACGACATCACCCATGTCGAGGGCCGCATCGACCCCGTCGCCGACGCCGACACGGTCGAGACCGAGCTGATGCTCGCCGACCTCGATAGCCTTGAGCGTCGCATCCAGCAGATCCGCAAGCGCGCGACCGGCAAGGACAAGGAAGCGTTGACGGTCCTGCCGATGATGGAGGAGGCCTTGAAGCTCCTTCAGGATGGCAAGCCGGTGCGCATGCTCCTGAAGGGCATCGCAGCCGAAGACCTGCGCATCCTGCGCGGCCTGAACCTGCTCACCTCTAAGCCCGTGCTCTACGTTTGCAACGTCGCCGAAAGCGATGCGGCAACGGGCAATGCCCATACCGCCGCCGTCGAAAAGATGGCCGAGGAACAGGGCGCGCGCACCGTCGTCATCTCTGCCGCGATCGAGGCCGAAGTCGCCCAGCTGGAAGAGGCCGAGGCCCGCGAATTCCTCGACGCGCTCGGCCTCGAGGAACCCGGCCTCGACCGCCTCATCCGCGCCGGCTACGAACTCCTCGACCTCATCACCTATTTCACCGCGGGCCCCAAGGAGACCCGCGCCTGGACCGTCGCACGTGGCTCCAAGGCCCCGCAGGCGGCAGGCGTCATCCACACGGACTTTGAACGCGGCTTCATCCGCGCGCAGACCATCGCCTATGACGACTACGTCACGCTCGGCGGCGAAGTCCCGGCCCGAGACGCCGGCAAGGCGCGCGACGAGGGCAAGGAATATGTCGTGCAGGACGGCGACGTGCTACTCTTCAAGTTCAACGTCTGAGACAGCGCTGGCATAGCTGTTCGCAGCCAGGCATCAGGTCTTTGACGTTGCGCATGCCGCGCCGCACCATCAAGATGCCAGCGGCATGAATGATCGGAATGCGCAGCGCATGGCGGAGAAGAATTGGGCCTACGAGGATTTCAAGGTCGGCGCGGAGATTCCGTTCGGGTCGCGGCGCATAGAAACCGACGAGATGCTGGAGTTCTCGCGCCAGTTCGACCCGCAGCCGATGCATCTCGACGTCACCGCCGGCGAAGCAAGCATGCTCGGCGGACTGGCGGCGTCGGGCTTCCACACTGTCTGCATCATGATGCGGCTGATGTGCGACGCCTACATTCTCAATTCGACTTCGCAAGGTTCGCCCGGCGTTGACTACGTGAACTTCCGCAAGCCGGTGATGGCTGGCGACACGCTGACGGGAAAAACGACCGTGCTGTCAAAGCGCACATCCGCCTCACGACCCGGCCTCGGCTTCGTCTCCGTGAAACATGAACTGTTCAACCAGCGCGGCGAGCTCGTCTGTGACATGGCCAACACAGGCATGTTTCTTCTGCGCAACAAGGAGAAGGCCGCATGAGCCTCGATCAGGCTTTTTCCATCGGCGAAACGATGGAGCTTGGCAGCCACACATTCGAGGCTGAGGAGATCAAGGAATTCGCAGGCAAGTTCGATCCCCAGCCCTTTCACCTGTCGGAGGAAGGCGCCGCAAACAGCGTCTTCGGCCGTCTGTGCGCCTCCGGCTGGCATACGGCCTCCATGTGGATGCACTACAACGTGCCGTCCTTCGTGGCGCAGAAGGTGCGTGCGCGCGAAGCCGGCATCGACATCGAATTCGGTCCTGCCGCCGGCATCACCGATCTGCGCTGGTCGAAGCCGGTCTATGTCGGCGACACCATCACCTATTACCGCAAGCCGGAAAGCCACCGCCCGCTCTCCTCTCGGCCGGGCTGGCACATGATCACGGCGCGCAACTGGGGCGTGAACCAGCACGGCGAAACCGTGATCGAGTTTCTGGCGAACGTGCTGATGCGGGCTGGATGATCGCGCCGGTCTTCCAACCCTACGCCGCATCCGACCGCGACGCAGTCCTCGCCATCTGCATCGCCGCCTTCGAGCCGATCCATGACAGCTTTCGCGACGAGCTGGGCGCAGACCTCTTCGACCTCTGGTACTCGGACTGGAGCCTGGAATATGCCAGGACGTTCGACAGCCACGACATAGAAAACGCCGCCAATCGCCTCCATGTCATGATCATCGAAGGTGAGATCGTCGGCTTCGTCTTCGCTGCTGTCGATGCCAAGGGACGCGGCGAGATCGGCCTCAACGCAGTGGCACCGGCCTGGCAAGGCAAAGGCCTTGGCCAAGCTCTCTACGAACATGCACTTGCGGATCTGAAGAAGCGCGGAGCGCTGGCCGTCTGTGTCGGCACGGGAGGCGATGCGGCTCATGCTTCTGCGCGGTCGGCCTATAGACGAGCAGGCTTCGAGAGGGCGATCCCGTCCGTCTATCTGTTCAGGAAGGTGTAACAGTCGCCGCTCAGTGGCCCTCGAAGGAGACGAGCGTTCGCACGTCGACATCGAGCGCCTCGAGCTTCGCCCGACCGCCGAGATCTGGCAGGTCGATGACGAAGCAGGCCGCGACGATCTCGGCGCCCATCTGGCGCAGGAGCTTGACTGCTCCCTCGGCCGTACCGCCGGTCGCGATCAGATCGTCGACGAGGATGACCTTCTCACCGGGCACGATCGCATCGCGGTGCATCTCCATCTCGTCGACGCCGTATTCGAGCGAATAGGCCACGCGCACGGTCTCGTGCGGCAGCTTGCCCTTCTTGCGGATCGGCACGAAGCCGGCCGAGAGCTGATGCGCGATGGCTCCGCCAAGGATGAAGCCGCGCGCCTCGATGCCGGCGATCTTGTCGATCTTGGCGCCCGCATAGGGATGTACCAGCTCGTCGACCGCGCGGCGGAACGCCCGCGCATTGCCGAGCAGCGTGGTGATGTCGCGAAACAGGATGCCGGGCTTGGGGTAATCAGGGATGGTGCGGATCGCCGAGAGCAGCGTCTGTTCGAGCGTCATGGGCATGTCCTTTAAGCGGGGTATGCTCTTCATCGCATGAAAAAGGGCGCCAAGGGCGCCCTTTTCGTATCATTGGCAGGATCGCGCACTAGTGCTCGATCTGGCTCCAGACCTTGCGCTTGCTCAGGTAGATCAGGCCACCGAACAGCACCAGGAACAGCATGACGACGAAGCCCGTCCGCTTGCGCTCTTCGAGATGCGGCTCGGCGGCCCACATCAGGAACGCGGTCACATCGTGCGCGTACTGCTCGATCGTGCCTTCCGTGCCGTCATCATAGGCGATGGCGCCCTCGAACAGCGGCATCGGCATCGCAAGCGCAGTGCCGGCGAGGAAGTGCGGGTTGTAGTAGGTACCCGGCTGCAGGTTATAGCCCTCGGGCGGATCCTCATAGCCTACGAGCAGGTTGTAGACGTAGTCGGGACCGCTTTCGGCGTACTGCGTGAAGATGTCGACAACGAAGAGCGGAAAGCCACGCTCCACCGCACGCGCCTTGGTAATCAGCGACAGATCGGGCGGTGCGGCGCCGTTGTTGGCGGCAGCGGCCGCCTCGACGTTCGGAAACGGCGACGGGAAGCGGTCGGACGGGATGGCGGCCCGCATGAACATCTCGCCATTGGCGTCCGGGCCGTCCTCGACCTGGTATTCTGCGGCGAGAGCACGAACTTGCGCGTCGGAATAGCCAAGCGTCTCGAGGTTGCGGAAGGCAACGCGCGACAGCCCGTGGCAGGCAGCGCAGGCCTCGCGATAGACCTTGAGACCGCGCTGCAGTTCGCCGCGATCGTAGGTGCCGAACGGGCCGGCGAACGACCAGTTCTGTTCGACCGGCTTGATCAGCGGATACTCGGCTGCCACCGCACCGGTGGAGATGACCGCGCCCAGCGCAAGTGCGGCCAGACCCTTTGCGAAGAAATTCATGGTCGAAAGTCCTTGTGTGCCGAGCATCAGGCGCGCGTCTCTGGCGACTGGGCCGCGGCCGCAGCCACGCCAGCCGACGAGCCGCCCTTCTTCGAAAGCACGGCTTCCGTGATCGAATTCGGCAGGCGCCGCGGGGTCTCGATCAGGCCGAGGAGCGGCATGATCACCACGAAGAAGCCGAAATAGTAGATCGTGGAGATCTGCATCGCCGGAATGTACCAGCCTTCAGCCGGACGCGAGCCGAGCCAGCCGAGGAAAACGGCATTCACGACGAAGAGCCAGAAGAAGAGCTTGTACCAGGGGCGGTAAACCGCCGAGCGGACACGCGACGTGTCGAGCCAGGGCACGAAGAACAGGACCGCGATGGCGCCGAACATGGCCAGCACGCCGCCGAGCTTGGAGTCGATCGGTCCGATGTCGAAGGTGATGGCGCGCAGGATCGCGTAGAACGGCAGGAAGTACCATTCCGGGACGATGTGCGCCGGCGTCTTCAGCGGATCGGCCGGGATGTAGTTGTCGGCGTGGCCGAGATAGTTCGGTATGTAAAAGACGAAGTACATGAACACCGCGAGGAACACGACCATCGCGAAGCCATCCTTGATGGTCGCATAGGGCGTGAAGGCGACGGTATCGGTCTTCGACTTGACCTCGATGCCGGTCGGGTTCGTCTGGCCGGTCACGTGCAGCGCCCAGACGTGCAGGACCACGACGCCCGCGATCATGAACGGCAGCAGGTAGTGCAGCGAGAAGAAGCGGTTGAGGGTCGGATTGTCGACCGCGAAGCCGCCGAGCAGAAGCTCCTGGATCCAGGTTCCGACCAGCGGAATGGCGGTGAAGAAGCCGGTGATGACGGTGGCGCCCCAGAACGACATCTGGCCCCACGGCAGCACGTACCCCATGAAGGCGGTGGCCATCATCAGCAGGTAGATGATTACGCCCAGGATCCACAGCAGTTCGCGCGGCGCCTTGTAGGAGCCGTAATACAGACCGCGGAAGATGTGGAGGTAGACGGCGATGAAGAAGAACGACGCGCCATTGGCGTGGAGATAGCGGACGAGCCAACCGGAATTGACATCGCGCATGATCTTTTCGACCGAGTCGAAGGCCAGTTCCGTCGAAGCGGCGTAATGCATCGCCAGCACGATGCCGGTGACGATCTGCACGACCAGCATGATCGCGAGGATGCCGCCGAACGTATAGGCGTAGTTCAGGTTACGCGGGACCGGATAGGCGACGAAGGAGTCGTAAACCAGCCGGGGAAGAGGAAGGCGCGAATCCATCCAGCGCCCGATACCCGTCTTGGGCGTATAGGTAGAGTGTCCACCGCTCATGTCTGGTGCTCTCTTTGCAGATTAGCCGATACGGATGACCGAGTCGGAGATGAATTCGAAGACCGGGACGGGCAGGTTCGTCGGTGCAGGTCCGAGGCGGATACGGCCGGCCGTGTCGTAGTGCGAGCCGTGGCACGGGCAGAACCAGCCGCCGAAATCGCCGGCCTGGCCGAGCGGCACGCAGCCGAGATGGGTGCACGAGCCGATCATGATGATCCAGTTCTCGCGCCCTTCGCCTGCCGAACGGGCAAGGTCGGTGGCATCAGCATCGGCAGGAATATTGTCGTTGCGAGCGACCGGATCCTTGAGGTCGGCGAGCGCTACTTCCTGAGCCTCGGCAACTTCTTCTTCCGTGCGATTGCGGATGAAGACGGGCTTGCCGCGCCACTTGGCGGTCACCGACATGCCGGGCTGGATCGCCGAGATGTCGACGTCGACAGTCGCCAGCGCCAGCGTCGAGGCATCGGGCTGCATCTGGTCGATAAAGGGCCAGACGGCACCGGCAACGCCGACGACGCCGGCCATGCCGGTGGCGATGTAAAGAAAGTCGCGACGGGTAGGCTCGGTCGTGTCGTTCGCGCTCACGGGACGGTGTTCCTCTTGGTCACATTCCGACCGGCAGGATGCCAGGCTTTTCAGGCTGGCAGCGGGAATGCGTGCAGGCGCACGCCATCCAACGGAATCCTCCGGCGATTGGCGTTGGTTTCTAGGACTCGATCGATCGATTGTCCAGACGCGACCCAGGCGGGACGGCAGATTGTCGCGGCTTGTCACAGCCCCGTCGCGGAGGCGTCGGTCAGCTCGCCCCGAGCCGCGCAAGCACCTCGCGCGGGATGCCGTAGTGAGCGATCGCGTCGTCATGGCGACGCAGGCCGCAGAGCTCACGCTGGATGAAGTAGGCGTGAACGGCCTGTGCGGCCGTTTTGAGGCGCTGCGGTCGATCGGCATGATCGCGGTCGCATGACCTGAGCGCCTGCATCGCCTTCGCGACCGCCTCGCCGGCCCGGCCGAGCGAGCTCGCCATTTCCTGGGCGAGTTCGTAATCGAGGACCTGTACGCCGGTCATCGGCATCGAAGCAGGTCCGCGCTGGTCTCCGGCCACGAGGCTCAGTCCTCGAGCGACTCGGCCAGGAAGCCGCCCGACTGGCGCTTCCAGAGCTGCGCATAAAGGCCACCGGCATCGACCAGTTCCTGATGCTTGCCCTCTTCCACGATGCGGCCCTCGTCGATCACGATCAGCCGATCGAGCGCGGCGATCGTCGACAGGCGGTGCGCGACGGCGATGACCGTCCGCCCCTCCATCATCTCCACGAGATTTTCCTGGATCGCCGCCTCGACCTCGGAATCGAGCGCCGATGTCGCCTCGTCGAGCACCAGGATCGGCGCATCCTTCAGCATCATGCGGGCAATGGCGATGCGCTGGCGCTGGCCGCCGGAAAGCTTCACGCCGCGTTCGCCGACATGCGCGTCGTAGCCAGTGCGCCCCTTCGGATCGGACACGCCGGCGATGAAGTCATGGGCTTTTGCGCGCTTTGCAGCGGCTACGATCTCGGCCTCCGTCGCCTCCGGCCGGCCGTAGGCGATGTTGTCGCGGATCGAGCGGTGCATCAGCATCGGCTCCTGGCTGACGACGCCGAATTGCGCGCGCAGCGAAGCCTGCGTAAGCGAGCGGATGTCCTGCCCATCGAGCAGAATGCGCCCTCTCTCGATGTCGAAGAGCCGCAGGGCGAGATTGACCAGCGTCGTCTTGCCCGCACCCGACGGGCCAACCAGCGCGACCTTCTCGCCCGGCCTGATATGCAGGTCGAGCGCATCGATGACTCCCCCGCCCTTGCCATAGTGGAACGAGACGCCCTCGAACTTGAGGTCGCCCTGCGCGCGTTTGATGACAACGGCATCCGGCACGTCCTTGATCGCCGGCTCGACCGAGATCGTGCCGGTCGCGTCCTGCACGGTCGCGTAGGAGCGGATCAGGCCGTTGATGTTGAACATCATGTAGCCGGACATCTGGTTGAGCCGGTAGACGAGGCCCATCGCCGCCGCGATCTCGCCGGTGCTGGCGCTGCCGTCGCGCCAGCTTGCGATCGCGATGATGAAGACGGCCGCCATCATGAACCCGTTAATGATGGCAACGGCGGCCCGCACGCGGGTGATCGCCCGCGTCATGGATTTTGTCGCCGCCAGATAGCGCGCCATCCCGTCGCGCACGAAGGAGTGCTCATTGCGCGAGGTGTCGAAGAGCTTGACGGCGAGGATGTTGGTGAAGGCGTCGACAAGGCGTCCGTTCATGACGGACCGTTCGTCGGCATTGCGCCGCCCCGCCGCGCGCAGCGGAGGGAGCAGGTACCAGGCCGCGACGAGATAGGCCGCGAGCCAGACCGCGAGCACCACGGCCATAATCGGATCGATCACAGAAAGGATGGTGCCGGCAAGGATGAGGAAGGTCAGGAAGCTCCACATCGTCTGCAGCGATGAGACGATGAAGTCGCCCGTCGATTCCCCACCCTGCATGATTTTGGTCGCGATGCGGCCGGCGAAATCGTTCTGGTAGAACTCGTAGGGCTGGTCGATGACGCGCTTGAACGACTGCCAGCGCACGAGCTGGTAGAAGTTTGGCACGACCACCTGCTGTTCAACGATCGTGTTGCCGATCATGACGATCGCGCGGAAGACGAGCACCAGCGCCAGGAAGCCGACGAGTTCGGGCCAGTAATCGGTGACGAGCGTCGCAGGGCTCGCCGTTTCCAAAACGTCGATCATGCGGCCAAGCGCCCAGTAGAGCGCCGCGTCGACCGCGCCCGAAAGCCCGCCGGCGATCAGGAGCAGAATGAACGGCCACTTCGCCTGGCGAGCGAAGAACAGGATGAAGTCGAACGCTGCGCGCGGCAGCACCGCCCGCTCCGTGTCGGCGAACGGCTCGATGACGTTCTCCGCGCTCTGCCAGGCGCGCTCGCTCAGGCTGCGGTCGTCTTTGGTCTGGGGTGTTCTGTTCAGCATCGTCAGGATGCGGATATAGGACGGCCGGGGCGACAATTCGCCCCGGCACCGCATTGAATCTTCTCAAGGCCTACTCGGCCGCGAGTTCCTCATGCAGCAGGAAGCCGCCCGACTGGCGCTGCCAGAGCTGGGCGTAGAGCCCGCCCCGCGCGATCAGGTCGCCGTGCGAACCCTCTTCCACCACGCGACCGCGATCCATGACCACGAGCCTGTCCATCGCAGCGATCGTGGACAGACGGTGTGCGATCGCGATCACCGTCTTGCCTTCCATCAGCCGGTAGAGGTTCTCCTGGATCGCGGCCTCGACCTCGGAATCGAGTGCAGAGGTCGCTTCGTCGAGGATGAGGATCGGCGCGTCCTTGAGCATGACGCGCGCAATCGCGATGCGCTGGCGCTGGCCGCCCGAGAGCTTCACGCCGCGCTCGCCGACATGGGCATCGAAGCCCCTGCGGCCTTTCGGATCGGAGAGCCCGGCGATGAAGCCGAGCGCTTCCGCGCGCCGCGCCGCCTCGATCATCATCTCTTCCGTTGCGTCCGGACGGCCATAGAGGATGTTGTCGCGCACGGAGCGGTGGAGAAGCGAAGTGTCCTGCGTCACGACACCGATATTGGCGCGCAGCGTATCCTGCCTGACGGCCGAAATGTCCTGCCCGTCGATCAGGATGCGCCCGCCCTCGATGTCGTAGAAGCGCAGGAGCAGATTGACGAGAGTCGACTTGCCAGCGCCGGAGCGTCCCACGATGCCGACCTTCTCGCCAGGCTCGATCGCAAGGTCGAGCCCTTCCAGCACGCCCTTCTTCTTGCCGTAGTGGAACTGGACATGCTCGAAGCGGATCGCGCCCTTCGTCACCTCGAGCGCCTTTGCGTCCGGCCTGTCCTCGACGAGCCGTGGCAACGAGATCGACGAGATGCCGTCCTGCACCGTCCCGACATTCTCGAACAGCGCCGACATCTCCCACATGATCCACTGCGACATGCCCCAGAGGCGCAGGACGAGACCGATCGAGACCGCGACCGCCCCGATCCCGATCGCCTCGCCGAGCCACAGCCAGATGCCGATCGAGGCGATTGCCGCAAGGCAGAGCGAGTTGATCAGATAAAGCAGGCCGTAGAGCCCCGTGATCAGCCGCATCGAGCGGTAGACCGTGTCAAGGAACGAGGCCATGCCCTCGCGGGCGAAGGATGCCTCGCGTCGCGCATGGCTGAAGAGCTTGACCGTCTGGATGTTGGTGTAGCTGTCGACGACGCGGCCCGTCATCATCGAACGCGCGTCGGCCTGCTCTTCCGAGACCTTGCCGAGCCGCGGGATGAAGTAGCGCAGCAGCGAGACATAGGCGACGAGCCAGGCGGCGAGCGGCAGAGCCAGCCGCCAGTCGGAGGACGCGACGATGATCACCATGCCCGTGAAGTAGACGACGACGTAGTTTAATACGTCGATCAGCTTGATCACGCATTCGCGCACGGCCAGCGCCGTCTGCATCAGCTTGGTGGCGATGCGGCCGGCGAACTCGTCCTGGTAGAAGGTCATCGACTGCTTGAGCAGGTAGCGATGGACCTGCCAGCGGATGCGCATGGGATAGTTGCCCATCAGCGTCTGCTGGTTGAGGAGCGAGTGGAAAAGCACCATGGTCGGCAGCGCGACGAGCACCACCAACGCCATGCCGGCGAGGTTCCACGCCTCCTCCTGCAGGAAGGTCGAGCGGTCGCGCTCCGACAGCCAGTCGACGATGCTGCCGAGGAAGGAGAACATCCACACCTCGGTGATCGCGATCATTGCCATCAGGATCGCCGACGGCACCAGATAAGGCCACGAGCCCTTGGTGTAATGCAGGCAGAACGCCACCAGCGTGCGCGGCGGCTCCTCGGGCTCCTCGCTCGGGAACGGATCGAGCCGGGATTCGAACCATTTGAACATGCGTCAGGTCTTTCAGTGTCGGTGGCAGCGCGGCGCGTCGAAGCGCGCAAGCCGCTCGCTGCCGTCAAATGTGATGCAGTTGGCCTCGCCTTCGAGAGGCGGACTGATCGAGGCCGTCAGTTCCATGGAGACGTTCGGCGAGGCCTGTCCCCCGACATGGCCGGCAAGCAGAACGCCTGCGGTCACGAAGAAGAGCGCGGCCGCAAAGCACCCCGCCAGCTCTTCAAGGCTGGCGCGACGCTCGAACAGGCGCTTCAGGCGCTCGGGATCGGGGTGGAAAGGCATTGCGAAACATCCTGCGGAACCGGGTGGTGAAACCGGCGGTGTTCGCGCTTGCCTGGATCAGGTCTTGGGTAGGCCGCGAAACCGCCGTCAGGCCGAAAGCCCGGCCGATGGGCAAAGGGGGACAAATCGATTTGTCGTATCCATGCTTCGCCTCTGGCGGTTCGCGTTGAAGGAAGCGCTTGCTACTTCGGTCGGCGCCCAAATGCCAGTGCCAGACGCGTGAACGCGCTTGGCACACCAACATCTGTTGCTTTCAGGCAACGTGCCTGCCATGCCTCCGACCGCTTCAGGATCAGCCCATGACCGACGCCTTGCCTTTTCGGATCGCCCTCTTCCAGCCCGACATCGCCGGAAACACCGGCGCGATCCTGCGCCTTGGTGCGTGCCTCGGCGTCGCCGTCGACGTGATCGAGCCGACGGGGTTCGACATGTCGGACCGGGCACTCAAGCGCGCCGGTATGGACTATCTGGAGATGGCGGCGCTCACGAGGCATGTCGACTGGCCGCGATTTCAGGATTGGCGGCTGCAGGAAGGCCGCCGGCTGGTGCTTTTCACAACGGCGGCAGAGGAAAGCCACTTCAACTGCGCCTTCGAGCCCGGCGATATCCTGCTTTTCGGACGCGAATCGGCAGGCGTCCCGGCGCATGTCCACGATGCGGCGGCCCGGCGCGTGCGCATCCCAATGCCGGGCGGCGGACGCAGTCTCAACCTCGCTTTGTCGGTGGCAATGGGCGCTGCGGAAGCGATGCGGCAGCTCAGTCGGCCGTCGGCAGGCGCCGCATCGTGAATTCGATGATGTCGCCCGGTTGCACCCGCCAGTGCTCGATCTCCGTCCAGTAGGCCTGGCGCGGCCAGCGATCGAACCATTCGCGTGCCTTGGCGCGGGCATCGATCCTGGGAAGGCTGAAGGATTCGCGGACGAAGCCGTCCGTCCCGCGCGCCGCACCGGCGCGGCTGAGCTCCAGGCTCTTGCGTAGACCCGACAGGGGCGGTCTCGGCGGCACGGGCATCAAAGAACTCCTTGACCCTCGACTTGAACAGATTAGGGATCGAAGGCGGGGATTTCGAGTCAAAACTTCAAGGTGCGGCCGGGGCGGCCTCCGCTTCCGCGAACCGCGACCTGCGGCAGGGAGCGACGCATGCGCAGACCAGAATTCGTACCGGGCCTGCCCGATGACATCGAGGGCAAGAAGGCTCAGGCGCGAGCCTGGTTCGAGGAGTTGCGCGACCGCATCTGCGATGGCTTCGAAAAGCTGGAAGATGACCTGACAGGCCCGCATTCGAGCTGGTCGCCCGGCCGCTTCGAGCGCAAACCGTGGCACCGCAATGACGGCGAAGGCGGCGGCGGCGTCATGTCCATGATGTATGGCCGCGTCTTCGAGAAGGTCGGCGTTCATACCTCGACCGTCCATGGCGAGTTCTCGCCCGAGTTCCGCGCCCAGATCCCGGGCGCCACCGAAGACCCGCGCTTCTGGGCGTCCGGCATCTCACTGATCGCCCATCCGCTGAACCCCAACGTGCCGGCCGTGCACATGAACACGCGCATGGTGGTGACGACCGGACAATGGTTCGGCGGCGGCGCGGATCTGACGCCGGTGCTGTCGCGCCGTCGAACGCAGGAAGACCTGGACACGCTCGCCTTCCACAAGGCGATGAAGTTCGTCTGCGACAAGCATTCGGCCGTCGCCGACTATGACGCACTCAAGGCGTGGTGCGACGACTATTTCTTCCTGCCGCATCGCAACGAGCCGCGCGGCATCGGGGGCATCTTCTATGACTGGAAGCATTCGCCGGCCGAGGCCGGTGGCTGGAACGCCGATTTCCGCTTCACACAGGATGTCGGCCGCACCTTCCTCGTCGCCTACAACCACATCGTGCGCCGGAACTTCAACGAGAACTACACGGACGCCGACCGCGAGGAGCAGCTGATCCGGCGCGGCCGCTATGTCGAGTTCAACCTGCTCTATGACCGCGGGACGATCTTCGGCCTGAAGACCGGTGGCAACGTCGACTCGATCCTGTCGAGCATGCCGCCCGAGGTGAAGTGGCCGTGATCTGATGCGCGCCGGCCACACTGGCCGGCGATGATACGGTCGAAGGCCCGAAAGCCCGGTTTGCACGGCTTCGTGAAGGCACTCCCTCGCGACAATGACGAGAAGCGCAGCTACCGATTTTGCCATGCGGGCCGGTTGGGGCGGCCGGCATGCCTGTCGGGGGCGTTCCGCAGGCGGCTTTCTCAGTCTCGCGATGGCATCATGGCATCCCGTCCCGTTTTCGCAGCAGCGCTGGTGCTGTTGTTCTCGTCTCTGAGCCCCGTTTCGGCAACCGAGCCGGTGCAACACGCAGCACTCGTCGAGAGTGCAGTCTTGCGCGAACCGGCGTTCGCCTATCGCGTCGTGAAGCCGGAACAACCCGACGGCCGGGTGATGGTGCTGATGCACGGCTCCGGTGGCGACGAGACGACATTGATGTCGCTGGCGGCAAAGATCGCGCCCGGCGCCACCCTCATCGGCATTCGCGGCCGCATCGTCCAGGACGGCGTCAAGCGATGGTACCGCCGCATCACGGCGACGGAATTCGATCAGAAAGACGTGCGATCGGAGGCCGACGCGCTGGTAGCGTTCCTGAAGGCCACGGCAGCCGACCTTAAGCTCGACATCAACGCCGCCACATTCCTCGGTTACTCCAACGGCGCGAACCTGATTGCCGCCGTCACCCAGCTTCATCCAGGCCTCGTGAAGAAGGCCGTGCTCCTGCGCGCCATGCCTGTGCTGGGCGAGGCGCCGAAGGTCGATCTCTCATCGACAAAGGTGCTGACGATCGCCGGCGCGAACGACCAGCTCTATTTCCCCTACGCGCCGAAGCTCGAGCAATTGCTGCGCAGTTGCGGTGCCAGCGTGGATTATCAGGTCATTGCCGCCGGCCACGACATCGGCGATGCAGACGCTCGGATTGCGGCCGACTGGCTTGCCCGTATCGGGAATTGATCGTCCAGCCGCAACGAATCGGCGCCGATCCGTGTTATTCTTCGATCGTGACCTGCAACCAAAGGAGGAAACGATGAAGGAGTTCCATTGCGGTTCACTGGTACCCGGCTGTGACTGGCATACCCGGCATGAAGAAGAAGCCGAAGTGATGCGCCGGGCTGTTCAGCACATGCGCGAGACGCATGGCGAAGACACCATTCGCGAGACCATGGTCGAGGCGATCAGGTCGAGGATCGAAAGGGTAAGGGACGCAGCCTAGACCTGCCCCTTCTCAAGACTGGCGAGGCGCTGAAGCAGCGCCTCGCGATCAAGCTGGAAGTCGCTGGCAATCCACTCTTTTTCGAGCTGACGCAGCGTCTCGCCCATCTGTGGGCCCGGCGCATGGCCTGCCTGTGCCAGATCCTTGCCGCCGACCGGCATGGCCGGCACAGGCCAGGTCGAGGCTTCCTTCAGGGCCGCCGCAGCGTCGCCATTGGTGGCAGCCTTCAGCGTAAGCCCATCGAGGATCGGCTGGCGGCCTGACAGATAGAGTCGCTTGCGCATGTCGACGCTGTCGAGCGTCTGCGGCAGCGGCATGGCGAGCGCCCATGAGACCAGCCGCTGCTTATCAGCACCTGAAAGCCTGAGCCGATCGGCAAGCGTTGCGATCCGCGCCGCATCCGGCGGCACGATCGCCATCAGCCTCAGCATGGGGTCGGGCTCAATGCCGTGCTCACGCTCCAGCGCGATCAACGGTCCGATCGCGTCGATGCCCCACTTCTCGCTTTCCGGCACGATGCGCGTCAGCACGCCCGTCTGGCGCATCCAGAGAAGCGCGCGGGACGGATCGGGCGCGGCGAGGAGCTTGCGCATCTCGTTCCAGACCCGTTCGGGCGAAAGCCGGTCGAGCCCGTCCTTCAGCCGCGCGCAGGCCTTGAGGCCCTCGGCATCTGGTCGCCCGCTGCCATACCATGCGAAGAACCGGAAAAAGCGCAGGATGCGTAGATAGTCCTCGCGAATGCGCGCCTCGGCATCGCCGATGAAGCGCAGATTTCGTCTGGAGATGTCCGCGATGCCACCGACGAGATCGATGACGGTGCCGTCGGCTTCGGCATAGAGCGCGTTGATCGTGAAATCGCGCCGCTCAGCGTCCGCTTTCCAGTCGCGCCCGAACAGGACGCGCGCATGGCGCCCGTCCGTCTCAATGTCGGCGCGAAGCGTCGTCACCTCGAACGGCCGCCCCCCGGCAATGATGGTGACCGTGCCATGATCGATGCCGGTCGGCACCGCCTTGCACCCAACAGCCTCCGCCCGCGCGATAGTCGCCTCGGGCAGGTTTGTCGTCGCGATGTCGATGTCGGTGACGGGCTCGCCCATCAGCGTGTTGCGAACGGCGCCGCCGGCAATGCGTGCCGCCTCGCCATCGGCGGACAGCGCCGCAAGCAGCTTCTGCAGCACGGGATCGGCCAGCCACGCAGCGCGGTCAGCGATGCTGGTCACCGGTAGAGCCTCTCGTAGATCGTGCGGATGATCCCGGCGGTGATCCCCCAGATGTACCGTTCGCCGAACGGCATCGTGTAGAAATACCGCTCCTTCTCGTTCCAGACCCGGCTGCCCTGGCCGTGATTGGCGGGGTTCATCAGGAAAGCGAGCGGCACTTCAAAAGCGTCGACAACCTCGTCTTCGTTGATCGTCAGGATGAAGTCCGGCCGCACGATGCCGAACACCGGCGCGATGCGAAAGCCGCTGCCGGTGATGTAGTCCGGCATCCGGCCGACCACTTCGATCTCTTCTCGCGAAAGTCCGATCTCCTCCTCGGTCTCGCGCAAGGCCGCAGCCTCGGGCGAGGCATCGGTCGCGTCGATCCGGCCGCCCGGAAACGCGATCTGTCCGGCATGCGCCCGCAAGGTGTCCGTGCGCTGGGTCAAGATCACCGTTGCCCCGTCCTTGCGATCGACGACCGGCACCAGCACCGCTGCTTCACGCAGGCCCGGCCGGACGATCAACTCGCGCAGTTCCGGATTGAAGAGGTGGTCGCCATAATCGTCGACGCTGAAAGGCCCTTCGACGCGCGCCGCCCGGCGACGGAATTCGGCCGCCGCGAAGAGATCGAGCGTCGTCTCCGGGAAATCGAGATCAGCCACGGGCGAGCCGCTCCAGCGATCCGATCGGGAAGGTCGCGCCACGCGATTTCAGGACGAGCACGCGCTCGCCATTGATGTCTTCCTCTTCACCCGCCTCGACGAGCTGGTACATTACGGCGCGCGTGACGAGCGCCTCGAGCCGGCCGCGGACATGGAGATAAGGCTTGAGCCCGCCCGTTTCCGGCTCCTCGACGAAGCGCAGCGGATGATCGGGACCGGCCTCGACCACGTCGCCGACATTGGTGCGGAAGGTCACGACGCGATCGTCGCCCTCGCCGGCAATGTCGGCCTCGACCGCCAGAAAATGCGCGTCCGCGACCCGGATGCCGACACGCTCGACCGGTGTGACCAGATAGGTCTGCCCATCCTCGTCCTTGCGCAGCACAGATGCAAAGAGCTGCACCAGCGCCGGCCGGCCGATCGGCGTGCCCATATAGTGCCAGCTGCCGTCGGCACGGATCTCCATGTCGATGTCGCCGCAGAAGGCCGGGTTCCACTTCTCCACCGGCGGCAGGCCCTTGCCGGGCTGCGCGGCGCGCGAGATGAGCGCTGCCAGTCCGGACGTGTCGCCGGCGTCTTTGGGGGCGGCTGCGATGCTGTCTGTGGAGCGGACCATGCGTCACGAAATAGTCACTGTTGTTCCGCTTGTCAGCCTTGTTGAGTCATTTAAGTTGGCCGTGACCGTGTCCTGCACGATATGCATCGCGGCCTGCACGAGCCGGCCGCCGGGCCGGCCTTCTCCTCTGGCTTCCAGCGAGGAACGAGCCGCATGAGCGCACCCATCACCACCCCGCAGCAGAGCCCGGCCGAAATGGTCGCGGAAGCCGAAAAGGCGCTCGCCGACATCGCCCGCATCCGCGAGAGCGTCGGCCGCGTCATCTTCGGCCAGGAAAGCGTGGTGGAGCAGACGCTGGTCGCAATCCTCGCCGGCGGCCACGCGCTTCTCGTCGGCGTGCCCGGTCTCGCCAAGACGAAGCTTGTGGAGACGCTGGGCGTCGTCCTCGGCCTCGACGGTCGCCGCATCCAGTTCACGCCGGACCTGATGCCGTCGGACATTCTCGGCTCGGAAGTGCTGGAGCAGGACGACAACGGTCGCCGCAGCTTCCGCTTCCTGCCCGGTCCGATCTTCGCCCAGCTGCTGATGGCCGACGAGATCAACCGCGCCAGCCCCCGCACGCAGTCCGCGCTCCTGCAGTCAATGCAGGAGTATCACGTTACGGTCGCCGGGCAGCGCCATGACCTGCCGGCGCCGTTCCATGTGCTCGCAACCCAGAACCCGCTGGAGCAGGAAGGCACCTACCCTCTGCCCGAAGCACAGCTCGACCGCTTCCTGATGCAGGTCGACATCGACTATCCCGACCTTGCTGCCGAGCGCCGCATCCTGATCGAGACGACGGGCACGAGCGACGCGCGCGCCGAGCCCGTCATCGGCGCAGAGCGCCTGCGCGCCATCCAGAACCTCGTGCGCCGCATGCCGGTGCCGGAAAGCGTGGTCGAAGCGATCCTCGATCTCGTCCGGTCCGCGCGCCCCGCGCAGGGCGATGCCGAGACGAAGCGGCAGGTCGCCTGGGGTCCCGGCCCGCGCGCCAGCCAGGCGCTGACGCTCTGCGCCCGCGCCCGTGCGCTCTACGAAGGCCGTCTCGCGCCTTCCATCGACGACGTGCGCGCGCTCGCCGAGCCGGTATTGCAGCACCGCATGGCGCTCACATTCTCCGCCCGCGCCGAAGGCGTCAGTGTGCGCGACGTGATCGCGCGCCTCGTGGACCGGCGAGGCTGATGGCGACGATCGGTGAGGCCGTCGCCCCGGTTCCATCCGGCGATGCGCTGGCACGCGCCCGTCTCCGCGCATCGCTCGTCCCCGACCTGCTGGTCGACGCGCGCCGCGTCGTGAACACGGTGATCGCAGGCTGGCATGGGCGCCGGCGGCGCGGCATCGGCGAGAATTTCTGGCAGTTCCGGCCCTATGTCGATGGCGAGGCGATGTCGCGCATCGACTGGCGGCGCTCGGCGCGCGACGACCACACCTACGTCCGCGACCGCGAATGGGAGGCGGCGCACACGGTCTGGCTCTGGGCCGACTGCTCGTCCTCCATGCTCTACGCCTCCAGGGCCGCGACCGTCTCCAAGCAGTCGCGCGCGCTGGTCCTCGTGCTGGCGCTGGCCGAGCTTCTGTCGCGCTCCGGCGAGCGCATCGGCTGGCCGGGTCTCACCGATCCGTTTTCCGCCCGCAACGGTGCGGAGCGCGTCGCAAGCATCCTGGCGCAGACGCCCACGATCGCCGATCGCCCGGCCCTGCCTCCGATCCGCCGCTTCAGCGATCTGGTGATGGTGTCGGACTTCCTCGATCCCGTCGAAGAGACGATCGCCTTCCTCGACCCGCTCGCCGAACGCGGTGTGCGCGTGCACATGATCGAGACAGCGGACCCGGCGGAAGAGACCTTTCCCTACACCGGCCGCACGGAGTTCCGCGATCCGGAGACCGGCGAGAAGCTGACGGCCGGCCGCGCCGAGACGCTGGCCGAGGACTATCGCCGCCTCTACGCCGCGCGCCGCGCCGAGCTTGCCGCTTGGGCGCGCAAGCGCGGCTGGAGCTACACCGTCAACCACACCGACCGCCTCGCATCCGAAGCGCTCGTCGCCGTGCATATGGCGATGTCGACGGAACCAGGAGGCGGCCGCTGATGGGCTGGCTCCCGCTCTCCTTCGGCGCACCGGCGCTGCTTGCCGGCCTTCTGGCGCTGCCCGTCATCTGGTGGCTGCTGCGGCTGACGCCGCCCAAGCCCCAGACGGAAGTGTTCCCGCCGCTGAAGGTTCTCGCTCGCGTCCTCAAGCGCGAGGAGACGCCGCAGAAGAGCCCGTGGTGGCTGACGCTTTTACGCCTCGCCATGGCAGCCTTGGTGATCTTCGCGCTGGCAAGCCCCGTGCTGAACCCGCAGGAGCGGCAGGGTACTGGCGGACAGTCGCTTGCCGTTATCGTCGACAATGGTTGGGCTTCGGCGCCCGACTGGGATTTGCGCGTCGCAACCGCCGCGCGGCTGATCGCCGACGCCGAGGATGCGAACCACCCCGTGGTGCTCGCCTTCACCGCCGATCCGGTCAATGCCGAGATCGGCCCGTTCGACGCCGCCGCCGCCCGCGACCGGCTCAATGCCGCCACCGCGCGCCCCGTGCCCACGGACCGCGCCGCCGTTCTTCCGCGCGTCGCACAGGCACTGGCCTCGATGCCCGAGCCCGCGATCGCCTACCTCTCCGACGGCCTTGCTACGACTGCCGACGAAGCCGCCTTCGCCGCGCTTGAGGAAGCCGGGCCGGTCGAGATGGTCTGGGCGGAACCTGCGTCCTTTGCGCTTTCCGGCATCGCCGAAAGCGCCAATCTCGCAGACGCCTTCGAGGTTGCAGCCGTGCGCGCCGAGACCGCGACGCCGGCTCAGGCCGTGATCGGCGCCTTCGACGATCGCGGCCGCCGGCTCGGCGACGCGACGCTGACCTTCGCAGCCGGCGAAGCGCGCGCGACGACCGAGTTCCGGCTGCCCTTCGAACTGCGCAACGACTTCTCTTCGCTTGCGATCGACGGCCAGCCGCATGCCGCCGCCACGCGCGTGCTCGACGAGAACTCGCGCCGCCGCCGCGTAGCGTTGATCTCGCAGGCCGAGGCCGACCAGGCGCAGCCGCTTCTCTCGCCGCTTTATTACATCCGCCGCGCACTGGAACCCTTCGCCGATCTGGTCGAACCCGCATCCGCCGATCTCGCCGCCTCGCTGCCGGAGATCATCGCCGGCGGGCCGGCCATGATCGTGCTGGCCGATGTCGGCATCATCCCCGACGAGGCCCGCGCGCAGCTTGTCGAGTGGGTGAACGACGGCGGTACGCTGGTCCGCTTCGCAGGCTCGCGCATGGCGGCTGCCGAAAGCGACCCGGACCTGATGCCCGTCACGCTCAGGATCGGCGAGCGTGCGCTCGGCGGAACGCTCTCCTGGACCGAGCCGCAGGCCGTCAGCGAGTTTCCCGCGACCGGGCCCTTCGCCGACCTCGCGCCGCCGCAGGACGTGACCGTCACGCGCCAGGTGCTCGCCGAACCGTCTGCCGACATCGTCGATCGCACCTGGGCGAACCTCGCCGACGGCACGCCGCTCGTCACCGGTGCCCGCCGAGGCGACGGAACGCTGGTGCTCTTCCACGTGACGCCCGAGGCGACATGGTCATCGCTGCCGATCTCCGGCACCTTCGTCGAGATGCTGCGCCGGCTGGTGCAACTGTCGCGCAACCAGAGCGCGGCCGGGGCTAACGCAGCCAATGCCGCCGTGCTGCCGCCTTACCGGCTGATCGGTGCAGACGGCCGCCTCGGCCCGCCCTCGCCCGAGGCACGTCCGCTTGCTGCCGGAACGGACGCCGTCACGATCGAGCACCCGCCCGGCCTCTACGGCAGCGACGAAGGCGTCTACGCGCATAATCTGCTGCCTGCCGACGCGACGCTCGCTGCGCTCGCCGCGCCCGATCTCGGCGTGCCTGTGTCGCGCACGGCCTATGCTTTCGACGCGGAGACGGACCTCAAGGGTCCGCTGATCGCCGCTGCCCTCCTGCTCATGGCGCTTGATATGCTCGCAGTCCTCTGGATGGGCGGCAAGCTCCGCCGGCTTCCGCGCCCGACCCGCACCGCGGCCGCAACCGCGCTGTTCGCGACGCTCGTGGTGGGCGGCCTGATGCTCGCTCCAGGCAACGCGTTAGCCCAGGAAGGTGACCTTCAGCCCGGCGATATCGAGGCGATCGAAGCGATCTCCCAAACGCGCATCGCCTATGTCCTGACCGGCGACAGCTCGATCGATTCCATCAGCCGAGCGGGCCTTTCGGGCCTCTCGCGCTTCCTGATCGAGAAGACGGCGCTCGAACCGGGGGACCCAGCCGGCGTCGACATCGAAGAAGACGAGCTCGCCTTCTATCCGCTCGTCTACTGGCCGATCGATCCGTCAACCCCCATGCCGTCCGACGAGGCGGTCGCCCGCGTCGATGCCTACATGCAGCAGGGTGGGACCGTCCTCTTCGACACGCGCGACCAGTATGCGAGCAGCCTGTTCAACTCCAGCGCATCCGCCTCGACCATGCGGCTGCGCGAAATCCTCTCCGGCATGAACGTGCCGCCGCTGGAGCCGGTGCCGGACGACCACGTTTTGACCAAGGCGTTCTACATCCTCGATACCTTCCCGGGCCGTTATGCCGGCAGCCCGCTTTGGGTGGAGGCGGCGCTCGACGCGAGTTCCAGCGCTGACCGCCCGGTGCGCACCGGCGACGGCGTCACGCCGATCATGATCACCGCCAACGATCTGGCAGGCGCCTGGGCCGTCGACGCCTCGGGTCGTCCGATGCTGCCCACCGTGCCGGCAGACCCGATGCAGCGCGTCTATGCCCAGCGCGCGGGCGTCAACATCATGATGTACATGCTGACTGGCAACTATAAGTCCGACCAGGTCCACGTTCCGGCGATCCTCGAAAGGCTCGGCCAATGAACTGGTCCCTCGCCTTTGAGCCGCTGCTCGCTCTGCCCTGGCTTGCAGCCGTGCTCGTACCGGCAGCCCTCCTGGTGCTGGCCGGCCTGTTCCTGCGCCAGCGCGGTGCATGGCTCCGCGTGGCGGCTGTCGCGGCACTCGCGCTCGCGCTGGTCAACCCCGTACTCTTCGACGAGGAGCGCGAACCGCTGCGCAGCGTCGTCGCGCTTGTCGCCGACCGCAGCCAGAGCCAGGATATCGGCGACCGCCGCGAAACGACCGATGCGGCAATCGCCGCGCTACGACAGGACCTCGCCCGCTTCGGCCAGTTCGAGGTCCGCGAGGTCGAGGCCGGCGCTGCCGGTGCCGGCGAAGACCGGACCGAAACGCGGCTCTTCGGCGCGATCGAAAGCGCTTTCCGCGACGTTCCACCGTCGCGTGTAGGCGGCGCGATCGTCGTCACCGACGGGCAGGTGCACGACGTGCCGGCCGATGCGGCTTTCGGGGGACCAGTGCACGCCTTGGTCACCGGAGAGGACGGCGAGATCGATCGCCGCGTCCGCTTCGAGCACGCCCCGCGCTTCGGCATAGTCGGCCGCGAGCTCGACATGAGCTATCGCGTGCTGTCGACCGCCGAGGAAGCCGGCGACATCGCCGTCTCGGTACTGGTCAATGGCGAACTGGTCTCGGTCCAGACGGCTCCGATCGGCCGCGAGATGCAGCTGCGCGTCACCATCCCGAATGCCGGGCGCAACATCGTCGAGATCGCGATCGACGGCCGCGACGACGAGATTACCGACACCAACAACCGCGCCATCGCGCTCGTCGAAGGCATCCGCGAGAATCTGCGCGTGCTTCTTGTTTCCGGCGAGCCGCATGCGGGCGAGCGCACCTGGCGCAACCTCCTGAAGTCGGATGCGTCGGTCGACCTCGTCCACTTCACCATCCTGCGCCCGCCGGAAAAGCAGGACGGCACGCCGATCAACGAGTTGTCACTGATCGCTTTCCCGACGCGCGAACTCTTCGTCGAGCGCATCGGGGATTTCGACCTGATCATCTTCGACCGCTACCAGCACCGCGACGTGCTGCCGATCCTCTATTACGACT
>VFQP010001596.1_pt1 | contig 29513 bp, 22 predicted proteins | sample 3512351 | NCBI WGS metagenome assembly VFQP01 (sample SAMN10412372, study PRJNA504923) | tailings metagenome | isolation source: Relicate 1 Philex TSF1 revegetated site | place: Philippines: Tuba, Benguet | collected 2017-08-29
CGGCAGAAGTCCAGATACTGCTCGACCAAGAGGATGGTCATGCCCTTCTGGTCGCGCAGGAACTGGAGCGCGCGGCCGATATCCTTGATGATCGAGGGCTGGATGCCTTCGGTCGGCTCGTCGAGCACCAGCACCTTGGGCCGGGTCACCAAGGCGCGACCGATGGCCAGTTGCTGCTGCTGGCCGCCAGAGAGGTCGCCGCCGCGGCGCCCCAGCATGGATTTGAGGATCGGGAACAGCTCGTAGATGTAGTCCGGCACGTTGCGCTCGGCCGCCTTCAGCGGGGCGTAGCCGGTCTCGAGGTTCTCCTTGACGGTGAGCAGGGGGAACACCTCGCGACCCTGCGGCACGTAGCCAATGCCGAGCCGGGCCCGCTTGTAAGGCGGGGCCTTTTTCAGCACCTCGTCGTTGAAGACGATCTCGCCCGACGACACGTTGTTGATGCCGGTGACGGCGCGCAGCGTCGAGGATTTGCCGACGCCGTTGCGGCCCAGCACCGCGGTGATCCTTCCCGGCTTCGCCTCGATCGAAATACCGCGCAGCGCCTGGGCGGCGCCATAGTGGAGGCCGATGTCGCGAATGGAGAGGGCGGTGGTCATCTGTTCTGCTCCGGGGCCAGCGCAGTGCGTAGCGTCACGATGGTCAGTTTCTGATTGTGGTCGTCGGGATCGCCCAGATCGGCGATGGTCTCAGCCATGGCGACGAGATCGGCACGCTCTTCGCGGCTCAGCTTCTGGCGCCACAGCGGCTTGAACCGTCGCACCACATCGCGCGCATCGGCGACGTCACGGGCGGCCCACTGAGCGTAGGACAGAACCTCATCGATATCGGCAGCCGCGACGATCCGGCTGATCTCTTCGCGGATCACCGGTTCGGCAAAGTGAAGGGCGTCGCGCTTCTCGTTGGCGAGGGCATGAAGGAAGATCGCCGCGGCGAGTGCCGGATCTTCGATCGAGGCCAGCGCCGAACCCTCGGCCTTCTTTCTGAAGTTGTTCATCCGGATGCGGCCCTGCACTCGGCCGACCATGCTCCCGACGTCGTCGACGACCTCCTTGGCCGCCTTGGCGCGCCAGTACCACACCCCCGCGGCAGCAATGATGCCAACGATGATTGCCAGAATATGCATTTCATTATTCCCCTGCCGCGCGTTTGGTCGCGCGATCGGCAGGGATATTGAATAGACGCCGAGATTACTGCAACTGATCATTGGCGGTCATTCGACGGCGAGCGGATTGAAGACCGGATGGGGGGATCTGCTTCAGCGCGCCCAGTCGCTCGTCGCCCGGCTTCGGTCGCGCTACCCCTGGTCGCAGATCCCCCATCCGGCTCGCGGCGACGGCCTCTGGCCGTCGTCCGCTACCGCCACCTTCTCCCTCAGAAGGGGTCGGCAATGCGACGAGCGGATTGAGTGTGTGAAATGGCGTCATCGACCGAGATACCGCTCGATGACGATCGGATTGGCGCTCACCTGGTCGAGCGATCCCTCGGCCAGCACCGAGCCCTCGGCGAGGCAGGTGACCCGGGTGCCGAGTTCGCGCACGAAACTCATGTCGTGCTCGACCACCACCACCGAGCGGGTTCTGGCGATGTCCTTGAGGAGTTTGGCGGTCTCGACCGTCTCTGCGTCGGTCATGCCGGCGACCGGCTCGTCGACCAGCAGCAGTTTGGGGTCCTGCGCCAGCAGCATGCCGATTTCCAGCCACTGCTTCTGGCCGTGGCTGAGGTCGGCGGCGAGTTCGTCCTTGCGCGCCGCAAGGCGGACAGTTTCGAGGATTTCCTCGATGCGAGCCTTGTCCTCGGCGCTCTCGGCATAGAGCAGGGCCGCGAGCACGCTGCGCGGCTTCTTCAGCGCCAACACCAGGTTGTCCCAGATGGTGTGGCTTTCGAACACCGTGGGCTTCTGGAACTTGCGGCCGATGCCGAGATTGGCGATCTGCGCTTCATCGAGCTTGGTAAGGTCGGTGCGGCCGTCGAAATAGACTTCGCCGTCATCGGGGCGGGTCTTGCCGGTGATGATATCCATCATGGTGGTCTTGCCGGCGCCGTTGGGGCCGATGATCGCCAGCATCTCGCCGGGGTGGACGATGATGGAGAGATGGTTCAGCGCCTTGAAGCCGTCGAACGAGACGGAGACGCCGTTGAGATAAAGCATGGTGCCGGATTTGTCGGTCATTCGGCGGGCTCCGGCACGGGCTTGGACTGTGGCAGGGTGGACGGATCCTCGCCGGCTTCGGCGGCGGAACTCGCCGCTTTTCCCTTGCGCGGCTTGAGCTTCTGGAACAGCCCGACAATGCCCTTGGGCATGAACAGGGTGACGAAGATGAACAGCCCACCCAGGCAATAGAGCCAGAAATCGGGGAAAGCGCCGGTGAAGATCGACTTGCCGGCATTGACCAGTACCGCGCCGATGATCGGGCCGATCAGCGTGCCGCGGCCGCCGACGGCAACCCAGATCACCGCTTCGATCGAGTTGGCCGGGTCGAACTCGCCCGGGTTGATGATACCGACCTGCGGGGTGTAGAGCGCGCCGGCAATGCCGGCCAGCACGGCGGAAACCACGAAGGCGAAGAGCTTCACGTTTTCCGGACGCCAGCCGAGGAAACGGGTGCGGCTCTCCGCGTCGCGCACTGCCACCATGACCTTGCCAAGCTTGGAATTGACGATGGCCGAGCAGATGATCACTGCCAGCGCCAGGGCCAGCGCCGAAGCAGCGAACAGCCCGGCGCGGGTGGTGGCGGCCTGCACGTTGAAGCCGAGAATGTCCTTGAAGTCGGTAAGCCCGTTATTGCCGCCGAGCCCGAGATCGTTGCGGAAGAAGGCGAGCAGCAGGGCGTAGGTCATCGCCTGCGTGATGATCGAGAGGTAGACGCCGGTGACGCGGCTCCGGAAGGCGAACCAACCGAAGGCGAAAGCCAGGAGCCCCGGCACAAACAGCACCATCAGGAAGGCGAACCACCACAGGTCGAAGCCGTTCCAGAACCAGGGCAGGTCCTTGTAGTTGAGGAACACCATGAAATCGGGCAGCACCGGGTTGGCATAGACGCCGCGCGCTCCGATCTGGCGCATCAGGTACATGCCCATGGCGTAGGCGCCGAGGGCAAAGAAGGCCGCGTGCCCCAGCGAAAGGATGCCGCAATAGCCCCAGACCAGGTCCAGGGCGAGCGCCAGCAGCGCATAGTTCAGGTACTTGCCGAGCAGCGGCACCATGTAGTTGGGCAGATGCAGCGGGTTGCCCTCGGGGATCGCCAGGTTGGCGACGGGAATGGCGATGGCGATGACGACCAGCGCCACAACCAGCCAGATGGCTTTTCGGTCGAGGGCGCGGAACAGGAGTTGGGTCAGCATTGGTCGGCACCCGTCAGAAGAAAGGCCCCCTCACCCGGCGCTGCGCGCCGACCTCTCCCCCCAGGGAGAGGTGGTGGGGAGGCGAGATCGTGCCGCATCGCCACCTCTCCCTCTGGGGGACGCGGCAGCGCCCCGAGGGGAGAGGTCGGCCGAAGGCCGGGTGAGGGTGCCTTTGACGCGCACACGAAACTCACGACTCCACCGCCCGGCCCTTGAGGGCGAACAGTCCTCTTGGTCGCCGTTGGATGAAGAGGATAATGAGGATCAGGATGGCGATCTTGGCCAGCACTGCTCCGGCATAGGGTTCGAGGAACTTGTTGGCGACGCCGAGCGATATGGCGCCGATCAGCGTGCCCCAGAGGTTCCCGACGCCGCCGAACACCACCACCATGAAGCTGTCGATGATGTAGCCCTGGCCGAGATTGGGGGAGACGTTGTCGATCTGGCTCAGCGCCACGCCGGCCATGCCGGCAATGCCCGAGCCGAGCCCGAAGGTCATCGCATCGACGAACGGGGTGCGGATGCCCATGGCCGAGGCCATGCGGCGGTTCTGCGTCACCGCTCGCATCTGCAGGCCGAGCGGCGTGCGGTTGAGGATAATCTGCAGCGCGATGAACACCGCGATGGCGAAGACGATGATCCAGAGCCGGTTCCAGGTGAAGCTGAGGTTCCACAATTCGAACGTGCCGCTCATCCAGGTCGGCGGCTGCACCAGCTTGTTGGTTGGCCCGAAGATGGTGCGCACCAGTTGCTGCAGCACCAGCGACAGGCCCCAGGTGGCGAGCAGGGTTTCGAGCGGCCGACCGTAGAGCCAGCGGATGATGCCGCGCTCGATGCCGATGCCGATCAACGCGGTGATCAGGAAGGCGGCCGGCACCGCGAAGGCCAGCGAGTATTCCATCAGCCCCGGTGCAACGGACTGGATGACCAGCTGCGTGACATAGGTGGTGTAGGCTCCCAGCATCACCATTTCGCCATGCGCCATGTTGATGACGCCCATCACCCCGAAGGTGATGGCGAGGCCGATGGCGGCGAGCAGCAGGACAGAGCTCAGCGAGATGCCGTAGAGCAGGTTCTGGCCGACATCCCATACTGCGAGCGTACGTCCGATGGAGTCGATGCCGGCCGCGATGGTGGGCTTCAGCTCGTCGGGCGCGGAATCGAGCGTGTTGCGCAACACGGTCTGGGCGGCGCGGTTGTTCTGGGCCACGACCAGGTCGATCGCGGCGCGCTTGTCTTCGACCGAAGCATCGGTCTTCAGCACGATCACCGAGCGGGCGAGCTCCATGGTGGACTTGATGCCGGGGTCGGTTTCGGCGGCGATCGCCTGGTCGAGCAACTCCAGCATGGCCGGATCGGCGTTCTTGAGCACGCTCTGGGCGGCGGCGAGGCGGACCGGCTGATCCGGGCTCAACAACGTCAGCTTGCCGATGGCGGTGCGAATGCGGCCGCGCAGCCCGTTGTTGGTCTTGATCTTTTCGAGCTCGCTGGCGGGCAGCGCGCCGAGATCGGCGCCATCGACCGGGTCGGTCAGCTGCAGGCCGTCCGCAGCTTTGGTGGCGATCACCACCTTGCCGTCGGATTGGCGGATATAGAGGTTGCCGTCGCTCAGTGCCTGCAGCACCGGCGGGACGCGTTCGTCACCGGTGGCGACGAGGACATCGATGGCCTTGGTGCGATCGGCGAAGCTGCCGGGGCCGAGTGCGTTGATCTCAGCGGCAAGATCATCCTGCGCCAGGGCGGGCAGGGGGGCGAAAGCCACAGCGAACAGGAAGGCAATCAGAGTGAGAATTCGGGTGGCCATCGTGGTCGCTCGGTCGCAGGGAAGGACGGAGCGCTTTCAGCTGGAAAGCGCGACGAGACAGAAGCCGGCGACGGCGAGGCCGCCGCCGGCATTGGCAACGGCTACATCGCAGCCGGAGCGACCTCGCAGGTGTTGGTCGCGGTGTTGAAGCGGCCGCAGCCGGTCAGCGGATCGGTCCAGTCGGCTTCGATCCCCTTGTCTTCGGGCAGCACGTCGGACCAGGCGTCGCCCGGCACGTCGCCTTCGGTCTGCCAGACGGTCTCGAACTGGCCATCGGCCTGGATCTCGCCGATCAGCACCGGCTTGGTCAGGTGGTGGTTGGGCAGCACCTTGGCGGTGCCGCCGGTGAGGTTCGGGACCTCGAGCCCGACAATGGCCTTGAGGACCGCGTCGGTATCGGTGGTGCCGGCCTTTTCGACCGCCTGGACCCAGAGGTTGAAGCCCAGATAGGCCGCTTCCATCGGATCGTTGGTGGTGCGCTTGTCGTTGCCGATAAAGGCATGCCAGTTCTTGATGAACTCGGCATTGGCGGGGTTGTCGACGGACTGGAAGTAGTTCCAGGCGGCGAGGTGCCCGACCAGCGCCGACGTATCCATGCCGGCGAGTTCTTCTTCACCGACCGAGAAGGCGACCACCGGGATATCCTCGGCGCTTACGCCCTGGTTGGCGAGTTCCTTGTAGAACGGCACGTTGGCGTCGCCGTTGATGGTCGAGACCACGGCGGTCTTCTTGCCGGCCGAGCCGAACTCCTTGATGGCGGCGACTTCGGTCTGCCAGTCGGAGAAGCCGAACGGGGTATAGTTGATCTTGATGTCTTCGGGGGCGACGCCCTTGTCCTTGAGATACTGCTCGAGGATCTTGTTGGTGGTGCGCGGATAGACGTAGTCGGTGGCTTCGAGCACCCAGCGCTTCACGGCGCCGCCTTCCTCGCTCATCAGGTAATCCACGGCCGGGATCGCCTGCTGGTTCGGCGCGGCGCCGGTATAGATGACGTTCTTTTCGGACTCTTCGCCCTCGTACTGCACGGGATAGAAGAGGATCGAGTTCAGCTCCTTGAATACCGGCAGCACCGACTTGCGCGAGGACGACGTCCAGCAGCCGAACACGGCAGCGACGCCGTTGACGGCGATCAGTTCGCGGGCCTTCTCGGCGAATAGCGGCCAGTCGGAGGCCGGATCGACAACCACGGCCTCGAGCTTCTTGCCGAGGACGCCGCCCTTCTTGTTCTGCTCGTCGATCAGGAAGAGCATGGTGTCCTTCAGGGTGGTCTCCGAAATCGCCATGGTCCCCGACAGCGAGTGGAGAACGCCCACCTTGATGGTGTCCTGGGCATAAGCAGTAATGGGCGCGAGCGCCCCGGCAGTCATCGCGACCCCCAGGCCGAACCCGGCCATCATGCGACTAATACCTGTCATACTTACCTCCGACAGTTTGGTTGTTTGCACCGGAGGAGAAGTTGCAATCGCCGTGCCAGCACCGAAGAATGCTGGCAAGCCACTGATTTTGCTTGACTCCTTACAGATCGGCGGGTTTCGCGGCGCGGAACGACCGGTGCACAACGGCAGGCCGCTGCCGGTTCTCTGGGCAGTGCCATTAGTGGTTGCTTAATGTTTGTGCATAGATCGGGACTGCTCAAGAACAGGGCGGACGCGGGTGCTGTGTGCGGGGTGACCGGGCGTTGCAGTGCTGCTAAAATTCCTCACCGGAAGTTCGCTTCCGGCAGAGGTTGTTTGCACCAACACCTCGGCCCCGTGCCGGCGACGGCGCGGGGCTTTGCATTGCCAGTGCCGCGATCGAGACGAAACCGCGGCAACCATCCGGTCAGTTTGCCGTTAAGCAACCAAGCCGCCAGCGCGTGGTGCTGGCGCATGGATATCGGCCAAGGCGGCGAGGGCTGACGCTCCCTCGTCGTCGACGCCGGTGGGGCGCGGAGCTTCGGCTCCGCGCCTTCTTTTTCGTCGATACTACGTAATTTACACGATCTCACTACGAGAGACCCAGTAGATCAGGCGCAAGCATGTGTTCTACTAGACTCGAAGTGCCCTTCGGTGGCGGACTTGGCATGCCGGTGCGGGCCCATCGGGTCGCTGGACCGGCGACGGGCGGCGATTGTTCATAACTGCCGAGATCCTGTCAGCGAACTGTCAGCCGCGGCGCCGAAGTGACGGCACGGCGCGAGAATCTGTTACCAAAGCATTGCAAAGCAACGAAGAGCCCTGCGCTGGCGATGGTTTGTCGCCGCCGCGACAAGCGAAGGGATGCGGCGGTGCGAAGCCGCGTTGTGGCTGGGTAAGTGACGGTGCGTAGCTCCACCGGTAACTCTCGGTGACATCTTGCATTGGACTCAAGCTTCAAGAAAATTGTCTGCTCCATAAGTGCAATGACGTATCAGCATACGCAAACTTTCTCTGTAAGTGACACTGCGTAATAAATGCAATTTAGCAAGATGCGGAATATATTGACCAACCAATCACAAGTTGACGAGCTTCACGACTGCAACTTTACAACGATCTCATACGTACATATTCATCAGCCGACGGGCGGCGGATGTATGGGAGAGTGGTCATGAGAAGCAACGTTTTTGCAGCCTTGGCGACGTTCACAGTCGTCGTGGGGATGAGTGCTGCCCCGGTTAGTGCCGGCGGTCCGCTGGGTGGGCTGGGTGATACGCTGGGCGGCGTGGTGGGCGGCGTTACAGATACGGTCGGCGGCGTGGTCAGCGGCGTTACCGGTGGTGGCGGCGGCGGTACCGGTGGCGGCGGCGGTGGCACCAATGTGGGTGGCCTGCTGTCGCTGAACGACAATGGCAATAACGCGCTGGTCAATCTCGATATCGGTGGCGGCAACAACAATCTGCTCAACGCGTCGGTTGGTCGTGGCAACAACCCGTTGGTCAACGCCAACGTGTCGAGCACCGGATTGCTGCGCAACACCACGGTGTCGCTCGATATCGCCGGCCTCGGTCTCGACCTCGAGATCGATCTCGGCATCCTTGATCCGAACAATCCGAATAACCCCGGCGGTCCGAACAATCCTGGTGGTCCGGTGCTGGTCGGCAGCATCGGCGGCGCCAACACCTTCCTGATCAACTGCACCGTCAACAACACCAAGCAGCTGCTGCAGGTGGCGGCCGCGGGCAAGATCAGCGGCGCCGAGATCAAGGCGTGGATGCGGGCCGCCAATGTCCAGGTGGTGCCGATCAAGCTCTGCCCGGCTGCCAAGAAGCAGGTCGCGGCGCTGCTCGCCAAGAGCCAGAAGATCAACCTGCTGCGCCGCGCGGTGATGTCCGACGCGCTGATTACCGCTTCGCTGGGGCGGACGCGCTACGACGCAGGTGACGTCGTGGCGGTCCAGCGCAAGGGCGGCCAGCTGGTGGTGTACGTCTACTAAGACCAGTTCCTATCTCGAAATCCCAAGGGCGCTGCCGGCAATGGCAGCGCCCTTTTCGATTCCTCCTGCTGAGGTCCCCTAAGCAGTAAGTCGCGAGATACTAAGTACAGTTGTGTATTATCTTGCATTGTAGGTTTCAGAGCGATGATATCGCTAACCAGAAAATCTCCAGACGAAAGCAACGCTTAGTAATTGACAGCGTCCTGTCAGCTTGCAAGGCGCAACGTCGCATCATGTTTCGCAGAGGAGAAGCGTGATGCAATCCAGAAAAATAACAGTACTCATGTCGGTGCTGCTGATGGCAAGTACGAGCATCGTACCTGCGACGGCCGGCGGACTGCTTGGTGGTATTCTTGGTGGCGGTGACGGCGATGGCGGCGGCTCCGTTCTTGGCAATGTTCTTGGCGGCGGCGGCGACGGAGACTCCGTTCTCGGCGGCGTGCTCGACGTCGACAGCGGCGATGCCGGCAACGACTCGCTGGTCAATGTCGGCCTCGGCTCCGACACGGATACGAGCCTCGGCGTAAATCTCGGTGACGGCGACAGCGACGGCCTGCTTGGCGGCTTGCTCGGCGGCGGCAGCGACGGCGGCGATGGAGGCGGCGACGGGCTGCTCGGTGGCCTGCTGGGTGATGGCGTCGGCAATGGCGATGGTCTGCTCGGCGATGTGCTGGGTGACGGCGTCGGCAATGGCGATGGCCTGCTCGGCGACGTGCTGGGTGACGGCGTCGGCAATGGCGACGGCCTGCTCGGCGACATCCTGGGTGACGGCGTCGGCAATGGTGACGGTCTGCTCGGCGACATCCTGGGTGATGGCGTCGGCAACGGCGACGGCCTGCTCGGCGACATCCTGGGTGATGGGGTCGGCAATGGCGACGGCCTGCTCGGCGACATCCTGGGTGACGGCGTCGGCAATGGCGACGGTCTGCTCGGCGACATCCTGGGTGATGGGGTCGGCAACGGTGACGGTCTGCTCGGCGATGTGCTTGGCGACGGCATCGGCAATGGTGACGGCCTGCTCGGTGACATCCTGGGTGACGGAGTCGGCAACGGCAACGATGGCCTGCTGAACGGCCTGCTCGGCGATGGCATCCTCAATGGCGAGGGTGGCCTGCTCGGTGGCCTCGACGTCGGTGACGGCCTGCTCAACGACCTGAACCTGGGCGGTGACGAAGGGGTGCTGAACAACCTCATCGGCGGCGACGGTATCCTCAATGGTGAGGGTGGGTTGCTTGGCGGCCTCGACGTGCTTGGCGGCGACACCGGTCTGCTCGACGGGCTCGATGTCGGTGGCATCCTCAACAGCGAGGATGGGCTGCTCGGCGGCCTCGATGTCGGTGATGGCGTGCTGAACAACCTCGGTGGGGTCCTCAATGGCGAGGACGGTCTGCTGGGTGGTCTCGACGTCGGCGGCGTCCTCAACAGTGAAGACGGCCTGCTTGGTGGTCTCAATGTCGGCGGCATCCTCGGCGACGGCATCCCCAACGGTGGAGAGGGCCTGCTCGGCGGCCTCGACGTCGGCGGGATCCTCGGCGACGGCATCCTCAACAGCGAAGACGGGCTGCTGGGCGGCCTCAATCTCGGCGACGGGATTCTCAATGGCGAGGATGGGTTGCTGAATGGCCTCAACCTGCTCGACGTCAACGACCTGTTGCAGGGCATCGACCTGAGCAACCTGGGACTCGACCTGGCGGATGGCGGCGTGCTGAACGGCGTCACCGACGTGCTGGACCTGGGTGACCTGGGCCTGCTCGACCTGGGGGACATCGGCGATATCGGGCTGCTCGATCTGGGTGATATCGGCGATATCGGCCTGCTCGACGGGCTGGCGCTGACCGATATCCTCACCGACACCGATCTCAGCGGCCTGCTGTCCAATCTCGATCTCGATCTGGGCGGCGTGCTGTCCGATCTCGACCTCAGCAACCTGCTCGACCTGAGCAGCCTGATCAATATCGGTGACATCAATATCGACCTGGGCGGCCCTGGTGGTCCGGGAGGCCCTGGTGGTCCTGGCGGCCCCGGCGGTCCTGGTGGTCCCGGCGGTCCTGGTGGCCCCGGCGGTCCTGGCGGTCGAGTGATCGTTGCCGGCGGCGGTGGTGGGTTCGGCATGAACCGCGCCTGCAATGCGCAGGACGCCAAGCAGGTGATCTCGCAGGTCAAGCAGATGCAGTTGAACCGCGCCGTGCTTGCCAACGTCAAGGCAGTGAAGGTGGTCAAGGTCCGTCTCTGCGCCGACCTGAAGGGCAAGGTGGTGCAGGCCGTGACCGCGAGCAAGAAGGTGCAGATCCTGCAGCGCGTGCTGGGCGGCAGCGGCAAGATGGTGGCAGAGCTGCAGCGTTCCGGCGCCAGCGTCAACGACATCTACGCTATCGGCCGCAGCGGTGCGCAGCTGACCGTGTACGCGTTCTGATCCCGCCCCGATCAGGACTCGAAGAAGGGCGCGGTAACCTCCACCGCGCCCTTCACCTTGTCTGCAGCCGATCGCTGCTACTCGGCCGGGGCAGGGTGGGCGTCGGCCTCGGCGGCATCGGCAGCCGCCAGTTCCCGGCGCAGCCGTTCTTCCTCGAGCGCCTTGGGCTTGGAAAACCGCGCCAGCAGCAGATAGGCGACGGGGGTCAGGTAGAGCGTGGCGATCGCCGCGAGGCTAAGGCCGCCCACCATGATCCAGCCGAGCGCCGCGCGCGCTTCCGAGCCGGCGCCGCCGGCAACGATCAGCGGCACGCCACCCAGCACGGTGGCGATCATGGTCATCACCACCGGCCGCAGCCGGATATTGGCGGAGTTCTCCACCGCCTCGCGCACCGATTGGCCGCGATCGCGCAGCTGGTTGGCAAACTCGACGATCAGGATGCCGTTCTTGGCCATGATGCCGACCACCAGCACCAGGCCGATCTGGCTGTAGACGTTGAGCGTCACCCCGGTGAGCAGCATGGCGAACACCGCGCAGGCGAGGCCGAACGGCACCGTCGCCATCACGATGATGGCGCTCCACACGCTTTCGAACTGCGCCGCCAGCACCAGGAGGATGACGATCAGCGCGAAGCCGAAGGTGATCAGCAGCCCGTTATTGCTCTCGCCCAGGGTCTTGGCTTCGGCCATCGGCACGATGGTCGCGCCATCGGGCAGCAGCGGCTGGGCGATAGCGACCGCCTGGGTATAGGCGTCGCCCAGGGCGAAACCATCGGTCAGCGCGGCGGTGACGGTGACGGCGCGGCGCTGCTGTTCGCGGCCGAGCGAGGGGGCGATCGGCGCCTCGGTCAGCGAGGCGATGGTCGACATCGGCACATAGCGGCCGTCACTGGTCTTGATAAAGATCGACTCGAGGTCGCCGGGGTCGTTCACCGGGCTGGAGGTCGAGGTCATGCGGACCGAATAGCTGGCGTCGTTGATGAACACGGTGCCGACATCGGAACCATCGATCATCGCCTGCATGGTGGTGCCGAGCCCGTTGATGTCGATGCCCAGCTGCGCGGCCTTCTCGCGATCGATGGTCAGCGTCATCTGCGGCTGCGTGGTCTCGTAGTTCACCGAGACGCGGCCCCATTTCTCGTCCTTTTCCAGCTCCGCCTTCACCTTGTTGGCGGCATCGGAAAGGGTCTGGTAGTTGTCGCCCAAGAGCGCGAACTGCAGGCCGGAACCACCGCCGCGAACGCCCAGGCTGTTGCCCTGGCGGATATTGGCGCGGACCCCGGGGACCTGCACCAGCTGCTGGTTGATCTCGGCGGCGATCTGCTGCTGCGTGCGGGTGCGGTGTTCCCAATCGGCCAGCGTCATGATGATGAAGCCCGAATTGGTGTTCGAGCCGAAGCCGGAGATCGAGAAGATGCTCGTCGCCTCGCCGCTGTCCTTGTAGGGCTGCAGCATCTCCTCGATCTTCTGCATCTGGGTGCGGGTGAAATCGAGGCTCACCGTCGCCGGAGCGCTGACATTGATGGCGACCTGGGCGCGGTCTTCTGGCGGGGTCAGTTCCTGCTTCAGCGTGCCGAATACCGCCCAGGCGGCGCCGGCAAACAGCACCGCAATGACCACCACCACCAGCGGGTTGTCGAGCGCCAGTTTGAGGGTGCGCCGGTAGAGCCCGGCCAGCACGCCGCCGAAGCGCTCGAGCAGGTTGGGCGGCCGCTCGACATGCGGCTTCAGCATGCGCGATGCCATCATCGGGGCGAGCGACAGCGCGACCACCGCCGACAGCCCCACCGAGATGGCGAGGGTGAAGCCGAACTCGCGGAACAGGAGCCCAGTCTGGCCCGGCAGGAACGAGATGGGGATGAACACCGCGGCGAGCGTCAGCGTCGTCGCCACCACGGCAAAGAACACTTCCTGGGTTCCCAGCACCGCGGCGGCACGCGGGCCGAGCCCCATGCCGCGCCGCCTGGTGATGTTCTCGAGCACCACGATGGCGTCGTCGACCACGAGGCCGGTGGCGATGACCAATGCCAGCAATGTCAGGATGTTGAGCGAGAAACCGAAAGCATAGATTCCGGCCACGGTGCCGATCAGCGCCACCGGCATGGTGACGGCCGGGATGATGGTGGCGCGCCAATCGAGCAGGAACAGGAAGATGATAACGATGACGCCGACCACGGCGATCAGCAGCGAGCGTTCGACTTCATGCACGGCGCCGGCGATGAACACCGACTCGTCGGACGAGATCCTGATGTCGACGCCGGCGGGCAGGGTGGTCTTCAGCTCGGCCACGGCGGCCTTCACCCCATCCGAGATCTGCATGGTGTTGGACTGCGCCTGCCGCACGATGCCCAGCCCGATGCCCGACTTGCCGTCGCTGCGCAGCCCCGAATTGGCCGCCGCCGGCGAGAACACCACGCTTGCCACGTCGCCGAGCCGGGTGGTGCCCTTGATGACGATGTTCTCGAACGCCTCGGGGGTGTTGACCTCGGCGATGGCGCGGATGGCGATGTTCTGGTTGGTGCCGTTGAGCGAACCGGCGGGGCTGTCGAAGGCGATGGTCGACAGCGCGTTGCGGATGTCGCCGACGGTCAGCCCCAGGCTCGCGAGCTTGACCTGATCGACGTCGATCTCGAAGCTGCGGTTCTGCGTGCCGTTGATCTGCACGTCGGCAACCCCGCTCACCGCGGCGAGGCGTTCGGAGATGGTGTTCTCGACCAGCTCAGTCAGCTCGTCCTTGCTGAGCGTATCGGAGGTGACCGCCAGCTGGATGATGGCCTGGGCGTTGGAATCGGCCTTGATGATGGTCGGGGTCTCGGCGCCGTCGGGCAGCCGGTTGGTGATGCGTCCCAGCGCGTCGCGGATATCGGAGGTGGCGTTGTCGAGATTGGTGCCGTCGTTGAAGGTCATCGACACGCGGCTGCGCCCATAGGACGAATCCGACGAGATCGAGGCGACGCCCTGGATACGCGCCACGACGCCTTCGATCGCCGAAGTGATTTCCCGGTCTACCGTTTCGGCGGCGGCGCCGGGGAAGTTGGTGGAGATCGAGAGGGTTGGGCGCTCGACGCTGGGCAGTTCGCGGATCTCGACGCCGAAAAAGGCGGCGAGGCCGGCGACGATGATCAGGCAACTGACGACGATGGCCAGCACCGGCCGCCGGACAAACAACCCGGCAATGGCGCCACCACGCTCGTTCTGGGTCTGGATGCTCATGCGGGTCCTCCCAGGTGGAGGCCGTCTCTCTCAGTCGTCCTCATGACGGATTCCCCGCGCCCTGGCCCTGCCGGTTCCGGCCTTCGCCCTGGCCGCCTGCAGGGTCATCCAGCAAGCGTACGCTGGCCCCGGCGGTGAGCTGCTGCACGCCCTGCGTCACCACCTGGTCGCCCTCGGCGAGTGCGGCTTTCACCAGGACGCCGTCGGAATTGCGCTGGATGATCTCCACCGGCACGCGCTCGACCTTGCCATCGGCGAACTTCCACAGGTAGCTGCCGGCGCTCGACCACTGGATGGCGAGCGGATCGACTGACGGGAACTGCTCGCCGGGAAAGGTCATCGACACCGAGAACGACATGCCGGGCCGAAGCCGGCCCTCGTCGTTCGGAATGGCGGCTTCGACCTTCAGGGTACGGCTTGCCGGGTCGATGCGGTTGTCCATCGCGCTGACTTCGCCGGCAATGGTCTGGCCGGGCAGCGCCACCGCCGCCGCGGTCAGCGGCATGCCGGTCGCGATCGCCGAGGCATAGCGCTCCGGCACCCAGAAACTGACGAGGATATGCGAGGTATCCTCGATGGTGGTGACGACGCTCTGCGAGGTCACCGTATTGCCGGCGCTGACCTGGAACAGGCCGACCGTGCCGCCGATCGGGGTCGATATGGTGCGCTTGGCGAGCGCCAGATCGGCGTTCTGCAGCTCCAGCCGGGCGTTGTTGAAGGCCAGTTGCGCCGCCCCGACCTGCACGGTCGTGGTGTTGTTGGCCTTGGCCAGTTCGCTGGTGCGATCGAGCGCGGTCTGCGCGTCGTCGAACGCCAGCTTGGCGCGCTCCTGGGCAATCCGCTCGGCGTCGGCGTCAAGCCGGCCGATCACCGCACCGGCCGCCACCGACTCGCCGGGGCGCACCAGCAATTCGGCCAGGGTCCCGCTGGCCGGGGAGACGACGGTCACCGAGTGCGCCGCGGCGCCTTCGCCGATCGATGTGAGTTTGTCGTTGATGGTGGCGAGCAGCACCGGCGCCGTGACCACCACCATGGTGCGGTTGCCGCCGCGCCCGCCGCCCTGACCGCCGCCGCCAGGGCCGCGCTGGCCCGGCGCAGCAGCCTGCTGGCCCGAGGTGCCGGCCGGGCCGGCTGCCGCCTCGGCCGGCTGGCCGAAGGGCAGGGTGATGCCGAAGCGGGCCAAGGTCTCCGATGCGCCAGGCACGAAGAAGACGTAAGCGACCGCGGCCGCTCCTATGACGACGAGCGAAAGCAGCAATTGCCTGAACAAGCGACCGAATCCCAACGAGAAGCGCCCCCGCCGGATCAGGGGCAGAACGGCGGCACGATAGCATCGCTCCCGCCGGGCGCACGTTAACTCCCCGTAACGTTGTCGTGCACCGTGCCGGCCGCCGTGGGCGGGGTGTCGCGAGCGTTCTAGATCACCAAGGCCACGGCGAGCCCGATGAAGGCGAGCAGGAAGGCGAGGGTGCTGGCGCACAGCCGCGCGCCGAATGTGGTCGACAGGCTGCCGGCGATGAACGATCTGCGTGTCGGCATTCGGGACCTCCGGTTTCCCGCCTGCGGCCTAATGCGGCGACAACTGCTCGAGCCGCGCCGCCATCCACGCGAGTTCGCCCTTACGCGCGCAGCTCGCGGCCGAGCGGTGCTTGGCGTTCAACTGTCCCGGGTCGGCGCCGACAGCAACAGCAGTCCGACGCGCTGGCCCAGAATCAGGCGGCTGCGTCAGGGGCCGGGCACAATCTCGTAGGTGACCGAAGCTTCGCGAGTGAAGGTCATCTCGCCGGAGCTGATGAGGGGCATCAGTACGGCGAGGTCTGCCTCGCCGTAGTCGTTGGCGTCGCCGAGACCATCGGCCAACGTCGCAGGTGTCTGGTGCCCCCATTGAGGAGGCGCGATGTTGGCTCCGACATCGACCAGCCTTCCCAACCGGAAGCCCAAGGTCCTCGCCGTCAGCTCCGCCTTGTCCTTTGCGGCAAGCAGAGCCTTGGCAAATGCCTCGTCATAGTAGCGCTGCTCATCCGACACCGCGAAGGTAATCCGGCTGATGTCCTTGAGGCCTGCCTCGATCGCTCCCGTCAGGATGGGCGCGTAGTTGTCGAGGTTGCGGATGCGCACCGTAATGCTGTTGCTGAGGCGGTACCCTTCGAGCGAGCATGCGATCCGAGGCTCACCGTTGCGATACTCGCCGCAGCCATCCGGCCCCATGATCTCCTCGATGGTGTAGCCGTTGGTTTCGAGGTCGCTCTCCAGCAGTCCCTGCTGGCGCAGCACGGCAGCCACCTTTGCGGCACTCGCCGCGTCCTTGTTGACCGCCTCTCCCGGGGTCTTGCCCTCGGACTTGAAGCCGATCTGGAAGAACATGATGTCGGGCTTGGCGACAGCCCTTCCGATTCCGCTGGCGACGAAGGTTCCGACCTCGGCGGCGCCTGCCGTTGTAGCGGATAACATCACGGCGGCGAGCCATGTCGTCGACAATAGCTTTTTCACGGATAATCCCCTCAGTACCCCAAGTACTGCTTCTAGTTCATCGTGCAAAACAGCAACATTGTGGCGCGAGCGATGCGTATGGGGACTGCTGCGTGACACTCTTTACTGGGAGTGAGCAAGTTCGTTGGCGGCGCCGCCTAAACAAGCCCCCGCTGCCGCGCGGCGCTCGGTGGGGTGGGGTTGATGCGAGCCCAGGCGCGACGCAACTGGCGGGAGGAGGCGAAGCCGGTGCGTTCGGCGATCCGCTCCATGTCGAGGCGGGTTTCGCTCAGCAATTGCTGGGCGAGCGCGACGCGCAACCGGTTGACGTAGTCGGGGATGCTCATGCCGGCATGTTCGTTGAACAGGCGCGAGACGTGGCGCGGACTGGCGAAGGCAATCGCGGCGAGGCTCTCGAGCGGCCAGTCGCGCGCCGGATCGGCAGTGATGGCGTCCTGGACGTGATGGATGGCGGGGTGGATGTGGTTGCGGCCCTCGAGCCACGGTGAAAGCTGCGGGTCGGTGCCGGCGCGGCGCAGGTAGACCACGAGGAAGCGCGCCACGGCAGCGGCAGTGGCCGGGCTTACCAGCTGACCGATGATGTGCAGCATCAGGTCGATGCCGGCCGTGATGCCGGCACTGCTGTAGCGCTCGCGGTCTTCGACATAGAGCCGGTTCTCCAGCACGCGGGCGGTGGGAGCCGTTTCAGCGAGCAGCGCGCAATCGGTGAAGTGCGTGGTGCAGGCGTGGTCGTCGAGCAGGCCGGCGCGGGCGGCCAGCAGAGCGCCCGAGCAGATCGACACCAGCCGGATGCCGGGCCGGATACTATCCCGCAGCCAGGCGACGATTTCGTCGGAACCCTGCAGTGGCGCTTCGACTGGTCCGAGCCGCTCGGCGCCGAGGATCAGCTCGGTATCGCCTGACAGCACCACCATGGCGTCATCCTCGATGGCCGCCGGCAAGGGAGCGATGCCGCCGATCGTCAGGCCGATCGAGCTGGTGACCTCGGGCAGGGCGCCGACATAGCGGACATCGAACAGGACCTCCGACTGCAGCTGGTTGGCCTTGCGCAAAGCCTCCATCGGCCCCGCCACATCGAGCAGCAGCGTCCGCGCCGGCAGGACGACATAGACGGGGATGCGGTGCGGCGCAGGGTTCACGCTGCGGCGGCTCTGGGGGCGTCGGCCAACGCTTCGGCGATCGTGCAGACGCGGGCGAAGCGGCCATCGAGCACCGCCGCAGTGCGGGCCTTCAGTTCCTCGACGCTCCAGGTGCGGCCGGTCTTGTCGGTCAGCGCCGTGGTGTGGGTGGCTTCGGTGACGTAGTCGACCCGCCAGCCGAGATCGGAGGCGTGACGCGTGGTGGTCTCGCAGCATTGCTCGGTACGGATGCCAGAGACGATCAGCCGGCGGATGCCGTGCTCGGTGAGCCAGACATCGAGGCCGGAGCCGACCAGCGCCGAGTGGCGGGTTTTGAAGAACTCCGCATCGGGCGTCAGCTGCAGCTCGGCCAGCGGGCGGACGAAGCCGGAGGCGAGCGAGAAGATGCCCTCGGGCTCGACATGCAGCACGCGGATCACGGCGTGGCCCTTGGCGCGGGCGCCGTCGATCAGCGCCTGCTGGTTCCTCAGATAGGTGGTGTAGTCGGTCTCGAACCAGTTCTGGCGCTGGCGGAACGACTCCTGCGCATCGATGACGAGCACGGCGGTGTCGGACATATCTGGACCTCGTGGGCTGGATGATGGCCGGAGGGTACGTGGCTGTGAGAATGCCCGAAAGGCCGCGGCGGGACAAGGAGCGGACAGAAAAGGACATCCATGGCGCTTGCTTTGTCGCCACCTCGCCGGATGTCATCCCTGCGGAAGCAGGGACCCATTTCACCGTCTGTACCAGCTGCGAGTTGGGTCCCTGCTTTCGCAGGGATGACACCGAGCTTGGGCGGATCATCGGGGCTCTCACGTCCGCCGTCGTGGATGACGAGGGCACGCGATGGATGCTAGCCTCACCTCAACGAGGAGACCCCATGACTATCGACGACAGGCCGCGCATCGTCGGCGGCGGGCCCAAGAAGCTGCTCTACACGGTCGACACGATCCGCCGCATGGGCGTCGGCAAGGCCGCCAAGGCGCTGACCGCGCATAATACCTGCAAGGCCTGCGCCTATGGCATGGGCGGGCAGAAGGGCGGGATGACCAATGAGCTGGGCGAGTTCCCCTCGGTCTGCAACAAGTCGGTGCAGGCGCAATCGACCGATATCCAGCCGGCGATCCCTAACGAGGCGTTCCTTCACCCGCTGAGCGACCTGCAGCAGCTTTCCGGCCGCGAGATGGAAAAGCTCGGGCGGCTCAACACGCCGCTGTTCAAGGCAGCGGGGGCCGATCGGTTCGAGCCGGTGAACTGGGATTTTGCCATCGCCCATGCCGCGGCCAACCTGAAGGTCACCGACCCCGACCGCAGCTTCTTTTATTCCTCCGGCCGTTCGTCGAACGAGGCGGGGTTCGTGTTCCAGCTGCTGGCGCGGGTCTGGGGCACCAACAACGTCAACAACTGTTCGTATTACTGCCACCAGGCGACCAGCGAGGGGCTGGCGACGACCATCGGCAAAGGCACGGCGACGGTCGAGCTCGAGGACCTGACCGGGGCCGACTTGATCTTCGTCATCGGCGCCAACCCGTCGTCGAACCATCCGCGCTTCATCCACATGCTGAAGCATTGCCGCGATCGCGGCGGCGACGTCATCGTCATCAATCCGGCGAAGGAGCCGGGGCTGGTGAAGTTCGCCGTGCCGAAATCGCCGGCCTCGATGCTGTCGGGCGGCACCGAGATCGCATCGGATTACCTGCAGCCGCGGATCGGCTCCGATATCGCGCTGTTCAAGGGGTTGATGAAGGCGGTGCTGGCGATCGGTGCCGAGGACCGGGCGTTCATCAAGGCCCACACCGCGGAGTTCGAGGGGCTGAAGGCCGATCTCGATACCGTCTCATGGTCCGAGATCGAGGGGATGACCGGGCTGACGCAGGCGGCGATCGAGCGGGTCGCCACCCGCTACGCCAACCGGCAGAACGTGGTGTTCGCCTGGGGCATGGGGATGACGCACCACCTGCACGGGGTGGAAAATGTCGAGGCGATCGCCAACCTGGCGCTGCTGCGCGGCATGATCGGCAAGCGCTATGCCGGGCTGTTGCCGCTGCGCGGGCACTCGAACGTCCAGGGCATCGGCACCATCGGGGTGAAGCCGGTGGTGTCCGAGCAGGTGTTTGCCGCCATGGAGCAGGCGTTCGGCGTGACGCTCGGGCGAGCCAAGGGGCTCGATACCATGGCGGGGCTCGGAGCAGCCGAGCGCGGCGAGATCGACAGCGCCGTGATCATGGGCGGGAACCTCTGGGGCGCGACGCCTGACACGGCGTTCGCCAGCCGGGCCATGGGCGCAATCGGCTTCAAGCTGTTCCTCACCACCACGCTCAACCGCGGCCATGTCCACGGCCTTGGGGAAGGCGAGGTGCTGATCCTCCCCGTCACGGCGCGCGACGAGGAGTGGTCGCCGACGACGCAGGAATCGATGTTCAACTTCGTCCGCCTGTCGGATGGCGGCATCGAGCGACTCGACAATGTGCGGCCGGAAACGGTGATCCTCTGCGATCTCGCCGCGCAACTGCTGCCGCAGAGCCCGGTGCCGTTCGAGCGTTTCAAGGAGCATCGGCACGTGCGCGAGGTCATTGCCAGGGTGGTGCCCGGGCTGGAGCAACTGGCCGATATCGATGTGGCCAAGCGCGAGTTCCACATCAAGCATCGGGTGATGCATGCGCCGGAATTCGGCACGCCGGACGGCAAGGCGCATTTCGTGGTGACGCCGCTGCCCAAGGCCGCGGCGCCGCTGACCCTCGCCACGGTGCGCTCGGAAGGGCAGTTCAACACCATCATCTACGAAGAGCAGGACAGCTACCGGCTGAAGGCCGGGCGCGACGCCATCTTCCTCAACCGCGAGGACATGGCAGCGTTCGGGGTGCGCGACGGGCAGCGAGTGACCATCGCCTCGGATAGCGGCCGCATGGAGGGCACGGCCACGGCGTTCGACCTGCCGCGCGGTTCGGCATTGGCCTACTACCCCGAAGCCAATGTGCTCTGCGCTACGGCGGTCGATCCGCGCTCGAAGACACCGGCATTCAAGTCGGTGCCGGTGTGGATCGAGGGGTAGTCACTAGTGAACGTGAGGTGGGTCCGCTCTTAGGTGCTGTCGGGGATGGCACGGTGGCCGCCAACCCCTCACCCGTCTCGGCCTGACGGCCGATCCACCCTCTCCCCGACGGGGAGAGGAAAAGAGGTGATCGCTGCACTCTCCGGATTCTTCTCCCCGTCGGGTCGCGGGACGAGGGCGCAGCCCTCGCCCGGAGGTGGCCCGAAGGGCCGGATGAGGGGAAAGCCCCGATCGCGCGAGCATCGGTGGCGACAATTCGCAACCCAATAGCATCTAGCTTGGCGCCTATGAGCTTTCACTGGGATGACATCGAGTTGGTGGAGCTAACTTGTGCCACCCATGGCGGAGCACCCGGGCGATCTTGCCGGGCTACCGAACTCGGATAATCTCCCCCTGAGTTCGGGGACGAAGTGATGACTGACGACAAGCAGGGGCAACCGGCGCCGGAGGTGGATCGGCCCGGCGAGCGGGCCAAGGCGTTCAACGCCGCGATGGCGACGCTGGGCATTGCGATCGTCGTCTTCATCGTCGGTGTCGTCGTCGGCTTCCCGCTCGCCACCTTCGGGGTGGAGTTCGTCACCTCGAATGGCGGCGTGGTGTTCGGGCTGCTGTTCGGATTCCTCGTCCTGGTGCTGGTCGTCAGCGCCGTGCTGATGATCTTCCGGCGCCAGATCTGGCAGAGCCTGTTCAGGCGCGGCGAAGTGGAAATGGAGCGTTTCGCCCGGCCGCTCTCGGAAGTGGCGCGCTTTGCGGCACTGCAGAAGGTGGCCGAAGCGACCGAGTCGGCGCGCGATCTCGCCGAGCTGGTGCTGGCCCGCTACGCCTGGGTATCCACCCGGCGCTGGCTGATGGCGACGATCACCGCCTTCATCGCGGCGATCGCGGCGCTGGCGGGCTCGGCGCTGCTGTTTCAGCAGAACCAGCTGCTGCGCACCCAGATCGGGCTGATGCAGGATCAGAACGGTCGGATCGAGGAACAGAACCGCTTCATCCAGAGCCAGATCGAGCTGGGAGAAGCGCAGCGCTCCACCGCGATCGTGCCGGAGATTCTCGAGATCGGGGCGCAGGTGGCGCAGGAGGTGGCCGGGTTCAACACCTTTGCCGGCGATCAGCCCGCCATTGCGCTGCTCAGCCCGGGACTACGGGCCCGCATCATCGCCGCCACCACCGCGGCGCGACCCTACCGATATCTGCGCAACCCGCTGACCGATCTCGATGAGAACCTCTTGATGTCGTCCGGCCTGCTGCGCCGCACCGACCTCGCGGCGTCGGCGACGGTGCGCCAGCAGCTCGATGCGGCGAGTGGGGCGGTGCAGTTTGCCGGCGAGCAGACCGGAGTGATGTCGGATCGGCCGCTGTCGCCGGAGCGCGGCCAGATCATCGGCCTCTTGATCTCCAACGGGCTCACCGACTTCTCGACCCTGAACGGTGCCGATTTCAGCTTCGCCGAGGTGCGGTCGGCCAGCACCGGCAGCGCCATCCGCTTTCACTTCGGCGCGCTGCGCTTTGCCAATTTCGACCGGCAACTGCTGGTGGGCGCCGAGTTCGATGGCGCCTATCTCGAGCATGCGCGGTTCCGCAATGCCAGCATCAACTATACCCGGTTCACCGCCGGCGAATTGCCTTCGATCTCCGGCGGGGAAGGGTTGAAGCAGGGCGCGCAGCTGTCCGGCGCCGATTTCTCTGGCGCCATTCTGAAGCATGCCTCGTTCGATGGCAGCCGCGGCTTCGGCATCAATTTCGATGGCGGCGTGGTGCACAACACCACCTTCGCCGGCACCTCGATGGCCGGCAGCACGTTCCGCAACACCATCTTCGGGGTGGTGGATTTCAGCGGCGCCGATCTCAAGAGCGTCGATTTCGATGGCGCCATTGTGTTCGATGCCGGCTTCCTCGATACCGTCGCGCACCAGGCAGCGCCCGAGAGTTTCGTGCGTGAGCGGTTCGAGATCGCGCCGCTTGCCGCCGAGGAATTTGCCCGCCACCCGCGCTGGTCCGATGCGTGGCTGGATGGGCTCGAGGCCAAGCCGGCCTTTCGGATCACACGGGTAGGAGCGTTCGAATGAGCGGGTTCCCCAAGCAGACCTTCGAGTTCCTCGCGGGGATCGCAGCGCACAATGAGAAGGCGTGGTTCGATGCCAACCGGCCGCTCTACGAGGCCGGGTATGTCGAGCCGGGCAAGGCCTTCGTCGCCGAGATCGGCCCGAAACTCAAAGCGATCTCGCCCGAGGTGCAGTTCGACCCCAAGGTCAACGGCTCGATCTCGCGCATCAACCGCGACATCCGGTTTTCCAAGGACAAGCGCCCGTACAAACAGCATCTGGCGCTGTGGTTCTGGCATGGCGACAGGCGTGGCTGGGACCGGCCGGGCTTCTACGTCCATATCGAGGCGGAGCGGGTGTTTCTCGGCACCGGCATGTACGGCTTCGACAAGGAGACGCTCGACAGTTTCCGCCAATCGATCATCCATCCGCGCTCCGGCAAGGCGCTGGTCGCGGCGGTGGCGGCGGTGAAGGCGAAGGGCGCCTACAACATTGGCGAGAAGACGCGAAAACTGATGCCGCGCGGGTTCGAGACCGATCCGGATCGGGCAGAGTTCCTGCTCTATGAAGGGCTGACTGCGGGCATCGAACTGCCGGCCAGCGCCGCGGCCGCGCCGGATTTCGCCGAGGTTTGCCTCGAGCACTTCGCCAACACCGCGCCGATCGCGCGGTGGCTGATCGCCGAGGTGGCCGGTTAGCAGAGCTGGCCTGTGCCTGACGCATGGGTGAGGCGCAATTCCTTTACCTGCTGAATCATTGGGCTGTGCCTATCCTGTGAGCGGGAATGCAACGGGATGACATCTGGACATGGCTTCGAATAACGGCGCGACGGCGCCTGATGGCGTGCGCGCCGTCATAGAGCAGATCAGCGACGATCTTGAACGGTATGGTGCGGCCAATCGGCAGGTCGCGACCCAGACCAAGCTCCTGGCGCTCAACGCGGTGATCGAGGCGGCGCGGGCCGGAGAGGCGGGGCGCAGCTTCTCGGTGGTGGCGCACGAGGTGCAGCGGCTGGCGGAGTTGCAGGCGGAAACCGCTGCGACCTTCCAGCGCGACCTGCTGCTCAGGATAGAAGAGAGCCGCAGCCGGGTTGGAATGCTGGAAGGGGCGCGGCTGATCGATCTGGCCGAGGCGCTGGTGCAGTTGATCGTGCGCAATCTCTACGAGCGCACCGCCGACGTCCGCTGGTGGGCCACCGATGCAGCGCTGTGGCGCGCTTTGGCGGAGCCGACGCCGGAGCACCTGGCGCATGCGACCGAGCGGCTGGCGATCATTCACCGCTACTATAGCGTCTATTCCGACCTGGTGCTGGTCGACGCGGCGGGCAGGGCGCTGGCCAACGCCAACCCGGTCTATCGACCCAAGGTGATGGGGCTCGACTACGAAACGGCGGTGTGGTTCCGCGAGGCGATGGCGACCCGCGGCGGCGACCAGTATGTCGCCGACGAGGTGCGGCGGAGCCGCAGCCAATCCGGCCGGCAGGTGCTGATCTATGGCACGGCGGTGCGGACCGCCGGCGACACCAACGGCGCGGCGCTTGGCGCACTTGGGGTGTATTTCGACTGGGAAGCGCAGGGCGCGACCATTGTCGCCAACGAGATCGCGCTGAGCCCGGCCGAGCGGGCGCGGACCACGGTCATGCTGCTCGACGGGCAGAGCCGGGTCATCGCCAGCACCAACCCGGCATTGCTGTTTCAGCCCTTCGACCTCGAGACCGGCGGACAGCTGCGTGGCAGCCGAGTGGGGGCGGACGGCGCCTTGATCGCCTTCGCCCGCACCCACGGCTACCAGGAGTATGACGGGATGGGCTGGACCGGAGTGGTGGTGCAGCGCTGATCAGCCGTTGCGGAAGGCATAGCCATAGCCGTTGAGGGCAGGGGCGCCGCCCAGATGGGCGTAGAGCACCCTGCTGCCCTTGGGGAAGTAGCCGGTCTCGACCAGGTCGATCATCCCCTGCATGGATTTGCCCTCGTAGACGGGGTCGGTGATCATGCCTTCGAGGCGGGCGACGAGACGGATCGCTTGCTTGGTCTCCTCGGAGGGGACGCCGTAGATCGGGTAGGCATATTCCTCGAGCAGCACGACGTCGTCGCCAACGACGGGACGGCCGAGCTCCACCAGTTCGGCGGTGCGCTGGGCGATCTCCAGCACCTGGGCGCGGGTCTGCTGCGGCGTGCACGAGGCGTCGATGCCGATGACCTGGCGGGCGCGGCCATCGGCGGCAAAGCCGACCAGCATGCCGGCATGGGTCGAGCCGGTGACGGTGCAGACGACGATATAGTCGAACGTTATGCCCAGCTCGGCCTCCTGGGCCCGCACTTCCTCGGCAAAGCCGACATAGCCGAGGCCGCCGAACCTATGCACCGAGGCGCCGGCGGGAATCGGGTAGGGCTTGCCGCCCGCCGCCTCGACTTCGGCGATGGCATTCTTCCAGCTGTCGCGGATGCCGATATCGAAGCCATCGTCGACCAGCCGCACATCGGCGCCCATGATGCGGCTCAGCATGATGTTGCCGACCCGGTCGTAAACCGCGTCCTCGTGCGGCACCCAGCTCTCCTGCACCAGCCGGCATTTGAAGCCGATCTTGGCAGCAACGGCCGCGACCATCCGGGTGTGGTTGGACTGGACGCCGCCGATCGACACCAGCGTATCGGCGCCCGAAGCGATGGCATCGGGGACGATGTACTCGAGCTTCCTGAGCTTGTTGCCGCCGAAGGCCAGGCCGGAATTGCAATCCTCGCGCTTGGCATAAAGCTCGACCCCGCCGCCGAGATGGGCGCTGAGGCGCTCCAGCTTCTCGATCGGGGTGGGGCCGAAGGTGAGGGGATAGCGCGGGAATTTCGCGAGGTTCATGCCGAGGGTCCTTGAGCTCGAAATCTGACTCGAGGCTAGCAATTGTCTTGCGATAGGTGCTTTCAATGTGGGGGTATGAATTGAGCAGGGTGCAGGTCTGTTTCCACCCAGATATGCATCGCCTGCCGACAATAGGTGCTAGAATGAAAGAATCTTCCGAGACCGATCTCGACCGCATCGACTTGCGGATGCTGCGCGCCATGCAGCGCGATGGCCGGATCAGCAATGCCGATCTCGCGGCGGAAGTCGGGGTCAGCGCCGCGACCTGCCATCGGCGCACCCAGCAGCTGATCGACGCCGGCTATATCTCCGGCTTCCGGGCGGTGGTGGCGCCGCAGAAAGTCGAGCTCGGAACGCTCGTGCTGGTCGGGGTGGTGCTCGACCGCTCGACGCCAGAGAGCTTCGCCGCCTTCGAGAGCGCGGCCGAGAAGCTGAAATTCGTGCTCGATTGCCACCTGGTGGCCGGCGACTTCGACTATTTCCTGAAGATCCGGGTGCGCGACATGGCCGATTTCAACCGCCTGCACGGCACGCAACTGATCGGGCTGCCGGGGGTGAGGCAGACACGTACGTTCTTCGTGATAAAGGAAGTGGTGGATGGGCGGGTGCTGGAGTTTTGAGGGGAGCGGGGCCCTTCACCTCTCCCTTGGGGGGAGAGGTCGGATCGCCGCAGGCGAGCCGGGTGAGGGGGCCTTGCCGCAAACACCGGCGGAGAAGGAAGGCCTCCTCACCCGACGCTGCGCGTCGACCTCTCCCCCAAGGGAGAGGTGAGGGAGCCTCTGCCGCGAAGCTGGGAGGCGACTGCGGTCTCCCATTTGGGCACCATGGGCGCCGGCGCCGCCAGCCGCATTACCCCACCGGATACGCCACATAGGCAAACCGCCGGCTGTCCGGTGCCCAGGAGTTGACGTTGATGGTCCCCTGGCCGCCATTGAAGCGGACGATGTCGCGGGTGCCGGTGCCATCGGGATGCATGAAGCGGAGGATCACGTCCTTGTCGGCGGGGTGGCCCTTGGTCCCGGGCGGGTAGCTGAGATAGGCGATCGACTGGCCGTCGGGCGCGAAATGCGGGAACCAGTTTACCCGCTCGTCGAAGGTGATCTGCGTGAGTGCGGAGCCGTCGGTGCGCATCTTGAAGATCTGGGCGTGGCCGGGCGAGCCCTGCTCGGAGTTGAACCAGATCCACTCGCCGTCAGGCGAGTACTCGGCGCCGTCATTGGGCACCAGCACATCGGTCAGTTGCCGGTCCGGTCCACCGGCCGCCGGGATGGTCCAGATGTTCACCTTGGCCCACTGGTTATCGCCCACGGCGTTGATGCCGACATAGGAAAGCGTCTGGCCGTCGGGTGAAATGCCGTGGAGGTAGTAGTGATGCCGATGCGGGTAGCTGTTCGACACCCGCCGCGGGGCGCCGCCGGCGATCGGCACGGCATAGAGGTGTCCGTCGTCGGAGCTCACATAGACCGTCGTGCCATCGGGCGACAGCACATGGTCGTTGTTGAGGTCGTTCAGGTGCCCGGTATCGAGCTTCTCGATCTCGCCGGTGCCGTCGGCAGCGATGGTCCAGAGTTCGCCGCCAGCGTTGAACACCAGGGTCCGGCCGTCGGGCGTCCAGTTCGGCGCCTCGATGATCTCGTCGGCGGTGAACAGCACCTGCCGATTGCCGCCATCGACATCGATGATGGTCAGCTCCGACACCTGGCCCGGCAAGAGACTGCGGCCGCGGCGGGCGAAGTTGGGTTGTTGCGGCACGTCGAATCCTCCCGATTGGTCGGCCGATACTGGCAGCCCGAACTGCAGGAGCGGAATGGTTCCCGTTCCGATTTTTCTTTTTCGTGATGTTCGAGGACGGCGCGAAGCACGTTATGCATCCGGCAGCCGGAGGCCCGACCGCATGACATTGCCGCAGATGCTGTCCTTCACCGTGGTCGGGCTGATGATGGTGGCGTTCGTCTGGGGGAAGTTGCGTTACGACCTGGTGGCGGCGCTGGCGCTGCTGGCGGCGGTGGTGGTGGGCGTCGTGCCCGCGGAGAAGGCGTTCTCGGGGCTCTCGGACGATATCGTCATTATCGTCGGCAGCGCCCTGGTGGTGAGTGCGGCGGTGTCGCGTTCAGGCATCATGGACATTGCGCTGGCCCGCATCGCGCCCAACGTTTCGGCGCCGCGCGTGCAACTGTTGATCCTCGTCACCGTCGTCGCGGTGCTCTCGGCCTTCGTCAAGAATATCGGGGCGCTGGCGATCATGCTCCCGATCGCCTTCCAGATGGCGCGGCGCTCGGGCGTGTCGCCGTCGCGTTTCCTGATGCCGATGTCGTTCGCCGCGCTGCTCGGCGGGCTGATGACGCAGATCGGCACCTCGCCCAACATCATCGTGTCGCGGGTGCGCGAGGACCTGACCGGCACGAGCTTTCACATGTTCGATTTCACGGCGGTCGGCCTGGCGCTCGCCGTCGCCGGAGTAATCTTCCTCGTCTTCTTCTACTGGCTGCTGCCCGAGCGCAAGCGCGAGGGGCTGGCGGTGGGCGAGGCGATCGAGATCAAGAACTACACCACCGAGGCGACGGTCGGGGCGAACTCGGCAGCGCTCGAAAAGACCGTCAGCGACCTGCACAAGATGTCGGGCGGCAAGGCGATGATCACCTCGATCGTTTCGGCCAAGGGTGGGCGCCGCACACCGTTCCCCGATGCGGTGCTGCGCGACGGCGACCGGGTGATCGTCGAGGGCGAGCCCGAGGCGCTCGACCGGATGATCGAGCGGGGCGGGTTGTCGCTGTCCGACCGGGCGCATGCGCCGGGGCTGGATCTCGTCACCATCGAAGCGATCATCGGGCCGAACTCGCCGCTCGAGGGCAGCACGGCGCGCGATTTTGCGCTGTTCGAGCGGACCGGCCTCAACCTGCTGGCGGTGAGCCGGCGCGAGCGGCGCTTCTCCGAGCGGCTGGGGCAAATCCGGCTGGAGGAGGGCGATGTGGTGCTGCTGCGCGGCAGCCGGGCGCAGATGGGCGAGCAGCTGCGCGATCTCGATGCGCTGCCGCTGGCCGAGCGCGACCTGCAACTGGGGAGCGTCCGCAACCGGCTGCTGCCGATCGCCATCCTCGGGGCCGCGATGCTGGTCACGGCGCTGGGCTGGGCGCCGGTGCCGATCGCCTTCTTTGCCGCAGCCGTATTGATCGTCGCCAGCGGGGCGCTGCCGTTGCGCGATATCTACCGACAACTCGATGGGCCGATCCTGATCATGCTGGCGGCGCTGATCCCGGTCAGCGACTCGCTGCGCGAAACCGGGGCGACCGACCTGATCGCGGCCTGGCTGGGGCAGGTGTCGATGGGGTTGCCGCCGATCGGGGCGCTGGCGGTGATCCTCGTCGCCGCGATGGCGGTGACGCCGTTCCTCAACAATGCCGCGACGGTGCTGGTGATGGCGCCGATCGCCGCGACCTTCGCCACCGACCTCGGCCTCAGGCCCGAGGCGTTCCTGATGGCGGTGGCCATCGGCGCCGGCTGCGACTTCCTGACGCCGATCGGGCACCAGTGCAACACGCTGGTGATGGGGCCGGGCGGCTATCGCTTCGGGGACTACTGGCGGCTGGGGCTGCCGCTGTCGCTGCTGGTCATCGTCATCGCGGTGCCGCTGCTGCAACTGGTCTGGCCGTTAACCTGAGGCGGTGTTGCCCCGCGCGCCCGCTTCCCCTACATACGGCGCTCGCAATTCAAGCTACCAGCGGCGGGAGCAGTGCCCTCATGGCGCGCCAGTTCATCTATCACATGCACGGAATGTCCAAGGCCTATGCCAG
>VFQP010001598.1_pt1 | contig 29467 bp, 51 predicted proteins | sample 3512351 | NCBI WGS metagenome assembly VFQP01 (sample SAMN10412372, study PRJNA504923) | tailings metagenome | isolation source: Relicate 1 Philex TSF1 revegetated site | place: Philippines: Tuba, Benguet | collected 2017-08-29
TGCTATCAATGAACCCATCCTTACCATTCACAATCACAATCACGCCCAACCCACATACAGGATGCGTGTATACAAACGTACTGGGCATCGTGTGTTTGTACGCAAGATGGCAACACTATCGTTGCGTACCGGTAAAAGGGGCACCAAGCATGTGTTGAGTGGTGATATTATTGTACGGCCCACATGGGTGGAGTTGAGTATGACACAGGTAGGTGGTGGTGCGAAAGGGGTGTGATGCATGGGCGTGTGGGGGGTGTGAAACCCCCAATGGGTGTGGTTGCACACATGTGGGTGTGTACATACCATCCCTCTCACATACTAGTGCTGCAACTCTCTTTCTGATACAAGCTACATGACCCCACCCCACTTACCACCATCATCACACAGAAAGCATTTGCCAACAGCATGAACGACCACCGAACCACGAATTACATCGCAGCATTTGCCGCGGTTATTGCGTCCCAATTTGATATATACAAAGCTCTCGAGGGCGGCATGGCTGGTGCAACAGCATTGCTTCGTACGCTGGCGGCACGGAGAATTGTTGGGGGTATGCTTGCAGAGAATGAGCGGGCGATGGGGCGCAATCAGTTGCACATGTTGTTGGATGGTCCCGCAGCGTCCATGCCACGTGACAGTGCGATGCAGCAGCATGCACAAAACGTGCAGCTGCTGCGCACAGTGTCGAAGATTGGCGGTGGGTTGAAGGGGGATGGTGGTGAACCCCATTCGTGAGTGTGTAGGGTACAGGGGCCACTTTACGGTGTGTATTTTATTTATTTTCATTTGTATTCCTGACATCATAATTTGCTTGCATCACCACGTATACCTTGTAACACCAGCATCTTGTTCACCTTGTTGCCACTAGCCAGTAACACATCCATGGCATGCAGATAACTTCTCAACCAGATGCGATCAACAACCAGGTACGCCACAGCCACGACAGCAACACGTGTGACAGTGTTCACATGTACCATACTAGAGCGTGCTATACAGCACACACGCTGTGACTACACACACAATGTTAACACACAACGCAACCACACGACTCACCGCCACAGTCCCAAGCATCAGTGGCAGCTCTCGTGTTCGTTTGATCCACTGCGCGGTGGCTTGCGGATCCGAGCCTGTCGAAAAAGGGTGGAGCATTTGGAAGAAGCATCTTCAACAGCTGACCACAGCATAGGCATAGCTCTCAAGGATGATCAAAGGGCGTTGCTGGATGAGCTGCGAAGCAATATAGATGCCAATACCAAGCTCACACAACAACTGACTGCCATTGGTGCATCCCCGACCAGTGATGCCGTGCTCTACCGCTGGCTCAAGGCCCGTGGATGGAACGTGCGCAATGCATACACCGCACTCTGCCAGCATGCACGCTGGCGCTTGGACTTTGCACCTGAAGGACGCGTGCTCGAGGTACTGTGTTGTTGTTGTGGAGAGGGGGGACACCGAGGATGACACACACCTTGTACAAACACCGTGCACACACACCCCTTTCAGGAACACATTGCAGCCGAACTGGATGCATGTAAAGTATTTCTGCAGCCCGGGGTAGATGAGCAGGGTCGTGCCATTCTCGTGGTGTTTGCGCGACGCCATGATGGCAGCACCCGCGACCTCGCACAGACAGGTCGCCTCATCGTCTACGCCCTGGATGCTGCTATTGCTGCCTGTGACCCAACACACAATCCCTTGCGGCGTGTGGTGTGCTTGTTTGATTTGTCGGGCTTGTCCATCAACAACTTGGATGTCGGGGGATTGCGTGCCGTGTTTGAGACATTGCAGCATCACTACCCAGAACACCTTGGGAGTTTGTATTTTATCAACGCACCCTTGATATTTTGGGGGTTGTGGAAGATTGTCGGACCGCTGGTATGCATTCATGGGTGGGGTATGTGTTGATCGTCACAACATGAACAACACTTGTGAGTTTACAACACCACACAGGTGGATGGCAACACTCGCCAAAAGCTGCATTTTGTATCAACCACATCCCTCATGGACACCATCCCAAGCACATCCCTGCCCATCGAGTATGGCGGCACAGCAACACTCGTCCCTGTGGACGAGGCACGTCACAACACTGCCAGCAATGCCAATGCAAAACAAGATCAACATGGGGCACATGAGGACGGCGCGCACACTCGGGGACGGTGGGTCGCCGTGTGGCGGGGTGTGGGGCGGCTGGGGAGGGCCCCTGTGGGGCCCCTTCGCACCATAGGGGAGGGTGTGGGGAAGCTGTTGCGACGGGGTGTGTATCAGCCCACGTCCACTGCTACCCACCAGCCACCAAAATTGTTGTTGCGAGCTGCGTCACTGCAAGTTGCTGCGGCACTGCACCCCCTGTTGGTGCGGGTGGTTGGGCTGGTGCGCCGCATGATACAGTTGGCATTTGGAGCAGGGGTGTAAGTGGTGTAGGTTTGTGTGGGTGGTGTACGTGGAAGGGTTGTTGTTATGCGGGAGTGTGAGAGATGTTGATGACGAGCATGTTTGTCATGATGAGTGAGTATGGTGATAGACATATATATTTGTCATGATGATTTTTGCACGATAATGTGTTAATGTGTTGATGATGTGTTGCTGGTTCTTGCCCTTGTACTTTTGTTTTTTTTGGTTTTTACTGTTGCATGTGTGTATGTTTTGCCGACGTGTGGCGCCCCTACCTGCAGGCTGCCTACCTATCACTACCTATCACAAAAGATTTTGTGGAGAGGAATGTTTTTTTGTTTGTGTATATGTTGCTTGTGTTTGTACGTATACACCTGTGTGAACGCAGCAGTGGTTTTGGCAGAGTGCTTGCTTTTATGGTAGGAAACATATCAAAGAGAAGTTTTTTGTTTTTCATGCAGCAGTGGTGCAATATTCGTGCTGCATGCTCCCTCGTTTGTGTACCTTGATAACAACACGTAAACACAGTGTGTAGTACACCACAGCGTGTACACACGCAATAGGTGTAACAACACGCTTGACGAACACATACACAAAACACAAACCCTCTCTTGCACAAAACAAATGCAGACGGCTCCTCCTCCCCTCCTCCACCTCCTCCCCCAACCTACACACGTCTTCGTTTCACACGTTCCACAAGGTTTCTCCCCCGCCCACACGCATACGCTGCCACCCACCCCACCAGCACCCCTGCGGCTGCCCACGACATAATACCAGGGCCCCTCGATTCCAAGGGGGGCCCACCTTGCGATACCACATCCATGGGTTGATGGGCTTGATGCTGCTGCTGCTGATGATGATGATGATGGGTGGTTGTGGCAGCGACGTGTGTGTGTTGATGAGTGTGGTGTGCAGTTGTGGTTGTGCCGTCAGTATCGGCATGGAGTGTGAGTGTGTGGCCTGTGGTGGGATCAACCGCCATTAGAGGGTTGGTGTCAGTGGTGGTGGTGGTGGTGCTGGTGTCGGTATTGGTGGTGGGTTGTGGTTGCTGAGTCGTGCTTGTGGTGTCTGTGTATGCATGGTTGACATCATCATTGTATTGGCCGTGTGTATGGTCGTTGTTGCGGGGGTTGTTGTTGTGTTGGGTGGTAATAAGGGGAAGTGTGGTGTGCTGTGATTGGTCAGCTAGGGACTCGAGTGCCTGCCAGCTGCCTGCTTGTGCTGTGTGGGGTGTAGAGATGTCAAGTAGAGTTTGTGTGTGTGGAGGGGAAGGTACAGTGTGTGTGGATGGGTGAGTACAGTGTGTTATGTACAGGTCACAGTATGAAAATAATACACACCACACACTACATCATCACTCACCCACACCCACCACCACATACCAAGCAACACAAGCACGTCAGCACTCGGATGTGTATGAAGAGAAGGAGGGCGTTGTGGGGGTATGAGCGCGTTGGGTACTCTTCCCTGTTGCAGTTTGTGTTCATATTTCTCCCATATGTGTGCTAGGTGTATGGTGATCCAACATGCTGCACGAATGTTGGGGTTGATCTGTGGGGGGTGTGGTGGAGAGGTCCCATCAGAGAGTGTACATGATGCATACAAATGATATGTATAGTGTGTACATGATGCATACAAATGATATGCTATCATGCAAATCACATATCACCAGTGATACACACCCAAAATACACCCCTAAAATACACCCCTAAAACACACACCCAAAATATACACACCCCAAAAACACACACCATGGTGGCATTGTACAGCTGCTCCCATGGTTGGGCTGGTGCATGGTCAAAGTCAATGCCTCTGAGATCCCTCACCTCTGCTGCTGATGTTTGACTTCGAATATGAACACTAATGGTGCTACGTAGCTGCTCATGACACTTGCGCCCACACGTGTGGTTGCCTTGTATGCCCAGTGTGTACCTGTGTCGAATGAGAGGGGAGGAATTGGTGTGAAATGAAAGGGAGGAATGGGTGTGGAATGAGAGGGGAGGTACATAGGGGTGCGTGCAAAGTGTCTTCAATGCTTGTATGTGACAGACACACCCATGCACACACTACATACACTACACACACTACATTCATGCACCTGTCCAACACACCCATGCACACAGTACATTCACTATACACTCTACACAAAAATGTACCTGTCCAGCACACCAATGGGGTCCTCTCCAATTCCTAGTTTACCATACCGACCAGCTTCAGCAGGCCCCTGCCACCCAGGGTCGAATAATTGCAGGTAGGGCCGACAATACCCAGGGCCTGTTTGTTTGTCGGTTTGTGTGTGTGTGTGAGAGAGAGGGAAAGTGCGTGTATGTGTGCGTGTATTTGTTTGCGTGTTATTTGTGTGTGTGCAACACATATGTACACTCCATACTTACACACCCCACACTTACACACCCCATATACCCCCCCTATACCCCCCCCCCCACTAGACACACCCACCCTATACACACACCCCTTTTATACACACCCCTAATACACACACACCCCTTACACACACACACCTTATACCCCCCCCCACACACACACCATACCTGGATCTGAGGGTGCTATGTGAAGCACATTGAGCACCACCTCATGCAGCATACCATCCCCGTTGCGTGGGTGTGCATGATGCAGGTAGTGTTGTACGTCTTCAAACGTGCCTTGTGTGAACAACGAGTGACTCATAATAACACCAGCACCTGTGTGTGAACAATGAATGACTCATGTGTGAACAATGAATGACTCATAATAACACCAGCACCTATGTGATGTGTTTATCTGATGCATGGTGTGGTGTGGTGTGGTAGGTATATGATGTGTGGGTGCTGTGGGAGTATGCTGTGCGTGTGTGCAATGGGTATTATGTGGGTGTGTACACATGCAAACAAACAAATACGTTGACAAAACTCACTCTCACATACTTACATGCTACCCCCCACCCCCCACCCCACACCCCCCACCCACACCCACACCACACATACCCCCATGCACAAACCACCAGTCACGCAGCACAGGGTGTCCAGGTTGACATGTGCTAGGTTCAAATATACCCAAGTTGTCAAATTCACACAAGAGCTGCTGCCTGCATGGACATCCCTGTGAGTGTGTTTGTGTTTGTGTGTGAGTGTGTGAGTGTGTGTGTGTGTGTGTGTGTGTGTGTTTGTGTTTGTGAGAGAGAGAGGAGGGGGTGGTATGTATGTATGAATGTGTGTGTGTGGGGGGGGGGGGGTATGTATGTGTGTGTGTCATTCAAACAACACACACCACACCAAAACACACCCGTGGTGCCTGAAACCCCAAGTGGGGACAGGTGTCCTCTGCATCCAACAGCACATCATCATAATGACAGGGTAAACACCGAGGGGCAAGTCTATTGTGGTGGAATTCCTGCCCAGCATGAAACCACAGTGCGTCTGAGAGCATGTGGGGTATGCCTGGGTGAATGCGGCGCACGCGGCGTAGTGTGTTGGGTATGTGGAACACCTGTATGCGTTGGGTGTGCGTTGAGTGTGGTAATGGGAGTGTGCAGGGAGTGTGCAGGGAGTGGAAGTGTGTTGCGTATACTGGGGGGGAGGGAACATTGGTCAACAGTCCAAATAACAGTCAACAACATGGGAAAGAATGGTACACCGACATGTCCCACCACTACACACCACCACCACAAAACTCTACCGCCAACATAAGCTCGCACCGTATCATCGTCACCAAACAGCATCCACTTGAATCGCTCCCCATTGGCAAAATTCATAGTCACATTGGCCAAAAAGGGGGCCATTGCTGCTCTGAGGTCCCCCCTCTTTTGCCAAGGGTGTGGGGTGTCTTGATACACAGCCCAGTGCTCCAGAGAATACGCTAAGGCATCCTGTGTTATCACACAGCATGTTGGTTTAGAGAGCAGTGGAAGGATCTGTGTTATGATGATGGCGGCAATGTACCGCCATTCCCACACAAACAAACCTGTGTAAATGCTGCTTCATACTCTGTCTCGTTCAGCCATCTATCAGAAACAATGACAGTGGCAATATCCTTTCTCCATTGCCGACTTGCAAGCACAAGAGGGAGCCTGGCAGTGGTGGTGATGAGCACCACGAGCAATTGGTGTGGCTCTAATGATGGAACGTCCAACGTGGCTTTGCTCTCCCAATATGCCTCTTGCCATCGAAGTGCCTTGCTGTCAAATGGGTGTACGTTGCCCTCATATGCCCATTGATGGTGTTCTGGCAGTGTGGTGATGGTGGCATTGGTCAGCAGGATTTTGATCGCCAAAAGCAACAAGCAGCAGCTGTGATTGGTGGATGTGCGGGTTGCTCGCATTGTTGACGAGTGGGGATGGTTGGGACTTGGTTGTGGGTAGCTAAGGTGCTGTGGGGACGCTGCTGTTGCTGTTGTGCGCATGTGATGATGATGGGGATGCTGGCGGGTGTGCGTTGTTCTATGGGTGGTGTGTGGCAGCACCTTGATGCTATGTGTAGGTGTTGTTCTACAGCGGCGTGGGATGTGCTTGCAATAATAATAAAAGAACAAACCACCACCACACATGTTCCATCACCAAGGCGCTCTCCATTGCCCCAAAAAAATCCATTCATCATCACGCACACAAAGCCATTACTCACATATCGACACCGATCCACTATACATAGCGCACCATGGCGAACAAATGCAACACTTATTCTGCACACAATCGTGTGCTAGGGTATCAGATGCATACCCTCTTTCCAACCAACACACGTGCATTCATCAATCAAAACCCTTCAAGACACCGTGCTCTTCTCATCACAAAAGCATCTACGGCAACACCACAGTCGTCAAACAGCACACAATCTTCCAAAGCCATCGATTACTTCAAGGTGGCAGTGTTTTCCGCCCAAGAGTATGTTGTCGACTTTATGTCACCCCTAGAAAGCACATTCCCCAACACCACATTCATTGAGGTATGTTCGTTGCGCAGACAGTGTGAGAACAATCCGGCCGGTGATCACACCACCATCAATATCATCCCCCCCTGCAGCCACGACTAACGACCACAAGCGCAGCCAAGGCCGCAGGCCACGATGCGGTGTGCTTGTTTGTCAATGACACGGCCAGTGCAGAGGTCATCGACATCCTGGCTGACAATGGCACCAAATTCATCGCCATGCGTTGTGCTGGATTTGATCGTGTCGACCTCGACCACTGCGCTGCGCGCGGGATTCGTGTTGCACGTGTCCCCACATATTCACCAGCATCTGTTGCGGAGCACGCATTGGCCCTCATGCTCACCCTCAGCAAGTATGTGGGTTGGATGGGGACGTTTTGTCTCTACATCTGGTTGTCGTATGGGGGTGGTATGGGGGTGTATGTGCACCTCCTTGACCTAGCACACATGTGTAATGCACATATGTGTGTGACATTTCTTTTGTCTCAAACATACTCTCTCACTCACTCACACACAAAACACACCCACACACACCCTCTCACGCCCTCACAAACACACCCTGACACAGAAAGCTGCAGCTCGCCATTCCTCGGTGCAAGGATGGCAACTACACTGTGAGTGGGCTACAGGGGTGGGAACTGGCATCCCGAAACTTTGGTATTGTGGGTACTGGTGCTATTGGAGCTGTGATGGCTCGACTGTGCTTGGTATGTTGCTGTTTTGGATGTTCTTGTTGTTGGTGTTGGTGGTGGTGGTGCTGCTGGTGGTGGTGGTGGTGGTGTTCTTATTTTTGTAGATGTACATCATTGGTTGTCTCTTCACAACAAAACCCACCTCTCACATCAAAAACCCACCTCTCACATCAAAAACCCACACCCCACAATAAACCCCACCCCTCACAACAAACCCCATCCCACCCATCAAAAACCCACCCCTCACATCAAAAACTCACCCAGGGTTTTCAGAAGCACACTGGTGAAAAACCAAAGGTATACGCCTATGATCTCTTCCCCCGCCCTGATCTCATAGAGGCCGGGGTGGAGTATGTGGACCTGGACACCCTGCTTGCGGAGAGTGATGTGGTGTCACTGCACTGCCCATTGCTGCCTTCCACATTTCACCTTATAAGTGATGAAAAGTAAGGGTGGGAGGGGGGGGCACATTTCACCTTGTGAGTGATGAAAAGTAAGGGTGGGAGGGGGAATGGATGAAGGTCATGCATATGGGATGGACACCCACCCACACACACACATACCCACCCACCCACCCACATACCCACCCCCACACACTCATACCCGCCCCACCAACATACCCACACACACCACCCATACCCCCCCATGCACCCCCCCACCAACACGCACATAGAATTGCAATTATGAAGGACAATGCAATGCTCATCAATGTCAGCCGAGGGGGTTTAGTCAACACAGAGGCACTGCTCGAGGCACTGTATGCTGGAAAATTCATGGGTGTGGGCATGGATGTGTATGAAAAAGAAGGTTTGTATAAACATGCATGTGTATGAAAATGGATGTGTGTGAAAATGGATGTGTATGAAAAACAAGGTTGTGGGGAAACGTGCTGGAGGGTGTGTGGCGGTGGGTGTCTATGTGCTGGAGAGTGTGTGGTGGTGTATGTATGCCGTAGGAACTGGATGCCTTGTTTTGCATTGGTATACATGCACTTGTGTGTATCGTACAAGGAACCCATGTACACCCTAGAGACACACACCCTATACACACACACACTCTACGCACAAACGCACCCTACAGACACACGGCCCTACACACACACCCTGTACACAGGCAACTTGTTTTTCAAGGATTACACACGAGTGGCGACTGATGTTCGAATTAAAAACTGGGATAGAGAATTTGCCCAACTGAAATCACTCCCCAATGTTGTCATCACCCCACACGTTGCCTTTATGACAGATGTTGCACTGCGGGAAATACGTGAGGTGTGTGCTGTTTGTTGTTGTTTGATTATCTATGTTTGTTGTTGACGGGAGTAATGTGGTGCATCAACATCATCAACAAAACATCCTTCTCATGATCACAATACACATAGGTTACCAGAAGCAACCTGATTGCAATGGCACTGGGTGATGAGCTGGCCAATGAAGTCACATGCAATAAGTGAGCAATAAGCTTTGAATGAACAGAATATGCATGAAAGTCAACCCCCTGGTCAACCAACCAGGGGGCACCGTGTACGGTCTACGTGATATCTACAACACCAGGTGGCCCCTCATTGTTTCGTGGTTTTATATGTTGATGCTGCACCATAGAACATCATGATGTACACCAGTATTGCGCGTTGGTGTTTTGTTGGATGAACGTGTGTTACACGGCACTCGGAGATGAGTCAAGAGGATGATGATCAATACCCATGATCAATATGTACCACATAGCATAATACATAGGAGCATTTGTAACCTCGTTGTAACACAACATCCTGCTCTCGCACTTTTAGCAAGCCGGGATCGTGACAGCGATGAGTCAAGAGGATGATGATGATGATCAATAACCAAATTGATCAATAGGTGCCACATAGCATAATACATGGGAGCATTTGTGTCTTCAAGACACACAAGAAAAAAAAACACCCCCTACTTGCGGGTGCGCCACTTGCCCAGCGTCACCAGGGTGCACCCAAAGCGCACACCCTTCTTCTCCCGGGCACCTGTGCCGACGGCGTTCCTCGTGTGCGCCCCAGTCCACACAGGCACGCATCATGGTCCACACAACGTACCATCACTTTTGGGCCCGTCCTTCTTGTGGTTGACCAGCTTGTCAGGGTCGCCTGGGTCAGTTTTCTTGTTCCGCAGCCCTGGGCAACAATGGTGAGGAAAAGTCGACATGAGGAAAGGTCGTACTTGGCATCCTTGACCATACGCTCCCAACATCAACATCGTATCACCACCTACAGGGCACATACCGTTTTTGGTCGCAGCAGCAGCCAAAGTGATCGATGCAACGGCCTTGGAAGCCATCGCTGCAACCTTGCCCTACCCCGGGGCTGCATTTGATCTCAAAGGTATCGGGGTTGCTCTCCGTAACCACGAGTGCCTTGTTTGCTTCAATACGCGGCCGCGTGCGCGCCATCGTGTTACAATGTTTTGAGGTTGCGGGCTATTGAGGGATCAGAAGCTGTGTTGCTGGTGTCTGCCAGTACAGATAACTTGGTGGACGATTGTGAATTGTGATGGACGGTTGTGATGGAGAAGAAAGTAATTGGTTTTATGATGGTCACATACTGGAAGGGCCACCTCATGGTGCCAGGGAACAAGGCAGGCTGAGGGAGCAGTGGTTCTATATGCGCTGCTCTGTGATGTCAGTGCACACAAGGAGGCGTGTCACTAGTCTTACAAATCTGTATCTAGTTCCTCCACCACCCCATCCATGATCAACTGCTCCGCATCGTCCCTATGCAAAAAGTGACATGTATTCGGCTGCAAGTTGACCGTTCCGTTCTTCAAAAACACCTCCCCTCGCTGTTGCACTACCATGACGTGGATCTGTGGGTCCCGTGGCGGGAGGCAATCCTGTGGGTGTGGTCGGTGGTGGTGGTTAAGCATGTACCACAGTGAATGTATTTAGCATTGCCTCTGTTCAGCATTGCCACAACAGCATACCAGTGTCAGTTCCAGCCCCACTTCCCTATTGTACTGTGTAAGCAGCTTGTCATAGGCCTTAACCATCTGTACAACAGAGACAAGGGACATGGTTTTTTTTACAGGGATGGTCACAGTGCGCATACACTGCAATCATTGCTCTGCACATACAGCTCACAACACACGCACATACACAGCACCACTCGTGCAAAAAAAGAACATGATCCACATGACCCACACATGCATGAGTGCGCACCGTTTGCTCAGCAGTACACAATTGTTCCTTGACCACCTCCACAGCAGCCCTTCCTTGCCATCTCAATCGTTCCAGTAATAACTGCCGCTGCCGACTATGTGTGGATGGATGTACAAGGATGTACCGCATAATATGTACACACAAGTCGGCACACCCAACCAACATACTGGTACAATAAGAGCAAGCGCTTGTTACGTAATATGGCATCATGGTGCAGCAATGCAGCTGATTTGTGTCCTGGAAACCCTTCCCAGTCGAATTCACCCTCATGATCTGTCCGCGCTGCTTGCACTTCCCTGAGTGTGTGTGTTGGTGGGTGGATGTTGATGGCAATTCGGTTTAGTGCCGGGTGCACGCCTTACACTCCTTACAAACCTTACAAGGTCTTGAATGAGTTCAAAATGTTCGTTTGCTTCCTGTATGGAGAGCCACACAGCTTCATCCTGTTTGAGAGCATGTATGTGACAAGATGGGTGATGGTTGCTGTGATGTTTGCTGTGATGTTCATGTCCTCGTACGTTGTATGCTGGAAGATTTTCTGGCTCAATCAATGCCACTTCATGCAAAAGCTCGGCTGCCTTTTTGCCAACGATCATGCTGGTGCTGATGCGCACAATCCCCCTACTTACTTTAAAGTACACATTCGTCTAGGATTGCATGTGTGATACCTAGTGTTGCGTGGAAATTGTTGATGCTGTTGTTGTTTCAATCGAGTGGTTGCTGATGCAGGGTGATTGAAGACGATTTATTGAAGATGGGTGATTGCTTGTTGCTGGTGTATGTTGCTTACACGTTCACGGTACAGAACAACTACAATACATCAGGTCGCTGTGGACACAACATATTGTAAAATGATCCCTTGACAAACAACGGCCCCCCAGCTGCAGCGTCTTCCCCATACCGCTTCCACGCCACCCACTTGCCTGTGTGGATATCAACACAAGTGCGACCCATACAACCATACACATGCCATACCCAACCCCACCTACCTGCGTGTATTGGCTCAATGGCATCACTGCCAGTGTAATGTGGATCCAGGATCAAAAACGCACACTCGCCCGTCGCCAAGTTGCAATCCACCCCCAGCAACGTATAGGCCAGCACACCACCGCCAATCATCACAGGCGTGCCTTGCATGTCGAAATGTTCTGCCAGTGCACGAGCCTTGTCAGGCATGGCATCCCCACTGGATGCCGTGATCACCTTGCTCGTGATGCCCAGCAATGTGTCGAGCACATACCCAAGCTCAATTGCACCAATCCACTGTTTTGACCCCACAAACTCCACAGGCTTGTCCCCTTTATGAGGTTGTTGTGTGGGATGATGTGTCATGGTGCCACATCATGGTCACACCCACTCCACTCCGCACCTATCTGCACGAGTGTTGTTTGAATATCACGGTGGGATGGTGGTGTCATACTCGTATACCCCTGCCTCTGAAACCAGCTACATAGTGTTTGCAGACTGCGATACGCACATCCCCACCCTTTGTCATCCACCCGATCCTGCATGTAGTGATAGTAGTCGTACACCCCCGACACGAGGTGCACGGTGCCCCCCACCACCCCTGAGGGGGGGAGGCCCTGGTGGACATTGCTGAGACGGGTGGGGGCTGGGGTGCCTGGTGGGGGAAGGGCATTTGCAGCACGAAGCAGGGGGCGATTCATTGGGAGGCCTGTGAGTGTGGGTGGGTGGAGTGGGTGATGTGTTTGTGTACAGAGTGTGGATGATGTGGAGTGACCAACAACAATCCCAACACCTACCAAACACAACACCAACAACAACTCAAAACCTACCAAACAGCATATGCCATGCTTTTCGACATTCCCTCAACTCTTCACCATCTTCATCAACCCCTCCCTCCACCTGGCCATCTCCACCGCGGGCCACTGGTTGCACCACAGTCACAGGCACAACCCAACCAGGTGGTAGGAAATGCAACGCAGTGAGGGTGGACGGTGGGGATGGTGACATGGAGGTGCGACTGGTCAACACATGGTCAACAGCGCGTGCTTGTTGTTGTAGGGTGGCATGCAACGCCTGGGTGTTGGGTGGGTGGGTGGGTGTGAGAGGGGGGCGTACTGGGGTTGTGTGTATGTGGCAATGTGTGCATGTATGTGTAGGTACATATAGACAAGTACACACATGTGTGGTGAATAGTGTGCTCTATTCAACATGTACATTTGCACACACATGACACATGACACATACTCATATGCATACACGCGACACACACCTGTGCAATACGAGTATGTTGAGGTGTAGATGTATTCTTGTCAGATAAACATGTATTCTTATCAGATGGACATGTACCCACTAGTGCACTGAGGTGGCATTGTATTGCATGCACTTGTGAGGGTTCGCCTGATGATGATGGTGCAGGTGTGATGATATGTGATGTAGTGAGTATTGCGAGTGTGTGGTGCCTGTGGGAAGTCGCACATACACACACATACATACACACCCACCCACACCCACCCACCCACACCCACCCACCCACACCTTTGATGGGCATAGCAGTGAGACTTGGTGCCCCTGCTGATGATGCTGTGGGACTGCCATACAATACTACAGGTGTGGGTTGTTGCATGGTACCACCACATGTGCCTGCTATGGGCTGCAACACACCATCCACCTGGTTGTGTGCGTTGTTCGTATTGTGTGCGTTGTTTGTATTGTGTGCAACACACAGACGTACAATACACAACGTATAAGGAAATTCACTGTTCAGGGAAGCACACGCTCTATAACACGCTCTACCATATGCTCTAGGACACTCTTTGGCACATGCTCCACCACATGGTCATCATCCAACACCCACACACACGCAGGTATCATGCATCCCCCATGAACACCAACCATGCGCATTCACACACCTACCAGCACACCTGCATCATGCCCAGCAGGCCAGTGCCAGACAATGCACTCGACACAACAGCAGTTGCTACCCCCTTGGGTGGGTTGGGTGGCACACCTGTTGTGACCTGCACCGGCACTGTGGCGTTGGTGGTAAACCAGGTGTAGCCCAGCTGTTGCTGCATGGCGTGTGTGGATTTCAATGTGCATGTGCCAGAGGCGACGAGGGTGCCGTTGGTGAACATATGTGCACTGATGGTGTTGGATGTGGTGGTTGTGGCATCAGCATCACTGCTGGTGCACAATGCGACCAGTTTGCCACCCTGTGTGTTGATGAGGAGGGGTGCATGTGTATGAATGTGCCAGCAAATGCAGCAGTGCTCATCCATACACATACGTGTATGGAATGGAGTTCTTTGGTGAGGCGTAGCATGGCAGATGGTGTGGCGCATGCAATTCCCACCACCTCTACACCACCAGGCAGCACCTGCTCCATCATTGCTATGTGGGTAACGATGATTTGTTAAGATTGACCGTGATGAGCAACATGACAGTAAAGCATACCAGTGAGATGGTGCATCTTGGTCTCTGTTTCATACATGCCGCCCACAACAAACAGGGTTGTGTCCAACCATACCCCCGACAACACTGCAATATCGTGTTGCGCAGCTTGGAGTTGCAACAACCGCGCTGCAAGCTCCTCAGCCACCGCCACTGATGTCACCATCTTGCAAATGATCAACAAGAATACCTAAATGATTACAATCAACTTGCCAATCAACTTCCTAAAAACACACAGTTGCCTAATTGCTTCAAAGCATTATTGTAAACACCAGGCACAAAGAATTGCCACAAAAAAATCACTCACCCGTTACATGCCCCACCACACCATCTCCACCCTCCACGGTCGCTACAATCGCATCCAGCACCGCTGTCTGCCACTGCCACCGTAGTAACACATCCCCATGCACACCATCACGACGACACAACAATCTCCCCTTGCCCACAGCTGTGCACAGCTTCTCCACCAGTTCCGCAGCCACTAGGTCATCCTTGCCACTCAACACCAGCAGGCTGCGGTCCGGGAGTTGTTGTGGCCAGATGGTTAGTTCGCTCCAGTAGAATCGGCGACAAAATGTCTCTGCCATTGTTTGCTCCCTGTGTGTAGTGTTGGTGGTGGTGGTGGGTGATGATGATCAGGGTGGGGCTTGAATATGGTGATAGCGTTTACATGGATGTGTGTGTAATTTCTGTACACATGCGCTCTCCACCAGCTACACATCCCCCCCTCACACAAATTCACCCACCACATACCTGCTACACAACCAGCGCAAGTTGTTCACCACGGCCTTGATGGATATTGGTATTTCAAGTGATGACTTTCCATACACAAAGGAGCTGAGCAATTTGGGCCAGCATGTGAGGAGGGCCACTGGTTCTAGGAGTACCAGGCTACTCACCGCTCCAGGGTGTGATTTTATTATGCGTGCTGCTACAAACGTACCTATGGTGGTGGGCGGGTGTGGGGGTGGGGGTGGATGTGTGGATGTGGGTGAGGAGAGCAATAGAAGGGGTTGTGTATATCAACACACAACACCCACACAAACATCAAACCCCCCAGAAAACACACACACACAAGAACAAACACCCACCACAAACAACATCAACCCACCACAAACAAACAACACACGCAAACAACACCCACACACCATAGCTATGTGCAACGACATGTGCCTGCATCATCCCCTCTATTTTCAAAGCCTCCATAGCAGTCCCCGCCACCTCATCCACAGTACGGGCACCCCCCAGAGTGAGCCGCAACGACACATGCCTGATATCCAACACTACAATAGCCCGCTGGGAAAAGGCCTTGCGAAGACGCCACAGTAGGGGGACACACCCTATCAACCCGAGTACACCATGCAGAAACAAGATGGGCTTGGTTTTTGCAGTGGTGGATGTGGGGGAAGTGCTGGTGGGTGGTGGTCTGTACACCATGTATCGAAAGCCGTCGGGCGTGGTTGCTGGTCGAAAACCCATACACAGCAGTGCACCTTCAGCAGCAAGGCCGATACACTCTGTGCCAGCATAGACACACAGGGGGAGGTGCACTGCACGCAGGGGCTGTGTGTTGTGAGAAGGGGTATATATGTGAGGTGTGTGTTGTTATTTCATAGGTGTATGTGTGTGTGTGTGTGTTATGCAACATGGAGTCCTATCAAATACGCATACACAAACACCCCCACCACGTAGTACATACCCACACACCTGCCACAAGTGCGCCATAAACTGCAATCGTGTGTTGTACCCTTGTGCAAACTCATACCCAAGCTTGCGCTCCACATATGCCAGCATGTCACGCAAATGCTGCTGCTCCTCATCTTGCAGGGCCACAAACTTGCTGTAAAAGATGCCGTATGCTAAAAACTCGAGCATGTTGCCACGCTTGATGTCATCCAATGCTGCGTTGTGAAACCACCCCTCGACAAACTCTTGCAAGGGTATGTCTTGGGAAAGCAAGTAGTCGGTGATTGTCAAGTGCAGTGGGACACCACCCATGCTGCTCTCTGGAAGGTCGTGGATAACCTCATTGGCAGCGTGGTATTTTTGGCGCTGATAGAAAAAAAATGCCATCTCAACCACCAGGTAGATGACCAGGACATCTGACCAGCGGGTACGTGTGATGAGTTCCTTGAGCAACGGTGTCAGCCACGACGCTGCTATGGCACCCACAAGTGCCCACACTGCAAGTTTTGTATGGTTTTGGGACCGGTGGAGCTCGGTGGAGCGATGTGCTTTCTGCAACGTTGCTGTGCGCTGCTGCAGCTGACGTGAGAGCTGCTGCAACTCGGCAGCATCCACAGGAAACAACATAATGTTGTGTGGATTAGTGATGGGGGATTGGCACGACTGCGCTTCCGTGCGCCTTTATTATCTTGTTAATTACGTCCTGCATCTGACCCACGTCATGATATCCCGGAGGTTCAATGTTATGTGTAAATAATGAACTAATGCACTACTAATCACATATGTTGCGCAACGGACTAGTATTGTATTTTCGGCATCCTGCAATCACCGCCATCTCACATGGCCACCAGGAAACGAAAGGCAGCAGCAGAAACCACCAAAGCAGAAACCACCATGCCACCAACACCCTCACCTTCATCAATGCAAATGAAACAAGGTACTGGGCAGCCCCAACCATCCAAACAACCATCCAACAACCATCACAACAACCAACGCAATCCCCACGCAATAATACAGTGGCTCCCCCTTTGCTAATTCTGACCAATGAAGCAGCACTGCAGCGTGCAATCACCCACCTCACCACTGTGGACCCAGTGCTCCGCCCCCTTGTACACCAACACGGCATGCCACGCAGCCTCTGTGCCAAGCAACAAGATCGAAGCTGCTTCCATGCACTCTCAGAAACCATCGTGTATCAGCAATTGTCCATCAAAGCAGCCCGCCCCATCTGGGGCCGCGTGCTCACTGCATGCAATGTCACCACCCCAAATGACGTTGCTGCTGCGTCTGCCACGATGCCAGTTGATGATGAAGATGACCCAAATGCAAATACCCTCACGCCCTTGTCCGTGCCATCTCTCACCCCTGCTGCGGTGCTCGGCACGGATTTCGAGCATCTGCGCGCTGCAGGCCTGTCCAACAACAAGGCGCGGTTTTTGATAGACCTAGCACATCATTTCAATGATGGACGACTGTCTGATGAGGTGCTCACCACGGCCACATCAGCAGAGGAGCTATCGGAGATGCTACTCCAAGTAAAGGGGGTGGGGCCGTGGAGCGTGACCATGTTTCGCATGTTTCACTTGGGACATGCAGACGTGTTGCCACTGGGAGACCTCGGCGTGCGCAAGGGGCTTGCACATTTGTACAACTTGAAGGACCCCACAGACGTGAAAACGATGGAGGAGATTACTGCAGCATGGCAGCCATACCGGTCTGTGGGGTCGTGGTACATGTGGCGCTTGAACACACCACCGATACGCAAGAGGAAGAAGTAGTTTTCAGGCTGGTTTTCCTGAGGATTTTTTGTTGAACGGTTGTCCATCATCATCTTGCTGTATACGGCACCACATCATGTATAAACTCTTTATTTGTTCAAAAAAAACTGAAACTAAAACTTACCATCAAAAGATTGATCATGAGCACGTCTAGCAGCGGTCGTCTTTCTGATATTTCGCAGCGTGATGTAGATGAATCGAAACGGTACGCAGAATAGCATCTTGTCCAACGATTTTGCATCGATTGATCACAATGGATACTCACTTACAGGGACTTGGTGGAGCTCTTTGAGAGCATCCACAACTCTGAACAACTTGTAGAATCAGAGACACAGCAGCTGCAGGTCGCTGGGGTGGGCAACACAACAGACTTGAGGAGGCTTCAGGTACGCGCAGGTGTGGTGTATGCTTCACGGTGGTGTATGCTTCACATTGTCCCCCTGCACAACAACAACAGGTATTTGTGCGTGTGCGTCCATCACTGCAGCAAGGCACATGCCTCCATGCTGCAGACGAGCATGCCGTCACGCTGGATGCCAAACCAGATCAGCAACAGTAAGTGGGATGGGTGTGGTTGTGCATATGTAGTAGACGTAGATGTGTGTACGTTGCATTACAGCGGGTACATCATGGCATGGGTGCTCTTTGTGCAACAGTACACCATCATCAATTCGCATTACAAGCAGCAGCACTGATCATCATTCAGTACATTTATATTAATAATAAATAATAAAATAACAACAACAACAACAGTAATAACATGAACAACACTCCATTCACAGATTGCTGCAGGCCAATCGCAAGGGACGAGCTCGGCTGGGTGACGCCAAGCGCTTTGGTGGTTTTACACGTGTGTTTGATGCCAGCGCTGATCAGAAGTCACTCTTTGACATTGCTGTGCGTGAACAGGTGTGTTGGGTGTGTGTATGGGTATATGGGTGTGTTGTTGTTGTTGTTGTTATTGTTGTTTGTCCTCATGTGTTTTGTCATCATCCGTGATCATGCATTTTGTGCATGTGCATACTCTACACACACACACACACACATTTTCTAACACGCATATCTCTCATTTCTCTATTTCTCTCTCCGTCTCTCACACACACACACACACACACACACTTTCCTTAAACAGATGCTTAAGGCAATAAGGGAAAAGCATCGTGAGTTTGTATTCATGGCATATGGTCAAACCTCAGCAGGAAAAACCTACACCATTGAGGTTTGACCATGATCTGTTATGATGTTGATGCTCATGTGTGATGTTGGTGCACATTACACTCCCATGATAATCTCATCATGCATTGCACTCGCATGCTACTGCCGTTAAACATTAGACTCCCATGATATTCTCATCATGCATTAATAATCTTGTTGGGTATACACACATATCTACACGCACACACACACGCATACACACATACCTACACACACACACTCGTACCTACCTGCACACACACCTACAAACACACACCCATAACTACAAACACACACACTTACACACACACCCATACCCACACACACACCTACACTCCTATGCACACCTACACACAGGGCACAGAGTCACAGCCAGGCATTCTCCCCCAAGCACTGGAACTGGTATTCAGGGAAAGAGGACCCTACCCTGATGTCACAGTGACCTATTGTGAGGTGTGTATAGGTGGAATGAGTGGGCTGTGTATGGCAAATCATGGCTGCCTATTGTCTTGTGTACATGTGTTTTGTGTACATGTGTTTTGTGTACATGAGTTTTGTGCACCCAGCATCACCACCACCGCCCCGCCCCACCCAAACACACCCACCCAAACACACCCATCCCATCCACCCAGGTATACAACAAGCTTGTACTCGACCTCCTCAATGATCCAACCCCTGAAGGGGCCCACCCGGGCATGGGCCCTGGTATGGGTTTTAATGTGGGTGTAGGTAGGGGCTCCCTAGCCACTATGTTGGCAGACAAGCAGTCATTGCAGGTGATGGAGGACAGACAGGGGCGTGTAATGATCAAGGGTTTGACCAAACATACGGTCAACACTGTGGAGGAAGCATTGGCGTTGTTGCAGGTGTAATGGTGGTGTTTCTGTGTGCACATTTTTGCAGACATTGTATACACAAGTACTGCCACAAGCACATACTTATGTACACATGGTTTTCTCCTATCTAGGATACACACATACATACTTTTCCCCAAACACAAACACATACACAAATACATACACATACACAATCATTCACACACACAAACACACACTTTTCCCCAAACATAAACACACACTTTTCCCAAATTCACATACACATCCATACACACAGCGTGGTGCTCGTATGCGTAGTAGAGCCAAAACAGGCATGAATGGCAGCTCCAGTCGCTCTCATGCTATATACACATTACACCTGGGTCCTGGCAATACGGTGCTAAGTACTGGTGGGAATGGTGGGGGTGATGGTGAGGCACAGGTATGGTGTGCTAGGGGATGAGGGTGTTGTTGGTGCTGTGCATGGTATTGACGTGTGTATTGACGTGCATAGTGTGTATATAACTGGTCTGCTATCATCATAAGTCCACCTCAAAACACATTCATTACATTATACTGCACTCTCCTCCCCAAAAAAACCCAACCCTTCACCCCCTTCACCCCCACCCCCCCCCCACACACAGGCAGCACAACCCAACCCCGACCTGTTTACTAAAATCTCATTCGTTGACCTGGCTGGCAGTGAGCGTCAATCACGTACGGGCAATGCTGGTCAACGCCTGAGAGAATCAGGGGCAATAAATGAGTCACTGAGTGTATTGGGTGCTGCGCTCAAGGCGCTGTGTTTCAATCAAGCCAACAGGGTAGCTGGGCAGCAAGTTCGTGTGCCATTCCGGGACAGCAAGGTGTGTGGGGGATGGGTGGGGGGTGGGGAGTTGAGAAGGTTGAGAGGAGGGGGAGTGCAGTGGGGGTGTATGGGTGAGTGGAGAAATGAGGGGGGGGGATGAGACGTGCATGAGGGGGAAATGTGCATGAGGTGTTGTTGTATCATGCATCAAGTTGGGTATGTGATGGTGGTTGCACATACTCACTGTTGTCTTCTCACACATTCTCCCACAATACCCAGCACATGCACCCCCTCAACCTCCCCCGCAAATGTCCCCCCCCCCCCCACACACACAGTTGACCCACATTTTCCGAGACATCCTTCATGGCTACGGTCAACTCGTCATGTGTGTCAACGTCAGCCCTGACACATGTGATCGTGAGGAGTCCATCAATGTGCTCAAATATGCAAGCATGGCCACCCACATACGCATGGCAGCAAGTACACAAGCAAAGCCACGGGTGCTGCAATGCAGGGAGCCTAGCATGCTGGGGAGGAGGGTGGAACGTCGAGCAGTGGATACAGGTGGTGGTGAGTGTGGGTGGGTGGGTGGGTGGGAGGGTGGGTGGGGTTGGTTTTGTTGGAGTGGAGGGGGTTGGGGTAGATGTGGAGGGGGTTGAGTATTTGTGAACACACACATATACACACACACCATACACACATCTATGAATATCATGTAAACATACACATCATACACATCACACACACACACACACACACACATATATATATATATATATAATCATATGATCATACACACACACATATCATACCCCCCCCCCCCCACACACACACAGCTCTACCATCAGTCATGCCCACCACACATGCAGCACTCCAGCAGCAACATGCAGAAGCAGCAGCACAGCTGGAAGAGCTAAGGGCAAAACTACACCAACAACAGCAGGAGCTATTGGAAGCACGTTGTCAATGTAGTGCACTTGCTGCTGCTAATAGGGCACTGCAGGAGGAGGTGGAGGAGATGCATGTGAGGTGTGTGGATGCGGGGGTGGGGGGAGGGGGAGATGTATGTGAGGTGGGGGGGGGTATGTGTGTGGTGTGTGGATGTGTATATGTGTGGGGTGGAGGAGGTGCATGTGAGGTGTGTGTAGGGGGATGGATGTGGGGGTGGATCGGGTAGGGGATATGCATGTGAGGTGCATGAAGAGTGGGTGTGCTGTGTGTGGGGGATAGTACTATGTGTCAGGTGTATTGTGTGTTGTATGTTGCATTGCGCATTCTTTCATACACACACATACACACACACACACACATGTATATTCCCCTATATGCACCACACACACACGCACACAGGGCTGCTGCAGTGGAGGACACTATCAGGGAAGAGTTGATTGAAGAGTTTAGAGAGATACTGGCTGAACAACAAAGACAGGTGTGTGGGTGGGGGTTGTAAGTGTGGATGGGGGGGGTTGTAATGGTGTGTGTGTGGGGGTATCAGTGTGTGTGTGTATGTTGTCTACACCATGTACAGTGATGAGCAACCCTGAATCATTCCCATGCTGTCTGTGTATCCCATGCTGTCTGTCTACCCCACCCCATACTCTCTGTCTACCCCCACCCAGGCTGCCAGCTATCCCATACACCCCCCCCCATCTGCTGTGGATCAAACCACCCACACTGCTGTGCCCGTCACGTCACACACCACACAGCATACCACACACCAGCCCAGCACTGCCACCCAACCTGAGAGTATGACACAAGTCAGTGTACCAGCAGTGGGCGAGGCAGCAGTGGGTGAGGCAGCAGTGGGTGAGGTACACCATCAAGCAGACCATGTAATATCACGTGTTCATGTGCAAGCAGACCATCAAAAAGTGGATACACGTGAAGCAGCAGCAGTGGGTGGGGGTAAAGAGGAGCAGGCAGTGGTGGATTTGGAGATGGGAGGGGAGGTGCATGAAGCACCAGAAACAGCACCATCAGGAGCAGGACAAGGGGATGAGGATGGGGGAGAACAACAGCACAGTGATGAGGGAGGTGTGGAGGAGGAACAGCGAGAGGAAGATGTACAGGAGGAACAGCAAGAGGAAGATGTACAGGAGGAACAGCAAGAGGAACAGGATGATGAGCAACAGCACGATATGAATATCATGAATGTGGGACCCATTGCTGATGTACAGCCCAGCCATCATGCTGCTGTTTGTGTCACTGATACACACACAGCGCATGATACACACGCGGCAGGGTCTAGTCAAGCCGCACCCACACAACGGGGGCCTCCTGTTGACCATGGGCCCCCCCCTGTACCACTGTCAGCGCATGATGAGTCGACAATGCAGACAGGTGATCAGGATAGGTTGGTACATGATGCCAACACACATGTTAAGGAATTGGAACAGGAAGAAGAGCAGCAGCAGCAGCAGACGACTCTCCCTGTGGCCAAGGCACACCGACAAAAAAACAAGACAAACAAGACAAAGAAAACAAACACAGATAAGACAAGCAAACCAATCCAGGAGCAGCACAGCAAACAATCTAAAAACAAGCCATCTGTATCAGACAATAAAAAGGCATCTGTGTCAGACAACAACAAGGCATCTGTGTCAGACAATAAACCAAAAGCACCACCCAAGGGTCGCAAACGCAAGGCGCCACCTCAACCAGCACCTCAACCAGCACCATTGTTGTCACCTGCACTCAAACAGAAGAAAAGCCACCGAGCAGCAGGCAGGAAAGTACAGCTGCAAGCCACCACAAACAGCAGTCCTGGCAACGCACCTGCAGACACAACTGGAGGGGACACAGCAGCACCAGCGGCACAGCAACCCACCGAGCCGCATGCCCCTGCGCCACCCACCGCTGCATCACCACCCACCGATGCATCACCACCCCCTGATGCACAGCACAAGCCCATTCGCCAAAAGCGCAAGGCACCTCGTACTGATGCAATCGAGCAGCAGGATGCTGAAAACACCAACACAGCCAACGTGCAGCAACCACCTGTCAAGAAGGACGTGGGGGGGCACGAAACAAAACGAGGTCGCAAGGCAGGAGTGGCGGAGCAAAAGAACAAGGGTCGGAGTAGGAAGCGAGCGGCAAGTCCTGCCAAGGAGGTTGTGGAGGATGGTGTGGGGGCGCTACGCAGCAGGCGAGCAAGGCAACGGTGATGATGTTAGTGTTGATATTTAACACCCACCACATGGTTTACATCATCAACTTGGTTTTGTTGTTGTTTTGTTGATTGTAACAAACATAATAAGTAAGCTGTTAAGAGGACACCAAACAATATGCTTGAAATTACATAAACACTGCTTGCATTGGTTGTTCATCCATCACCATCGTTGCTTGTTCGTGCACCAGTTTCGTACCACAGCAAACGCCCTGCAAACCCCATCAGCAATATTCCCATGCACTACTAACAAGCAGATGAAGATCAGGTTGAAAACAGGCAGCCAGGCTGCTGGTGATGGTTCATCAACCCAACCAGCAAGCAGTGCAGGTCCCTCAACCTCTCAACCAGCAAGCCAGCAACCTGCACAGTCGCGGGGAAAGCGACAGGCATCACTTGCAAGCCTCAATCGTGTGGTATGCATCACTGTATGTGCAACAAGAGATGGCACGTGCACGTATGACAACACCACACGCATGACCACACTACACAGCAAGCAATGCACGACGAGGACATGACGCAGGACGATGAGGAATGGCAAGGTGATGCAGATGATGTAGATGATGATGACGACGAGTATGTACACGAGGTGCAGCCCACACGCAGGCAACGCAACACCAAGGTATTTGGGAGTGCTGCATGACATACACCATACACCATGCTTGTGGTAATGCGTATCCACCACATTGTGCATACACACACTCCTTGTCTACCATGCATCACCCCCACACCATGCATTACACACCCACACTGTACATCAACCCCCCCCCCCCACAGTCATCCCGTCGTGTGGGCCGTCGCAGCAGCGGCAACTCCATTCAGTCCCTCCCAGAAGAGGCCCTGCAGTCTACACAGGAACACTCCTACACAGACGAGGACGATGATGATGAGGATGATGATGATGGGGATGTGTTGATGCGCAAGACGGGGGTGACGTGTTTGACCAAGGATACACGCTTGGGGGCATTGGATGAGGTGTCAACTGACTTTTCGAGGTTGGAGTTGAAAGCAGATCACATGAATAGGTATGGGGAATTGGTGGGAGGAAATGGAGGATGGAGCATGGGGTGTGACGATGGGAGTGACGATGTAGGTGTATTGTGAGAGGGATGATGGGGGTCAAGGAGGAGGAGGAATGATGGGGGAGGGGATTGGATAGGGGAGTGGGTGTTTGGGCGTCTTGATTGGGGTGCATACACATGGACAGCCGCGTATGCACACGCACACGCACACACATCCCACACAGGCCATTGTATGTATGTCCTGATGGTCGCATCTACCTAGAAACCTTTTCCCCTGTGTACAAGCAGGTGGGTGGGTGGTTGCCATATTAACATTGTTGTAATGGCAATGGGGGAATGCACCTGCTGACATTGTTGTAGTTGCCACACCCATACCACCTCCCTACACCCCCCTTTCCTTTCACCCTCCTTTCCTTTCACCCCCCTTTCTTTTCACCCCCCTTTCTTTTCACCCCCCTTTCTTTTCACCCCCCTTTCTTTTCACAGGCGTATGATTTTCTGATCGCAGTGGCAGAGCCCGTGTGCCGCCCTGACAATGTACACGAATACGTCCTCACGCCACACAGCCTGTATGCAGCTGTGAGTGTTGGGTTAGAGACAGATGCCATCATTGCTGTGCTTGACAGGCTATCTAAAGTGAAACTGGCAGAGCAACTCAAGCGATTTGTACGTACATGCACACGCAATTACGGCAAGGTGTGGGGTTTGTTGTGTAGCATGGTGGGGTGGTGGGGTGGGGGGTGTTGTAGTTGTGTGGTGATGGGGGGTGGGGTTTGCTTTGGGTGTGGGATATGGAGTTGGGTGTGGAAAGTGTGTGCATGGATATTGATGGTTTTGTGTGATAGTGATGGTTTTGTGTGATAGTGATGGTTTTGTGTGATAATAGCACTACGACTGCCTTGCTGCATACACATGCATACACACACACACACACACACACTCACACACACACATACACACATACATGCACTCTCTCTCTCACACACACACACTCACACTCTCACCCACAGGTGAAAATGGTGTTGTACCGCAACCGTTTTTATGTGGAGAGTGCTGATGAAAACCTATTACACAAGCTGCAGCGTGATCCAGTCATTCGCAAAGCAAAAGCAAACGAGTCTACTGAATTGGCACGATCAGCTGCACTGAAAGAGCATGTATGTGTGTGTGGGGGGGGTATGATGTGGTGGGTGATTAGTGTGTGTGGGTACAGTGGGTGGGGTGCTGCACTGAAGGCACATGTATGTGTGTTTTTGTATTACTTTGTTTGTAATTGTATTGTATGGGCGGGTGAGGGGGTGAGTGGGTGAGGGGGTGAGGGGGTGAGGGGAGGGGAGGGGAGGGGTATTAGCTGGTTTGATGGTCAATACACACCCGCACCCATCATCCACACCCATCCTCATCGACACCCACCACCCACCCACATCATGCAGGGTGCGGATGACCTCAGGCGCATACAAGACATAGACTTAGCAGCCGAGGCACTTGCAGCCCAGCAGCAGGCGGAAGATGCGCAGGCAGCTGCCATGCATGTAGGTGAGGAGCAGGATTTCCAAGAGGACATGGAGGCGCTGCAGGAGGTCATGGGGATGCCGTTACCCTCTGTGGGTACTAGGTGAGTGTGCATTGGTGGGTGTGTGGGTGTGTTTGGGTGGGCGTTTTGGGTGTGTATTTGGGTGGGTGTGTTAAGGTGGACATTTGGGTTTGGGTTTGTATTTGGGTTTGGGTTTGGGTGTAGATGGATGGGTAGGCGTGTGGATGTGTTACCATGTGCATGTTTGCATGCGTATGCATAGGTGATGTCTTGTTGATGCAATTACACAGCAACAGCACCCTTCCCATAGGCAACTGTATCATTGTGTATCCCACCATGCACAGACAACCACCAGCAACTGCAGCAGGACCTAGTCAACCACCCAGTCAACCATCAGTTGTTCCTATGGACGTTGACCAAGAGGAAGATCCTGGCAAAACTGTGCTTGCGTTTGAGGTCAAACCATCAGATGTATGGTCAAACATGGGGGAGAACTCATTATGTGTATGGTCAAACCTGGGAATAACTCATGTTTGCATGCGGCTCTCTCTGTGCATACCCCCTACCAACATACCACACTCCACTCCCCACTCCATACACTACCCAATCACACCCACACCACTCCCCCACTCCCCCTCAGGTAGAACACGTGAAGGCCCGCTGTCTCCCTGGCCAGCTCAACTACCCAATGTTGGAGGAATACGACTTCCGCAACGACACCACCAACCCCGACCTCTCTATTGAACTCAAACCCATAGTCAAACATCGCCCGTATCAGGAGAAATCCCTGAGTAAAATGTTTGGCAATGGACGTGCCCGTAGTGGTGTGATTGTGCTACCATGTGGCGCAGGGAAGAGTCTCGTGGGGGTGAGTGCTGCTGCGAGGATAAAGAAATCGTGTTTATGTTTGGTGACGAACAATGTGAGTGTGGATCAGTGGAGGTATCAGTTCAAATTGTGGTCAACACTGGGGGATCATCAAATTGCACGGTAAGAGGAATGGGATGTGGTGGGTGTGTATGTGTTGGTGTGCATTTGTGTTGTGGTACATATGTGGGTGTATATACACATTGTGTGCTTGTTGGTACACAATCATGTAGACATTTTATACACGCATACCACCATCATGTAGACATTTTATACACACACACCACCATCATGTAGACATTTTATACACACATACCATCATTATGTACACACTACAACCACACCTCACGACCACCACCACCTTGTACAACGCACACCCTGGTATTCACACCCCCATCACACACACACACACACACACACACACACGACACAGGTTTACAAGTGTCAACAAGGAGATGTTTGCTGGGGCAAGTGGTGTTGCCATCACCACCTACAACATGGTGGCACACAGTGGTCGTCGTAATGAAGAGACAGCTAAAGTATTTGAGATGATAACAAGCAGGGAATGGGGGTTGTTGCTCATGGATGAGGTGCATGTGGTGGCTGCACACACATTCCGCAAGGTATACTGGGAGTGTGTTGGGAGTGTGCTGGATGGGTGTCTGTGTGTTTGACCATTATCTTGACCATGCATTGACCGTGTTGACCAACGGGTTTGACCATGATGCAGCAGGCAGCAAGCAACCCCACCACCAAAAACAACCATAATACCCCCCCCTTTCTTCCCCACTCCCACCCACGCACACCTCACACCCCCCCTCACTCTCCCCCCCCCAGGTTATCAGCATAGTCAAAGCACACTGCAAGCTGGGCCTCACAGCCACCCTGGTCCGTGAAGATGAACGCATTCCAGACCTCAATTTTCTCATTGGCCCCAAGCTATACGAAGCCAATTGGCTGGACCTCACCCGAGCAGGGCACATAGCAAATGTACAGTGTGCGGAAGTGTGGTGCCCCATGCCCAAGGAGTATTATAGGGAGTATTTAAACAAGGGAAACCAACATAGAAAGCAAATGTTGTATGCAATGAACCCAAACAAGTTTATGGTAGGTTTTGGATGGGTGTGTGGGGTGGGTATGGTGGGTGTGTATGGTGGGTATGGTGGGTGTGTATGGTGGGTGTGATGTCATGTTGTATGTGGGGTGTGTGCGTGGATAGATGAGCATATCATGCATGCATACACATATGCTGATTCTGTTGTGCATGTGTACTGTGTACTTGATTGTTCATGTGGACTTTTGCGTGCATACGCACTCCATCACAAGTACACAGCCACGCTACACAACACACATGACATCACACGCACACCACTTCCCGACAGACGTGTGAGTATTTGATTCGGTTTCACAGTGAGCAACGTGGTGACAAAGTCATTGTGTTCAGCGACAATATTTTTGCATTACGAGAATACGCTGTGCGACTGGGGAGACCATTCATCTATGGTGGTACCTCACAAGCGGTGTGTGGGGGTTGTGTGGGTGGTGTACAGTGGGGGGGGAGAGTTGGTTGTATGGTGTATGGTGGGGTTGTGTTTGTGTGTGTGTGTGTGTGTGTGTTAACATCATTGCATATGCAAGCACAACAAAATACAAACACATTCATTTTCACACAACACACCCACCACTACACCCACCACTACACACACCACTACACACACCACACACACCTAGGAGCGCACCCTCATCTTAGCCCAGTTTAAAAACGCATCCGACCCACAATACAACACCTTGTTTTTGTCAAAAATTGGAGACACCTCAATAGACATTCCAGAGGCAAATGTGTTGATTCAAATTTCGAGTCATGCAGGGAGCAGAAGACAGGAGGCACAGCGACTGGGGCGCATATTAAGGGCTAAAAAGGGGAAAGCTGGGGTGAGGTAGGTTATGGATGAGTGGGGGGGGGGGGGGGGGGGGGTGGTGGGGTGGGGGGGGGGGGGTTGTA
>VFQP010001599.1_pt1 | contig 29410 bp, 27 predicted proteins | sample 3512351 | NCBI WGS metagenome assembly VFQP01 (sample SAMN10412372, study PRJNA504923) | tailings metagenome | isolation source: Relicate 1 Philex TSF1 revegetated site | place: Philippines: Tuba, Benguet | collected 2017-08-29
AAACCCTGGCTCGTCGGCAAGGATCCACTCGAGATCGACGTCATCTTCACCCAACTCGGCAAAGGCGCCGCAAGCCTTTCCGGCACCCGCACCGACGGCTCCGCGCACAACATGCTCCGCGCCGCCAGCGGCATCGACATGGCCCTCTGGGACCTAGCCGGCAAACTCCTGGGCGAACCCACCACCACTCTGCTAGGCGGTAAGTTCCGCGACAAAGTCCGTGTCTACGACCACGCCGCCCCCCGCAACATGCTCGACAAAGCCTCCTGCCGCGAATGGGCCGACAAAGCCAAACAAGACCCCGCCGGTTTCACCTGCCATAAGTTCGGTTTCCCCCACACCAATCCCGCCGAAGACCGCGCCAGGGATCGCGGCAATCGCCTCCTTACCACCAAGGAGCTCATCAACATCGCCAAAGGCTTCGAGAACTGTCGCGAAGCCATCGGCTGGGAGCACGACATCATGGTTCACTGCCACTGGGAGTACGACGTCCGCACCGCTCTCCAAATCGCCGAAGCCGTCGCCCCCATCAAACCCGTCTGGCTCGAAGACCCCCTCATCGTCGACTACTCCGAAAGCTGGAAGCGCCTCACCCAGGCCTCACCCGTCCCGATTTGCATGGGCGAAAACCTCGCCCGCCGCGCCGGTTTCCTCCCCTTCATCGTCAACTCCGCCTGCGACATCCTCCATCCCGACCTCCGCAATTCCGGCGGCTTCCTCGAAACCAGGCGCATCGCCGACCTCGCCGATTCCTACGGCCTCCCGATGGGCACCCACAATACCGGCAGCCAACTCAACACATGGGCCACTTGCCAGTGGGCCGGCTCCATCCGCGACTTCATCGCTTGCGAAACTGTCACCGGCAAGGGCGACTGGATGGACCAGGTCCTCCAAATCGATGGCGGCTACATTCGCGACGGCTTCATCGCCATCAATACAAAGCCCGGCCTCGGCGTGGACCTCAACCCCGACGTGGTCAAGGCCCACCTCGCCCCTGGCGAATCCTGGTGGGGATAAGCAGAGCGCCTATTGCGCATCGTGCCGAATACGCCGCGCATAGGCCAGCTCATGCCCGTGCAGCGACAACACTCCCAGCCGCCGCTTAACCTCGCGCGGACTGAATTCCTTTGTCCAGGCCATCAGCCCTTCGCATCGCATTTTCGCAGGACACTGCACCGTCTCTCGGCTCACAAACACCAGTACGCGCTTCGGCTCATTCTGCCTGAGTACCAGATGATCCTGGAATGAATTCGCGTCGAGTCGCCCGATCTGCCGCAATGTCTGGTCCGGATACGCCGCATCGAGTCCTTTCTCAATGCCATTCGAAAATATGCCGACGCTCGCTCCATACTTTGCGACGGTAACGGCGCTTCCGGTAATCAGCGTGCCGCCCAAACTCAACAGCGGCCCAAAACTTCGCACGGCATGCATCGTCATCGCTCGCCGCCCAACTTGCTGGTCGCGCTCGATTACGCCGCGCACCATTGTGTATGGGTCATTTGGTTCCAAACTCTGCTGGTGAGCCTCACCCGGCGGCCGGAAGTAAAAGCCGCTCACCAGGAGATCGTGGCCGGAGTTGTTGCCAAGATGAATCTCCACGGCGAAAAATCGCTCCGCCACCCGGCGGCCAAATGAATCTTCCACCACGCGATGCGGCAGAACCTTCCAAGCCAGATCTACACTGGCCGGAGCCTGAAGGGGGTCCGGGATCGCCGACAAGTTGGAACTCTGCGCCCAAAGCCCCACCGCCAGAAACAAAATAGTAATCGGAAGTACATATGCGCTTCTCATGCGCACCATTCCAGACCACCCGCATGTGGGAAAACGCCCTTACGGAACCTCTCCCGCACGCAACGTATTCAAAAATAAACGAAAAAACCTTTATAAATTTTCTCCTTCAGTTGTGAACACGCTCTGCCGATGCTATACTTGTTAGTGCCTGACGGGTGCATTCCTGCGCCCCCTAACGTCAGATCCCCTTTTTAGTGAGTTTTCCCTCCGAATGAGCTTTACGGTTTTCCTTGGCAATCTTCCCACTTGGGTGACGGCCGACGACATTCAGTCATGGCTGAATGCCGAAGCTCTGGTCGCGGACAGCATCAAAGTCATCCGCAATCCAGAAACCCAAGAGTCCAAAGGCTTTGCCTTCATCGAAGCGCCTAACGGCGAAGAGATGCAGTCAATCATCCGTCGTTTTGACCGAGCCCCGCTCGAAGACAAGTTACTGCGCGCCAATCCCGCCCAACCGCCAAAGGGCAAAGGTGCCCCCAAAGGCCCCGAAGGTCGCCCCACGGGCGATGCGCCCCGTGGCGAATTCCAACGCCGTCCAAGAATGGATGGGCGTCCGGATTTCAATCGTGGCGACCGTCCACCTGCCACTGCTCGTCCGCAGGGTGACCGCCCTGCCGGCGATGCTCAGGCCAAGCGCCGCAACCGCCCGTCCAACACGGGCACCAGCGCCTTCGCCGAAGAACTGGCTAAGGCTCTCTAGTCCCGTTGCGGCTCGCCGCCGCCAACCTTCGCAACCAAACTGTAAAGCGACAGAAAAATTTAGGGTTTTCTCAAGCCCGGTGCTATGATTGGCACCGGGCTTTTTGACATGTTGGACCTCTTGCTGCTTCGGGTGCTATTCGCCGTCGTACTGACGGCCTCCGGGTGGTTCCTACTGCCCTTCGATTTGTCGCCCGCCGGCGGCGCCGCACTCGGCTTTATCCTTTCCGGCTTAATTCTTTTCTCGGAACTCCGCCTCCGCGAAGTCAGCCTCAAGCGCCTGCTCGGCGCTGCCGTCGGCTCCCTCTTGGGCATTATCGGCGCATTTCTGGTCTCCGCGGTTCTTCGCCAAGCTCTCAACGCTTCCTCCGGCACTGTCTCCTTCTTGCAGGTTTCCGTGCTCGTCCTGATGACTTACATTGGCTTGGCGGTCGGCGCCAACAAAGGCGATCTCCTCAATCTGGCCGCTTTCGGCGGTGTCTTCGGCGGCGAAAAGTCCGCCAAAGGCAGCTTCAAGATCCTCGATACCAGCGTGATCATCGACGGCCGTATCGCCGATGTCCTCGAAACGAACTTCCTCGACGGCGTCATCGTGATCCCCCAATTCGTTTTGCGCGAACTCCAGATGGTCGCCGATTCCAGCGACTCCCTCAAACGCAACCGCGGCCGCCGCGGCCTTGACATCCTCCAGCGCCTCCAAAAAATGCCGAAGCTCAACCTGCAAATCATCGAAGAAGACTTTCCCCAAGTCAAAGAAGTCGACATCAAGCTCATCGAGCTCGCCAAGATGTACGACTGCAAGATCGTCACCAACGACTTCAATCTCAACAAAGTCGCCCAACTTCACGGCGTCGATGTCCTCAACATCAACGACCTCGCCAACTCCATGCGCCCCGTCGTCCTCCCCGGCGAAATCATGCGCGTCTTTATACTCAAGGAAGGCAAGGAACCCACCCAAGGTGTCGCCTACCTCGACGACGGAACCATGGTCGTCGTCGACAACGCCCGCCGCATGATTTCTAAGACCATCGACATCTCCGTCACCAGCGTCCTGCAAACCACCGCCGGCAAAATGATCTTCGGCCGCTTCGACGACCGCCAACATGCCGTCCACGAAGCCCCCAAAACTACTGTCCGCACGGAAGCCCCCGCTTCAGCTACTTCGTAAACTAAAGACTAGATTGCGTCACCTTCCCAATGCCCTCTCCCTAGGGCGTCTCCTGCTTGCTCCTGTTGTCGCTTGGATGATCGTCAACCACCACCCTTGGGGCTGGTGGACCTTTTTCCTCGGCGCAATCTCCGACGCCTTCGACGGCTACCTCGCGCGCCTTCTCAAAGTCCAATCCGAAATCGGCCTCTACCTCGATCCACTTTCCGACAAAGTCTTCGTCACCGGAGCCACCATCGCCTGGGCCGTCGAAGGCCGCTTCCCCATGTGGCTCCTCGCCATGGTCCTCGCCCGGGACCTGATGATCCTCTCCGGCAGCGCACTCATCTATCGCAAAACCAAACGCCGCGATTTCCAGCCCAGCGTTTGGGGCAAACTCAGCACTATCTTCCAACTCTGCGCCCTCGGCGCGTGTTTCCTGCTAAGCGACGCCGCTCTCCACCGCTGGCTCTGGGCCTGCGCCGCCGGGACTCTGGTTAGCGGAGCGGACTACGCCCGCGTCGGCTGGTCTATGTGGAAACGTGGATAACCGGGATCCCCAGCCCCTCCAAGAATTTGCGAAACGCCCCCATAAACTCACGGTCTTCCGTCTTTAGGTGAATATCGCTCTCGTGGCAAAACACGAATTGCGCACTCGGACTTTCCACCCCAATACACAAATCGGAGTCACCCGCCACGAAGTCCCTGCGCGCCAACGAAGCTTCCACAAACGCCGCAATGTCCTGCACGCGAATTCCAGCCGGCTTCCACAATGCATCGGTAGGTAGATCCGAGCCCCAACCATGCATCACCGTGCACTCCTCAATCCCCCGCGCCAACAAAAGCGCCGGGAAAGCCTTCAACACCCGAAGAATTTCCGCCGCCGGAACTATCTTCGAAATCAGCGTCGGCCTTCCCGGCATCGCCTTTACAGATTGCCCAGAGTCGCCGCCAACAGAATCATGTACTTGGTGCCCGGAATGATGCTCGCCTTTTCAGCGGTCTCCTCCAGCGAGTGCGCCCCCGCGCCGATAATCGCGCCAATCCCCACCGAAGGAATTCCCAACGCCACGCCAACATTGTGATCGTCAGATCCCATATCCACTGGCACTGTCTTCCGTTCGCCGTTCAGCTTCATCTGATCGGTCACTGCCAACACGTTCTTCACCAGCGCATGATTCAAACGCTCTTCCTTGGGCAGCGCTTTCGAATAATCGATCGGCTCGTTAATCGCCTCAATCTTCAATTGCACGCCCTCCTGATTCGCCGCCCGCTGCGCCGCGGACTTCACATCCTCCACCAACCTCGCTTCTGTGGAAGTCTCCAAGCTCCGGATATCCGCCGTAAAGAACACCTGCCCCGGCGTCGCATTAGGAACCGTCCCACCACCAATCACCCCGATATTCACCACAGGCAAATTCATCCTGCTTCCTTCCGCCGGCGGGGGAAGCGGAATCTCGTTGATCGCCAAAATCGCTCTCGCCGCCGCTCTCGCCGTCGAGGGCTTCCCACGGCTCGCCAGCGTATGCATGCTCGGATGTTCAAACACAAAACGATACTGCTCAATCCGCAGCGCGCCATAACTTACTCCGCCCAATCGGCTGTCCACCGCCAAAAACATATCCGGCTTCTTCGCGCGTTTCTCCAGCCAATGCTTGGCCCCATAAAGCCCGATCTCTTCCTGCACCGTGGCCAGAAAAACAATGTCGCCCTTCGTCTTCACTCCGCTCTGCTTCATCGCATCAAAGGCGTGTAGCAGCGCCACCAGCGCACCTGTATCGTCGGAAATACTGGGCGCGTGATAACGGCCATTCTCTTCCCGCACCTTGATCTTCGTCCCCATCGGAAACACTGTGTCCATATGCGCGGCGAACACCACCTCCGGCCCGCCGCCTGTCCCCTTATAAACGCCCCAAACATTGCCCATTTCATCCTGCTGGACGTTCTGCAGACCAACGCGCACCATCGCCTTCTTCATATAGTCGATGCGCAACTTCTCCTGTTTCGAGGGAGCCTCAATTTCAGTCAGTTGTATCCATTCCGCCTGGATCGCATTCTGCCGGGCATCGACGTGGGCCCAGCTTTGCAGGACCTCCGGACTTTGAGCGAGTAGCGCGAGGATGGGGAGAATCATGTATTTAGGAAACCTGTTCTAGTTCTTCTTCCAATAATTGTTTTTGGTGCAATTCCGCGTAGTAACCGCCGCGCGCGATCAACTCGGCATGTGTGCCTTGTTCTTTGATCTCGCCTCGGTCCAGAACGAAAATAATGTCGCAATCCTTCACCGTCGATACGCGATGCGAAACGAACAACGATGTCCGCCCGCGAATCGCCTCTGCCAGATGATGCAGGATTTTCTCTTCGGTAATCGTATCGACGGCCGAAAGCGCATCGTCGAGGATCAACACAGCCGGCTCGCGCAGCAAGGCGCGAGCGATCGCCGTCCGCTGCTTCTGCCCGCCGGACAACGTGATGCCGCGTTCGCCCAGCATCGTCTCATAACCTAACGGAAACCCAGCGATGTCGCTACTCAAACCCGCTTTCTCCGCCGCCGCCTCCACGGCCTGCCGCGTCGCACCCGGCTCGCCCAAACGAATATTCTCTTCCAAACTATTCGAGAAGAGAAAAGTCTCCTGCGGCACGAAACCAATCTGCCTGCGCAACGCCTCCGGGTCCAACTGGCGCAGGTCCACGCCATCCAGCAGGACTCGTCCCTCCGTCGGATCCAATAGCCTCGGGAACAGCTGTAGCAACGTCGACTTCCCACTCCCCGTATGTCCAACAATCGCCGCTGACGATCCAGCGGGAATCGTCAACGACACGCGATCCAACGCCACCACCTCGCCAAAACGCACCGTCACGTCTTCCAGCCGCAATTCCCCACGCACCGGCTCTTGTAACAAGACTGCCGTATCAGGCGCCGCAATCGCAGGCGGCGCGTCCAGAATCTCTCGAATGCGCTTCAAACTCGCCATCCCGCGCTGCGTCAGATTGATCACCCAACCAAACGCAATCATCGGCCAGATCAGCATTCCCATATACGACTGGAACATCACGAATCCGCCCAAAGTCAGTTGCCCCTGCGCCAAGCGCCATCCGCCCGCCCACATCACCAACAAGAACGTCAACCCCACCAGTGCCTGCAACAGCGGATAAAACATCCCCGTATCGCGCACCAGACCCATATTCGCCTTGATGTATTCGCGATTCAATTCGGCGAACTTCTCAACCTCCGCCTCTTCCTGCGCATAGGCGCGCACAATCCTCGCCCCCGTGAGATTCTCCTGCGCCCGGCTCGAAATATCGCTGAACTGCTCTTGAATCGCCTCGAAGCGCTTATGAATTCTCTGTCCAAAGTAAACAACGGCAAAGCTCACCAATGGCGCCGGTATCAGCGCGATCAACGTCAATTGCCAATCGACGCTCGCCATCACCGTGATCGCCAAAATCGTCGTCAGCATAGTCTCCGTCCAATACATGACGCCCGGCCCCAACATCATCCGCACCTGATTCAAATCGTTCGTCGTGCGCGCCATAATGTCGCCCGTCCGCATCCGCTGGTAGAAGTCGCTCGATAGCCGCGTCAGTTGCGCGAAGATGTCGTTTCGGATATCGAATTCGACATCGCGTGAAATGCTCACCAGCTTCAAGCGCATGTAATACTGCATCACTCCCCGCACCAGCGACGCCCCAATCACCCAGGCCGCAAATACCCATAGCTTTTGAATATCGAAGCCCGCCAGCAAAGCATCGAATCCATCACGCAAAATAAGCGGCACCATCGTCGCACTCGCCACCTTCAGCACCAGCGCGACAAATCCCAACGCCAACCCTCCGCGGTATGGCCGCAAATAAGGCCAGGCAATCGCCAGCGTTTCCCGGAACGGAGACTGCTTCGCCATCACATTCCCACCCATTCCGTTACCGTCTTCAACCACTCAAACGCAAACACCTTGCGCGATGGCCGCGATTTCCACCACGAATTCGGGTCGAAGCTGCGGTCCGGTGCCCCAATGGAGCGGAAAGGCAAAAGCGGCACTTCGCGGCGAAAAACCTTCGCTGCCCTTCTCGTATGAAAGTTGCTCGTCACCAGCAAATAAGAGTTGATCTTCGCCGCTGCCGCCCGCTCACGGAAAAGCCGCGCCTCGTCCAACGTCGAATTCGCTTCGCTGTAGAAAGGTTCCAAGAGATCAGGTGGGCACCCATGCTGGATCGCGTAATCGACGGCCAGGTCCGCCTCCCGCAATCCGTAAACGCCATCCGGACCACTCACCCAAACCTTTGGCGCAAATCCCTGCTGCGCCAGCTCACAGCCCTTCATCACCCGCGCCCCCTGAAAATCTCCACCCAACACCAAAATCACATCCGCCTTCATCGGTTCCTCAGAGTAAACCAGGTATAGCGCTAGATTTCGCAGAATCGTCTCGTGCTCGGAATACAGAAGGATGGAAACGACGGCCAGCGCAGTCACCCGCGCAATCCACTTATGAAATACGGACAAAGTCTATTTATCCTCTGAGGAAGAGGACTGAGAATCCAGATTCCCCACTTCGCGAAGCCGCTGGAACATCCGCTCCACTTCCGCTTCGTCTTCCACGGTCAAAAGCGGGTACTTCTCCAAGCGCTCATTCTTGCTATCGCGGACCGCAATCGTTGCCTGCCGCTTCCGCTGCGGTTGGCCGTCCAAAAGCGCGTGAGGCGCGCAGTTCGTCACTATCTCCCGCAGCCGGCTCGAACTCTCCAAATCCCCGGGATAGATCAAAATCGCCTTGCTCCCGTTCTCCATCGTCAGCCGCAGCACCAGCGGCGTCAGCCACCCCGTCGTCTGGATCTTGATAATCGAACTCCAGGGAATCGAACGCTTCCCTATGGTAATCTCGCGATCCGTCACTTCGATGACCGGGCGAAAGTTCAACCAGAAGAGCATTAGAGCGGTAAATAGGAAAAGCGTGGCGGGTATCGCCGCCGGGAGCCATTGATAGGCCACCCACCCCGACATCGACCCGAGTATAAGCGCAACGCCTCCCATGTACAGAAAATGCCGGGAACTAGCGAAGCGATTCACTGCCGAAGACCTGCTATCTACAGGCTAATCCCGCCCGCGCCGGACGTCAACGGACCTCACACGGGGGGATTCCTATGCAACGCCTCCAAAACCAATTCGCCAAAAACCGTCGGGATTCCCTGATTCTGCAAATGCGGCTTATCCCGCCAACTCCACGCCGTCCACCCCATCCCCAATTCACGCATATAGGCCAACAACTTACGCCCCCAAGCCAGGTCCTCAGGCCCCCCACCAAACTCCCCGGCAAACAAAGGCGCCTCCCCCGCGCGATGCCCAAAATGCGTCCACCAATCCTGGCTCATCCAGGGATAGACATGCGTCGAATAAATCACATCCGGTAACTGCAATTCCACTCCTCGCAAGTCGAACGCCCAATTCACCCCGCTCACCATCAAGACCCGCGCCGGGTCCACCGTCCGAATCGCCCCCGCCAGCCGCAGCGCCCACTCGTTCCATTCCGGCGCCTCAATATCGTGCGGCTCATTCAACAAGTCGAAGATCACCGCCGGATGCCCCACGAATGCCGCCGCCAGTTTGGCCCAACAATCCGCACTTTGTTCATCCGGTGCCGGTGGCACGCGATTGTCCCCCGGCCCCCAAACCTTCTCCCGGTCCAGCCACTGTAAATCCAAAATCGAATACGCCCCCAACTCTGCTAGCCATGTCACCAGTTCCTGCAACTCCGCCACATAATCGTCCCCGTTGCGCCCCTGCATCACCAACGACTGCGTAAACGGAATCCGCACCACGTTCGCGCCCCAGCCCCGTACAATCGTCGTCAATTCATCCGGCGTCACCCCCGCCAGCGGCGTATCCGAATACTCCATGCCGCTCACATTCACGCCCTGCAACAGCACGGGCCGTCCCGAATCCCGAACCACGATCCGAGCCCCTTCGCAACCCAACGCTGGCAGCATCGCTAAAAAAATCTCCCCACGCCAAAATACCAACGATGCCGGCCCCGGTCCCCGACACTCCCTCCCAAAAACAAAGGCCCTACGAAAGTCTTCACCACAATCGCTCCCGTCAAATTCGCCGGCCACTTCGCATCATTATCGATTCCCGCATAGCGCCCCGCCTGCGCAAAGCCCGCCAGAAAAATTTTGCTGCCAAAGAAGTTTCCATCGTTCTTGAACTCATAGAGCCCGCCCGCCGTGGCAATTGCATATTGCTTCACCAGTAATTCATTTACTCCATAGGCGCCCAGCCTTTGCGGACCGCCGATATCGAAGGCCAGCAACGGCGATTGTATCGGCCCCAAAGTCGTTCCCCCGGAAAACCCTGTCAATAGTGAAGTCTGCCGCGATGTTCTGTGTAAATAGCTGCTCCGGATCTCCGTCATGCTGTAGTTGCTAATCAGTGCCGTCCCGCGTGGATAGTACTCCGCCCGCGCATTCAAGCGCAAGCCCTGACGCGGCACGATGTTATCGTCTTGGCCTTCGTAGTTATAACGAAGCCGCGCCGCTTCCCGCTCCGCGCTGACACTTTGAAAGAGCGGCAATCCCACGCGCTGCCGCGCCCGGATCCAGTTCCAGCTATACCCACCGCGAATTTCCGAAAAGCGATTTACTGTCCACCCGATATCCGCGCCTACTCCCTGCTGCCGCAGCCGGTACTCCGCAATCGAATTCCGCTCCGAATAAATATCGAAAAGACTGCTATCCACATACGCTCTCGGTGCGAAAAATACCCGCCCGCCCGGCCGGAACGGCTTATAGAACTCTGTTGCCGCCCCCATCCTCGCCCCAAACCAAATATCGTTCCGCCACTCGCTTCGGAACTTCCAAACATCCAGCCACGTAATTCGGCTCCCAATACTGAATCGCGAGTTCGAAGTATCCGCCCCATTGATCTCCACCGCCGGATTCACGATCACAGGCGCCACACCCCGCAGATTCACTTGCACATCTAACCCCGTCTGACCATTTCGTTCCACTCGCTCGTAGCGCATGCTCGCCACCCGTCCCAATCCCACTACCCGCGCCAAGGCCGCCTCTAACTCATTCAACTTCCCTCCATTAGCCAACGCCAACTCCAACTCCTTCTGAATCGCCGCATCGTTCGTTTCACCCGCCCCCGCAACGCGAACAAAAGTAAATTCGCTCGCCGGCTTCAACGTCTTCGCCGCTCGCGCCCTCAGATGTGCTTCGTACTCCGCCTCGCTCAGCGCAAAGCGCTTCAAAACATTCGCCTTTGCTTCCGCCGCCGCCCGCCCTTTCGCTGCAATCTCCTCCGCCTTGGCAAACGCCAATGTATCCACGCCTTCCAGATCCGCCACCAACACCACATCTGCCCGCTCAATCGTTCGCATTTCCGCTGCGCCAATCATCACGCTAATACTGCGCCCCATTACGGAAGCAAAATCCCCCAGTTTGTTAGGATCCACCGGCCCTTTGTTCAGATGCACCGCGATCACCACGTCCACGCCCATGCGCCTCGTTACATCTACCGGCAAATTATCGAGTGTCCCCCCATCCACATATACTTCTTTGCCGTTCTTCACTGGCGAAAACAAAGCTGGCAGCGACATTGTGCTCCGCAATGCCAACCCCAGACTCCCTTTATCGAAAACTACCGCCTTGCCCGAAACCAGGTCCGCCGCCACGCACCGGAATGGCGTCGGCAGTTGATCGAAACTTGCCAGCGACGGATAAGCCTGCAATTGCCTGCTCAACAAGAGTCCAATCTGGTGCCCCTCGTTCAACGCCGCCGGCAATACTACCCCATTCTTTCTCAATCCAAATTCCACCCGATTGGGGAACGCAATCTTATCTTCTTTCCGCCGGTACGACAGATCCTCAAACTTAGACTCCCCCCCTAACAACTCCGCCCAATTCGCCGTCTTGACGATTTCCCGCAACTCCGCTGGCGTCTTGCCCGCCGCATACAAGCCGCCCACCAGTCCGCCCATGCTCGTACCCGCCACTGCGTCCACCGGAATGCGGCTCTCCTCCAGCCACTCCAACACGCCAACGTGCGCCAACCCCAATGCCGATCCACCCTCCAGCGCCAAACCGATCCGGGGTCGTTGCGCTTGCCCAGAAGCTGTTGCAACGGCCAAGAGGAACAAGATATTGATTCGCATTAAGTTCGGCAAATTATTCTGAGCCTAGCAAGCTTAGGTCTACAATCGGGTTTGCCATGGCCGAAGTAATTCTGATCATCGGTGTCCTCGTTTTCGTTGCGCACTTCTTTACCGCCCTCTTTGCCAGGACGAGAATTCCCGACGTTCTGTTGCTGACCATCTTGGGAATTCTCATCGGACCGGTCTTCCACTTTGTCCAGCCCTCCGATTTCGGCCAGGTCGGCCGCGTCATCAGCTCCATCGCCCTTCTGGTCATCTTGTTCGAAAGCGGCATCACCCTGGATCCGGACGTATTCCTGAAGTCCATCCGCCCCACGCTCCGCCTTACCCTCGCCACTTTCGCCGTCACCATTACTCTCGTCACCGCCTTCGGCCTCTACGTGATGAATCTCACGCCCCTGGCCGCCTTGATGCTGGGCGCAATCCTCGGTGGCACTTCCGCCGCCGTCGTCATTGCCTTGGTCAAATCCATGAACGTGAAGGAACCCTCCGGCACCATCCTGGTCATGGAATCCGCCATCGGCGACGTTCTCTGCGTCTTGCTCTTGCTTGGCCTGATCGAAGCCTTCCGCGCTGGCCATGTCGCTCCAGTCAAAATCGTCGGCGGCATTATGAGCTCCCTCACCTTCGCCGCCATCATCGGCCTCATCGGTGGTGTGGTCTGGCTTCTGGTGCTGGACACCGTCCGCCAATTCCCCCACACTATCTTCACCACCCTCGCCGCCGCCTTTATCGTCTACGGTGCGGCCGACATGCTTGGTTTCTCCGGCGCCATCGCTGTCCTGGCCTTCGGTGCCACCCTCACCAACCATGAACGCATCCCCATCGAAAAGATCGCCGCATTCCGCGGCCGCACCTTCGCCACCATTGAGGAAAAAGACAAGAGCTTCTTCATGGAAGTCCTCTTTCTCCTGAAGACCTTCTTCTTCCTCTTCCTCGGCGTTTCCATCAAGCTTGACGACTTCCGCAGCATGGCCCTCGCCGCCGGCCTCATCGGAGCCATCTATGTCGCTCGCTTCTTCCTCGTCAAACTCACCGTCGGCCGCGAACCCGACATCGAAGCTGCCGAACTTAGCCTCATGAGCGTCATGGTCCCCAAAGGCCTGGTCTCCGCCGTCCTCGCCGACCTCCCCATCGGCGCTCAAGTCCCTGGGGCCGAAGCCATGAAAGACTTCACCTACTACGCCGTCATCGTCAGCGTCCTGCTCACCGCCGTCATGCTCCCCTTACTGGGCCGCGCCCCTCTCCTCGGGCTCTACTCCGGCTTTTACGGAAAAGATAAAATGAAGACGCCGCGACCTGAGCCCCTCCTATGAAGCGTTATTTGGTCTTCCTGCTCTTCGCTATTCTCTCCCTGGGCCAGACTTCGCCCCAAGACGAGAAACTGCGCGGCCTCGGCGAACGCATTCGCGCCGATATCTTCAAGGATTCTCCCCTCCTGGATCTGCCCGAAGCAGCCTCCTTGCTTGCTCAGCTTTCGTCTCAACTCGACCCCGCTACCCCTGCTATTCAATTCGATCTAATCCGCTCCAACCAAATCGAAATCTTCGTCCTGCCGGGAAATATTGCCTTGGTCCCATCCCGGCTACTCCTCCTGACGAAGACGGAAGACGAACTCGCCCGCCATCTTGCCCACGCCATCGCGCACATTCGCCTCCGCCACGGAATTCGCGAAACGAAATCATCCCCCTCAGCCAACATCGCGTCTATCCCACTGATCTGGGTGGGCATGCACGATGGCATCCATCGCACCCCGGCCAGCAACGCCGCTCTCCCCTCCTACTTCCGGGCCCAACAAGATCGCTGGGAGCAAGAAGCCAACGACTACGCCGCCAAGCTCCTCGCCAACCAGAATTCCGCCGGCCTCACCCCCGAACTCAGCCGCATCCAAGCCCAACTCCTCCCCCTCACGAAATCCTCAAAAGCTCCTTCGCTTCTCCGATAAGGCACGTAGGCGTTAGTGAACGACGCCGCCCCGGAGAACAGTATGACCTCAGCCAATTCGTCCACCACGCTATCCCCTGAACTGCACAGCAGCATGGCCAATGTAGCCATCGGCATCCCGAAGGACCGCAGCGGCAAGTACCTTACTTTCCACCTCGCCAATGAAGAATTCGGCATCCAGGTCATGAAGGTTCGCGAAATCATGGGCCTGCAGGAAATCACCGCCGTCCCCCATACCCCTCACTACACCAAGGGCGTCATCAACCTCCGTGGCAAGGTCATTCCCGTCGTCGATTTGCGCCTCAAGTTCGGCATGCCTTCCGCGGAATACACCCAACGCACCTGCATCATCGTCACCGAGGTCGAAAATAGGGTCGAGGGCGATGAAGGTCAGATCTTGATCGGCGCGCTAGTCGACGCCGTCAGCGAAGTCCTCAACCTGAGCGAAGCCGACATCGAAGATACCCCCGACTTTGGTGGCGAGGTCAGCACCACCGGGCTGCTCGGTATGGCCAAGTCCAAAGGCAAGGTCAAAATCCTCCTCGATATCGACGCCGTCATGACGGCCCAAGAGCTCAATGCTCTCGGCACGCTCGTCAACTAAGTTCACTCATTTCTGCTCCCACGAAGGCGAATCATGTCTCCAATCAAGGATCATCTCGACCGAATTGCCGAGCGCTATTTGCTCGAAGACTTCCCTGGCCTGGAAGCGAGCCTGGCCTCTCTCGGCACGCTGATGCCCAGCAGCGCCAATCCGGACATCGCCGCACGCCTGGCCGAAGCCGTCAAGTCGCTGCAACGCGAACCCCAGGACGACGCGGCGCGCCAACGTTTCGAAACCGCGCTCGACGCACTCAACAAAGCAGTAGCCGATATACCCGTTCCTCTTCCTGTCGCTCCGTCTGCATCCAATAACGTTCTCAGCCAGGATCCCGAACTCGTCGGAGACTTTCTCCTCGAAGCGCGCGAACATCTGCAGAACGTCGAGGCCGGTCTCCTCGTGATCGAAAAAGACCCCGCCCACCGCGAAACGCTGCACTCCGTTTTCCGCAGTTTCCACACGATTAAGGGACTGGCCGGCTTCCTCGAATTCGACGCCATCCAACAGGTCTCCCACGAAGTCGAGACCATTCTCGATCTCGCCCGCAATGGCGAAATGGTCATGACTGGCAGCTTGATCGACTTGACCCTCGAAGGCAGCGACTTCGTCTCGCGGGAAACCTCTCGCATCGAAGCCGAACTGCGCGGCGAAATTCTTCCCGCGCAACCTCACGCGGACTTAGTCCGCAGGCTCAAACTTGCCGCCCAAGGCCAGGCGGAAATCCCCACTCCACCCGCGCCGCTTGAGATCCCCCCCCAGGCAAGCGACTCTACCCCAGAATTCCTGGAGCCGCCCCCGGCCATGCCGGCGATTCCACAGAATACGCCTAACGCCCACCAAACTCCTCCATCCGCTGAGGTCGCAGCCGCCGCGCAATCGTCCGCTTCGCCAGCCTCCGCCAAACGCAACGCCGCCGCGGAAACCCATGCCATTCGCGTCGACACCTCCAAGCTCGACTACCTCCTCGACATGGTCGGCGAAATGGTCATCGCCGAATCCATGGTGCGCCTCGACCCCGAGCTTGCCTCCATGAAAAACGCGCGCCTACAACGAAATCTCACCCAACTCCGCCGCGTCACCGAAGAGGTTCAGAAGGTCGCCATGGCCACCCGCATGGTCCCAGTCGGCTCTCTCTTCCAGCGCGTCAACCGTCTCGTCCGCGACACCTGCCGCAAAGCAGGAAAGCTTGCCGAAGTCGAGTTCTTCGGCGAAGATACCCAACTCGACAAGACCATCATCGAAGAGCTTACCGACCCCATCATGCACATGGTGCGAAATTCCATCGACCATGGCATCGAAACACCGGAGCAGCGCAAGGAAACCGCGAAAAATCCTTCGGGCACTATCCAACTCAAAGCCTACCGCCAGGCCGATCACATCCAAATTGAAATCGTGGACGACGGCCGCGGCCTCAACAAGGAGAAAATCCTCGCCAAAGCCGTCGAACGCGGGCTGGTGCCGGAAGGCGCGAACCTCGCCGATTCCGATATCTTCCAATTGATCTTCGAGCCCGGCTTCTCCACCGCCGAAAAGGTGACCGATCTCTCCGGACGCGGTGTTGGCATGGATGTTGTCAAAAAGCAAATCCAAAAGCTGCGCGGCAAGATCGACATCCAATCCCAAGCCGGCCGCGGAACTACTTTCTTTCTCAAGCTGCCGCTCACGCTCGCCATCATCGAAGGCTTAGTCGTCGGCGTCGGCCGCGAGCGCTTCATCGTGCCGATCTACTCGGTTCAGGAAATGTTCCGTCCGGCCGAGGGCCAGCTCAATACCGTACAAGGGAAGGGCGAAATGGTCATGGTCCGCAATACTCTGCTGCCCGTCGTTCGCCTGGAAGATTCCCTGCACGTCCTCGGCAGCGGCAAGCCTAGCCAGGAAGGTCTCATGATTGTCGCCGAAACCGAAGGCAAACGCTTCGTCCTGCTGGTCGACGAATTCATCGGAAAGCAGGAAGTCGTCATCAAGAGCCTCGGCACGAGCCTCAAGAACACGTCCGGCGTCGCCGGCGGCGCCATTCTCGGCGATGGCCGCGTCGGGCTCATCCTCGATCTGGAGGCCATTTACCGCGACCGCCACCGCCGTGAGGACATGCAAGGCAAATATCACGCCACCCGCAAGGAAAGCGTCTGCGTTCAGGAACTCGCTCTAGCCATCGGCTAGCCCCAGGCCCACATGCCCATCGATACCCAGAGCACGCATTCTTCCAGCCTGCTCGGTGCCAACGCGCCGCCCAAGCTCAAGCCCGATACCTTTCGACGCGTCCAACGCTTTATCTACGACACGGCGGGCATTGACATTCAGGACGGCAAGGAAGAAATGGTCACCGCGCGGCTCTGGAAACAGGCTCGCCGCAACTCTTTTTCCTCGATCGAAGCATATCTTGCCGCAGTGGAACGCGATGGCTCGGATCCCCGCGGCGGCGACCTTCTCGCCGGTCTCATCGATTGCCTTACAACCAACTACACCAGCTTCTTTCGCGAGCCCGCGCACTTCGATTTCCTGCGCCGCCGCATCTTGCCGGAACTGAAGTCCCGCCCGCGCATCCCCATTTGGACCGCCGCCAGCAGCACCGGCGAAGAGCCCTACTCCATCGCCATCGCTCTTTGGGAAGAACTCGGCTCCGCCGCCGGCCAACGCGCCTCGGTGCTAGCCACCGATATCTCGACCCGCGTTCTGAAAACTGCCGGCCTCGGTGTCTATCCCCAAGACCGTTTCCGCGAATTCCCCGACGAATGGAAGCGCCGTTATCTCTTGCGTGGCAAAGGCGAGAACGCCGGCCACTTCAAGATCCGTCCCGAGATCCGCTCCCTAGTCGAATTCCGCCGCCAGAACCTCATGGAAGGAATGCCCCCCGAAGGCCCCTTTCCTGTCGTCTTCCTGCGCAACATCATGATCTACTTCGACCGGACCATCCAGGAAAAGACCGTCGCTGCGATTAGCTCCAAGATCGAGCCCGGCGGCTACCTCTTTATCGGCCACTCCGAGAGTCTGAACGGCATTTCGCATGGGCTCGAACACGTCCAGGTGGCCATTTATAGGAAACCGCTCAGTGGCGGCTTTCTGGAGCGGGACTCTGCCAACAAAGCCGCAGGGAACAACAAATCCACTGCGAAGGGGAGAAGCAACTTATGATTGCCGTGGGTGTCGGTGACTGTAAAGTCTCGGCGCAGTCCGGAGAATCCCTCGTCACCTATGGCCTGGGCTCGTGCATCGGCGTTGCCATTTGGGATCCGGTCAAGCGCGTGGCTGGTCTGCTCCACTTCATGCTTCCCGAATCGTCCACCGATCCGGCTAAAGCCGCCAATAACCCTTATCTTTATGCCGACACTGGCATCCCGCTCCTGTTTAAGAGTGCCTACAAACTCGGCGCCGAAAAGAAACGCCTGATTGTGCGTGTCGCTGGTGGCGCCCAAGTCCTGGACGGCGACGGCGTCTTCAATATCGGCAAGCGCAATTACTTATCGCTCAAGAAAATCTTCTGGAAAGCGGGGGTCATGATCCACGCCGAAGAAACCGGAGGTTCGGTTTCGCGCACGCTGCGCCTCGAAATAGAAACCGGAAAACTCACCGTGCAGGAGGCCGGCGCCGAAGCCCGTGAGCTCTCATTGCGGGATCACTCCTGCCAGCCAACAGGATTGCGCCCATGCGCCTAACAACAATCTGCCCAGCGGAGAACAGGAGCGAAATGCAATGTCACTTGACGTAATTTTGGTGGACGATTCCTCGGCGATGCGCAAAATGATCCGCCGCGTCCTCGATGTCTCCGGCTTCGAACTCGGTCGTTGCCACGAAGCCAGCAATGGCAAGGACGCCCTCGACGTGCTCTCCCGCGAACACGTCCACGTGGTCCTCACCGACATCAACATGCCCATCATGGACGGAGAAACCTTCGTCCGCGAATTGCGAGGCCATGCCAACCTCGCCCACCTGCCTGTAATTGTCATCTCGACCGACTCCACAAGCGTCCGGCGCGAGCGGCTCGAACAGCTTGGCGCCCAAGGCTATCTGGCCAAACCCTTCACCCCCGAAAAACTGCGCGATGAAATCGAGCGGGTCATCGACCCCGCTCTGCTAACGAACTCTGGAGGAATTAGCGATGACGACACTAGCTTCTGATCAAGCCTCCGTTGCTGATCAAGCCACCCTCGCGGCCGGCATCCTCGAACCAGCGCGCCTCGAACACGCGCTCACCGACGTCCTGGAGGCCATGTTCTTCTGCCCCGCCGACGAAGTCCTCGTGAATCCCGCGCCGGTCGATTGGTCCCCGCCCCCGTCGGCCAGCAGTCATTCGTCCTGCCTCCATTTCAACGGCCCCGTCAACGGGGTCTTTGGCATTGCCTGCAGCACCACGCTCGCCCGCTCGCTAGCAGAAAGCTTCCATGGCGAAACGCCCAGTTCGGAGGAAGTCTCGGCCGTCCTCCTGGAGCTGAGCAACATCGTCTGCGGAAACCATTTGAGCCAACTCGACGCTCGTGTCGTCTTCTGCCTCGAAAGCCCCAGGCCTTTCCGCGCGCCGGAATGGCAGGAGTTTTCCGGCTCGGATACCCAACCCAATAGAACGCGCCTCGCGCTTCGCACTGAAGAAGGATGGATCGGCGCTTGGATCGAAATCGCAGTCTAAGCGGGGCCACAAAGCCAGACCAGAAGCCGGTTCGCGTTCTCATCATTGACGACTCCGCTCTCGTCCGCCGCATCCTACAAGACACCCTCAGCCGCGAACCCGGCATCGAAGTCGCCGGCACCGCCCCCGATCCCTTCGTCGCGCGCGAAAAAATCCTCAGCCTCGAACCCGACGTTCTGACATTGGATCTCGAAATGCCGCGCATGGACGGCCTCAGTTTCCTGAAACGCCTTATGCGCTATCGTCCCCTGCCGGTAATCGTGATCAGTTCCCTCGGCCAGTCCGGCAGCGCCACCGCGCTCGAAGCCTTGCGCTGGGGCGCCGTCGACGTCGTCGCCAAGCCCAGCGGCCCCAACTCGGTCGCCACCCTTGATGGCCAACTCGCCGACAAGATCCGCGCCGCCGCCAGCGCGAAACTCCAGGAGATTCAGGCGCACAATCTCGCCTCGCTCTCCAGCGCCACTAGTCCCGCCGCGTCCGCGCCTTCCTCCGATGCGCATCGCTTCACCCACCACGGTAACAAACGGAAACTCCTTGTGATTGGCTCCTCCACCGGTGGCCCGCCTGCCCTCGAAACCGTTCTTGAACACTTCGGCGCGGATTGCCCGCCCATCCTGATCGCACAACACATTCCCGCTGGCTTTAGCCGCTCCTTCGCCGATCGTCTCGACCGCAACCTTCCCATGCACGTCCGCGAGGCCCAACACGGTGACGCCGTAGAACCCGGCAAGGTGCTCATTGCGCCCGGCAACTTCCACATGCTGCTCGAAAGCGGCCCGCAAGGCTGGCGCGTCGCCGTTAAGGATGGCCCGCAAGTTCGCTACCAGCGCCCCAGTGTCGACGTGCTTTTCCATTCCGTCGCCCGTCATGCCGGCAAGGATTGCGTCGCTGCCATCCTCACGGGCATGGGCAACGATGGAGCCGAAGGACTACTTGCCATCCGCAAACTCGGCGGCTGGACCATCGCCCAAGACGAAGCCAGTTGTACCGTATACGGGATGCCCCGCGAAGCGGTACTCCTCGGCGCCGCTCGTGAGGTAGTCAGCCTCCGTCGCATGGCCGAATACATGGATGCCGCGCTCAAACGCAACGCCCGCGATGAGGCCGCCGCCAGTTAATTTCCTTTCAATCTCTCAAGACCCGATCCGATAAGAGCCATAGATCCCGCAGACCGGGAGAGGAGAAAACAAACTATGAAGATTCCACACAAATTAGCTGCCGTGTTTACTGTCGCGCTTGCTTCGCTAGCGCTTCCCTTGGCCGCCGAAGTCCGCGTTGCCCACGCCGACGCCGTCAAAAACGCCGTTAAGAAGCCCAACCCTGAATACAGCGCCATGGCCCGCCAAATGCGCATCCAAGGCGATGTCGAAGTCGAAGTAAAGATTGGCGAGGCAGGCGATGTCGCCGACGTCAAAGTAGTTACAGGTAATCCGATGCTCTCGGCCGGAGTCGTCAAAGCGGTGAAGGATTGGAAATTCACCCCCTTCACCGAGGATGGCAAAGCCGCCGCTGCGGTCGCCAATCTGAAGTTTTCATTTAAGCAGTAATCACCAAACACCAGGGCAAGGGCTGTTTGGCGACTCAGGCCGGATGGAACCGGCCAGCCTTCTCAGCCAGCGCTTCGAACAACACGGAGGTTGACAGGAAAAGTATGCATAACAACGGTATGCACGGAATCGGTATGCACGGAAACGGTATGCGCAGTTCCGCAAGTACAAAGTTGATCAGCAGCGTCGGTCTGCTAATTGCTCTCGCTCTGGTCGTAGGCGGGGGATCCTTGATTGTGAACAATCGCCTCGGCGGCATGCTGGACGAGGCGATTAACGAGAGGGCAAGGCTCCGCAACGCGGCTAGTCTTATTCGCACGGAGGCCGTCGAAATGGTTGCCGCCGAACGTGGCCTCGCCTTCGCGATGATGCTCCAACAAACCGGCCAAGCCGACAACATGCGTCAACGCTTCGCCCGATCGGAGGAATCCTTCCTCCGCCTGGCCCGCGAGTACCGCGATAGCGTCAATGCCTCTTCCGGCGGCGCTTCTGAAGTTAACTCGCTGCTTAGCCTCTTTGAAACCGCCCGCCAACAACACAGCGAGCTGCGAAGCCTCATGGAACAGCAAAAGATGGATCAAGCCGTCGCCTTGCTCAATGAGAAGCTCCTGCCTGGCCTCCAGGTCATCAGCGAAACCAGCAAAAAACTCGCTGAAACCCAGGGTCAGGCTATGGAACAGTTGAAGGCCTCCGCGGCCACTACCGCTACCGCTAGCTTCTGGATCATCCTCGCGCTCAACGTTGTAGCCTTGCTCATCGGCGCCGCCGTCTTCTGGATGGTCAAGGGCCTCACCGCCTCCCTCCGCTCCGCCGTCACTGAATTGAGCCAAAGCGCTCAACAACTCGGCACCACTTCGATGGAAGTCAGCAGCTATAGCATGTCCCTATCGAAGTCCGCCTCCGATCAGGCCGCCTCCCTCGAGGAAACCTCCGCCTCAACGGAAGAAATCCACTCCATGACCCGCAGCAACGCCGACAACTCCAAACAAGCCGCCTCCCGCATGGAAGAAGCCGCCACCCGCGCCGAAGAAGCCAACGAAGCTCTCGCGCAAATGGTCCAATCCATGAACGAGATCAGCACCTCCTCCAGCAAGATCTCCAAAATCATCAAGGTCATTGACGAAATCGCTTTCCAGACGAATATCCTCGCCTTGAACGCCGCCGTCGAAGCCGCTCGCGCCGGAGAAGCCGGCATGGGCTTCGCCGTTGTCGCCGACGAAGTCCGCAACCTCGCCCAACGTTCCGCCCAAGCCGCCAAGGACACCACTCAACTCATCGAAGAGTCCATCCAAAGTGCAAGCAGCGGCAAGCAAAAGCTCGACCAAGTCGCCCAAGCCAGCCAAAGCGTCAACGATCTAGTCAAGAGCGTCGCCGCCCTCGTCAAGGAAGTCCGCCTCGGCAGCGAAGAGCAAGAACGCGGCATCGACCAGATCGCCAAGGCGGTCAGCCAAATGGAACGCGTCACCCAGCAAGTCGCCGCCAACGCCGAAGAAGGCGCGGCCGCCGGCGAGGAACTCAAGCGCCACGCGAACAACCTCGGCGGCACCGTCGAATCTCTGCGGAACCTGGTCGGAGGCGAACTCGCCGTCGCGCCCACACCAGCCATGCGCAGCAACCCCGGTTCATCGTCAAACCCATCGTCCGCTGCCAAGAACTTCGCCGCTCCGGATTTCGCCGGACGCGCGCGCAATTCGTCCTCCTCCGTCAAGAAGTCCCCCAGCGTTACCGCGCTCAAAGACCCACTTCCCATGGATGGCGACTTCGAAGAGTTCTAAATCATCCCCACAAGATGAAAAAAAGGCCGTCTCCCCAGAGACGGCCTTTCTGCATCGTGCTTCCCACTACAAATACTCATAAGTGACATCCGCCAACATAGGCCCCAAAAACTCAGAGGCCGTCCTCTCGACGGCCTCCAGCATTTCCTGACAATGCGATTTATGGTTTGACACCGTCACCGCCGCAATCAGCGCCCGGTTCCAGATGTCCTGATAATCGATCTCTGCCACCGCCACATTATGGCGATTGCGTAGCCGTTCCTTCAATCCCATCACCCAATGGCGCTTGTCCTTCAAAGACCGCGCCTCAGGCATATGTAGTTCGAAAGTAACAACTCCGATCGAAGCCACAAGAAATCTTTGCGCTTTAGTTATCCATCAACTCGTCGAGCCCAACGCGTTCCTTCACGAAGACCTCAAACTGATCGCCCGGCTTGATGTCCTGGTAGTTCACCAGCGAAATACCACACTCGAAGCCAGTCTTGACTTCCGCCGCGTCGTTCTTGAAGCGCTTCAACGCATCCACCTTGCCGGTATGCACAACAATGTTGTCGCGCAACACCCGAACCAGCGAATCGCGCGTCACCACGCCATCCGTCACGTAGCAGCCAGCCACCGTGCCGACCTTGGTAATCCGGAAAACCTCGCGCACATCCACGTGCCCTTTGATGATTTCCTTGAATACCGGGTCCAACATGCCGGCCATCGCCTTCTTGATCTCATCCACGACCTCGTAAATGATCGTGTGCAAGCGGATGTCCACGCGCTCGGCTTCCGCCGTATTGCTCGCATTTCGTTCCGGCCGCACATTGAAGCCGATGATAATCGCGTTGGAAGCCGAAGCCAGCAACACGTCCGTCTCGGTAATCGCGCCGACGCCCTTGCGCAAAACGGTAATGCGCACCTTGTCGTTCGAAAGTTTCTGCAGGGTTTCGGCCAACACTTCCGCCGATCCGCCCACGTCTGCCTTCAAAATCAAGTTCAGATCCTTGATCTCGCCTTCCTTCAGTTGCTCGTGCAACTGCTCCAGGTTGATCTTGGTCCGCGCCATCGCCTGTTCGCGCGCCTTGGACTCGCGATACAGGACGATTTGCTTCGCCTTGGCCGTATCGGTCACCACTTGGAAGGCGTCGCCGACTTCCGGCAACTCCTCAAGACCCAGCACCTCGACCGGCGTCGACGGCTCCGCCTCGCGGATCGGGTTGCCGCGGTCGTCAAACAACGCACGCACTTTGCCGAACACACTGCCGCAAATAAAGTAATCCTGCACGCGCAATGTGCCATTGCGCACCAGCACCGTTGCCACTGGACCGCGTCCGCGATCCAACTGCGCTTCCAGCACTGTCGCCACTGCCGGACGTGTCGGATTTGCGCGAAGCTTGGCTTCGTTCACTTCCGCCACTAGCAAGATATTCTCGAGCAGCAAATCGATATTGGTTCTTTGTTTGGCGGACACCGGCACCATCACCGTATCGCCGCCCCAATCTTCGGCCAGCAAACCGCGATCGCTGAGCTGTTGCTTCACACGATCTGGCTGCGCGCCCGGTTTGTCGATCTTGTTGATCGCCACAATCAGCGGCACCTGCGCCGCTTTTGCGTGGTCGATCGCTTCCAGCGTCTGCGGCATCACACCATCGTCGGCGGAGACGCAAAGCACTACGATATCGGTCACCTTCGCACCTCGCGAACGCATCCGCGTAAACGCTTCGTGGCCCGGAGTATCGATGAACACAATCTTGTTGCCGTTGTGTACCACGGCATACGCGCCAATGTGCTGCGTAATGCCGCCCGCTTCGCCCTGCGCTACGTTCGCGCTGCGAATCGCATCGAGCAAAGAAGTTTTACCGTGGTCGACGTGACCCATCACGGTCACCACTGGCGCGCGGCGAACCAACGCACCCGAATCCTCGGCCATTTCGATGTCCCAGGAAGTTTCTTCCTCGAAGGTCATCTGCGTTGCGGTCGAGCCGAAGCCCTTGGCGATTTCTTCGGCCAGCTTGACGTCCAGCGGTTGGTTGATCGTCGCAAAAATCTTCTTCTCGAAGAGCTTCTTGATCACTAGATTGGTGCGGACTCCCAGCTTTTCGCTGAGTTCCTTCACCGTGATGCCTTCGGAGAAGGTAATTTCCTTATTCGGCGCGAGAACGATTTCTTCCTCTTTGCGCCGCATGTTCTGAAGAAGCTTGCCCTCTTGTTCGAGCTCCTTCTCCCGCTTAATCTGCTCTTTCGTCTTCGTCGTCGGCTTAGTCGCGTGGCGCCGGCCTGGATCGGACGTTGGCAGCACGGCCGCTTCCGGACGCAACGGTGTCGGAGATGTCGGGTGCTTGCCCGTACGCGGACCGCGCGGCCCACCGGGACCCGAAGGCATCCCTGGCCCACGGCCACCATAACCTTGCCCCTGCGACGGGAACCCAGGTCGCGCACTTTGCGGCTGCGGCCTGCCCGGCATGGCATTTACGCTGGGCGGACGCAACGGCGCCCCTGGACGGGCACCCGTACCCGGAGTTTGTTGCATACGAGCCTGCGACTGAGCGATGCGCTCTGCCAGCTTCGGATCGGGTGGAACGATTGGACGATTCGCTGGCGGCTTCGCCATCGGAGAACCAGGACCCGAAGGCCCGCCCGGACCTGCGGAGCGCGGTGCACCGGGACCACCGGGACCAGCAGGCCTCGGAATCGAAGGCGCTCCCGGCGTAAACGCAGGCCGATTGCCTCCAATCGGTTGATTGGCTTGCGGCTTCGGCATCGTCGGCATAGGCATCCCAGGTGCCGACGACTTCAGTGACGGCGCGCTTGGTGCGGGCCGCTGGGGAGAAACAATTTGTCCAACTCGCGCACCAATCGGAGTTCCCGGAGGAACGGCCCCAGCGGGACGCTGCGCACCAGGCGCGATAACGGCATTGGGCGGCGTCACCGGTGCACTCGGAGTGGGCTGCGCGGAACTTGCAGCAACGTTACTGGAGACCGCTTCCGGTGCCGCTTCAACGGCTATTGCTGCGGGTGTCGCAGTGGCTGGCGCCGGCGCTGCAGGCATGCTCGGAGCCCCAGGGGCAACCACGGCCACGGGCGCAGGTTGCGCCGGCCTGCTGGGCGCTGGCGGCGGCGCTGGCATAGGCGGCCTTACCGTCGAGGGAGCAACTGTCGAGGAAGCAACCGTGGACGAAGAAACCGTACTGCTCGCCAGTGAACTCACCGCTGGAATCGTAGCCTTCGCCACCACCGTTCCTGGCGGCGTAGCCTTTGCAATGGTCTGCCCAATCGGCGGACGCAAAGGCAAAGATGGCGAAGTCCTTCCCCCCAATCCGAGCGGAGGCGTAAGCGGAGCGCGCAACGGCTGCCCGCTTTGCGGCTTCGGCGCCGGAACGGAAACTTGTGCGGCAAGCGGCTCGACTGAGAGCTTGGCGCTTTCAACAATCGGCTCCGTCGTCGTCGGAGTCATCGGGGGCGCCGGCGCTTCGGCAATGGAGGGTGTAGCGGTTTGCAAAATGGGTGTTGTAATTTTTTCGGGTGCACTTTCCCTTAAGGCGCCGCTAGAGGCGGAGCGAACGGGATGCGCTTCAGGTGAGGCTTCGCGAGGAGCTTCTGGAGGACTATCATGAGTCGTCTCGTGATGACTCTCTTCGTGCGCGTCCTCATGCGATTCGCCGGCTTTGACACGCTGCACATCCGGATTGTTCTCAAGCCGTCGCCGAATCTGCAGCGCCACGTCCACTTCGATGGAACTCGAGTGCGTCTTCTTTTCCGTGACCCCGTATTCGGGCAGCATATCCAGAATGAGCTTTGGCTTTACTTCCAGTTCACGTGCCAGCTCGTTAATTCGAATCATAGATTGGGCGCTAGGCGCGAATTCCTCTCCTCGAACGGTATTTTGGGGCGCGCGTTCTTGGCGCTGGTTGGCGCAAACGCAAGCTCACAAGGCGGGAGTCTAACCTAACAATGGTATCAGACTACCGCGATTCACAATTTTCAGGACAGAGAGCGAGTTCGCCGCCGAATTTTCATTCGGCGGAAGCTTTACCTCCGTCAACAATTTCCTCCGGAGCCGTCTCCGGGACTTCTTCCACTACAGCCGCCACCGCTTCGGCGCCAGCCGTTGCTTCCGCGGCGCTTTCCGCAGCCGCTACTTCGTCGGTCGCAACTTCTTCCACCACAATTTCTTCCACAGCCGCAGCATCAGCGGCCGCTTCTTCAACCGGCGCCTCAAACTGCGCATAATAAGCCGTGATCGCCGTATACAGCGTCTGAATCGAATCGCCGTCGACGCCCGGCATCTGCTCCAGTTGTTCCGGAGTCAGCGCGCCCAGCGCCTCAACGGTGTTCACGCCACCGTTCGTCAGCGCCTCCAGCAACGCGTCCGGCAAACCGAAGTCGCCCAAGACGCCCAGCGGAGTCGCCACGGGCAGCAAGCCCGCCATCTGGCTCTCCACTTCCTGACGCTTTTCTTCTTCGCTCTTGATATCGATCTTCCAGCCCAGCAGCTTCGCCGCCAGCCGGACGTTTTGTCCTCGTTTGCCGATGGCCAGCGACAATTGGCTATCGTCCACCACAACTTCCATGTGATGTTCTTCCGCGTTCAAAATCACCACGCGCGAAATCTTCGCCGGGCTCAACGCCGCCGTCGCGAACTCCACCGGGTCGTCCTTGAACTCGATAATGTCGATCTTCTCGCCGCGCAGTTCGCGAATGATGCTCTGGACGCGCATGCCCTTCATGCCCACGCAGGCTCCCACGCTGTCTACGTCGCGGTCGCGCGAAAACACCGCGATCTTCGTCCGCTCACCCGCTTCGCGCGCGCAAGCCTTGATCACCACCGTGTTGTCGTAGATTTCCGGCACTTCTTGCTCAAAAAGACGCATCACCAATTCGGGCGCCGCGCGCGAAACGATCACGCCAGCGTTCTTTCCCGTCTTCTCTACGGCCTTAATCACGCAACGAATGCGGTCGCCCACCGAAAAGCTCTCCAGCTTCGATTGCTCCTTGGCCGGCAGCCGGGCTTCCGTCTTACCCAGGTCCACCACAATATCTCGCGTCTCAATTCGCTTGATCATGCAGTTCACCAGTTCGCCCGCGCGTCCAGAGAACTCACCGAAAACGTTCTCCCGCTCCGCCTCGCGCACCTTTTGCAAAATCACTTGCTTGGCGATCTGCGCGGAGATACGGCCCAATTGATCCATCGGCAGCGGCACCCGCAACTCGTTGCCCACTTCCGGCGCGGGAATCTTGTTCTTCTTCGCCTCGGCTATCGTCCACTCGTTCAGTGGATCCTGCACTTCCTCGACGATCTTACGCAACGAGAAAACCTGAATGCCATGCTTCTGATCGACTTCCGCTGCCAGTTCCCCTACGTTCTTGAACTGCTTCCGCGCCGCCAAAACGACGGCATCCTTCACCGCGTCAAATATGATTTGCGCGTCGATGCCCTTTTCCTTGGCCAGGAGCTCGATCGATTGATAAATGGTTCCCAAGTTGATCCTCTTTGCTACGCAATACTTCTGCTACGCGAAATTTCTCGGACTACTTCCACTCGTACTTCAAATTGGCTTTTTCGACATCCGCCAACGGGATTTGGACTTTCTCGCCCTTCTCGATCACAAGCGTCAGCGCCGTTCCATCGAATGCTTCCAGCAGCCCTTCAAAACGCTTCCGGTTTTCGCGTGGCAGCCTTAATTGGACTTTTACCTTCTGCCCCACGACGCGCTCGTAATCCCGGGGCTTAAACAATGGCCGGTCTACGCCGGGGCTCGAAACTTCCAGCGTGTATCCCTCGCCCGGAATCACGTCTTCTACGTCCAAAATCGTTCCCACCTGTTGCGACACGTTTTCACAATCTCCGTGCGTCACGCCCGAGGGTTTATCGATGAACAGACGAAGCACCCTCTGTTTGCCGCCGCCCAACAATTGGACGTCGACTAGCTCGATGCCTTCGCTCTCCGTAACTCGTTCCGCTATCTGGCGGATTTTATCCAGGACCAAACCCTTCATGATCGAAAACGTCTACACCAATAAAAAAGTGGGCTTGCGCCCACTCAATAGGTAAAAGAACTCTCAACCACAGTATACAACCTGAGTACCCAAATGGGAAGTCTTCGACAAACTTCCCATTTGTTCGGCGAACAAATGGCAAATGGAAACCTTATTGCAAGAGTTCCCGCCGTTCCAGGTTCGCTTCGATATCTTTGCGCTCCCGCCACACCGGATGCAGTTTCTTGTCCGTCATCATCTGCAACTGGTCGTCAATATGTGCCGATCCCGGCTGCGAAGCGTTTCCATATCCCAGCAAGCACTGCGCCTTCTGCGCCTTCCCGAACTCAATCGCGCACACGAAGGTCTCTCCATGTGAAGGATAAAACTTGTTCCCCTGCCGCTTGCCAAACGTCATCGTGCGAAACAACCCCAAGCGCCCCGCCCCGCCATTCCCGGGCAGGTCCTTGTTCCCGCGCTGGAAGCGGAAGACTTCCCCATAAGGAACCTCCAAGGATCCGTATGCCTGCTGGCAATTCACCGCCGCCTGCTCCAATGCCGCCAGCGCGGCCTTCGGATCGGCGATTCCTTCCGCTGATCGCAGCGGATCCTTCGAGTTGTATAGAACCCGGAAACGATCTCCCATAAAGTCGCTCGTCCCGAAGTAGCGGCCCGCAAACATCTGAAACAGCACCGCGCCACGGCTATTCCCATCGAGATGCCGGTCCCATTTCTCCAGCACAGCCAACGACTTCTTCAATACTTCGCTTTGCACTTCTTTACCTGCTGCCAGCAAATCCGGCAACACAGCGTCCGCCAACTCCACCCGCGTGTCGTGCTTGTACGCAAGCAACTCCTCGTAAGTAATGCTCTTATCCTCGGCCAACATCCGCAGACTTCGTTTCGTGCGGAACGTTAATGGTCTTTCCGGCGGCGGCGCCACCCACTTCGGATACTTCGCCGCATCCAACTGCGGCATCGTCACGAACCAGGGCTGTTCATTTGCGTTCTGGTTGAAGCCCGACTTCGGATCCAAAGACTGCGGCAGTTCTTCTAACTTCAAATAATCGTTCCACATCGTCTCGGACGTATCGCCCGGCACGGGCTTCTGCCAGAACGCCCAATCGCCTGTCTTGCGTCGCGGGATCGTTCCGTTCGTCACCAGATAAATGTG
>VFQP010001600.1_pt1 | contig 29397 bp, 54 predicted proteins | sample 3512351 | NCBI WGS metagenome assembly VFQP01 (sample SAMN10412372, study PRJNA504923) | tailings metagenome | isolation source: Relicate 1 Philex TSF1 revegetated site | place: Philippines: Tuba, Benguet | collected 2017-08-29
CCCCCCCCCCTCACCTACCCCCACCCCTCTCACATCCCCCCACCCCTCTCACATCCCCCCCCCTGTTACCCCCCCCCCCCTGTTACACACACCCACTGTGCACACCTTCACACGCACATGTCAACACACCCCTCTCACACCCGCCACGCATCACACCTCCACACCTTCACACAACACAGTGTTATGTGGTGCCAACAATGAGGCATGTTGGGCAAAGTACAGTAGCTTCCCTATACACAGGGGCTACTGCCATGAGCAGGCTGTACGCATAGTGCTGGCGTGCATTGAAGCAAATGCCAATAGGTGTGTGGGAGAGTGTGGGAGAGAAGGAGTGAGAGTGTGTGTGTGAGAGAGAGAGGGTGTGTATGTGTGTGTGTTTGGAGAGAGTGTGTGAGAGAGAGTTGTGTATGGGGTTGTTGATGTGCGTACATGGGTGTATGATTCCGGGCCAACCAAGGGGTGTTGTCAAAAATATGCCCATCTCTCCTACATGCCCATCACTAACACACACACACACCACTCCCTCACACACACCATCACAACACATACACTCTGTTACACACACACCACCACTACCCCCCCCACACACACTCTTTCACATACACACACCTTCGCAGGCACAAGCGGTACATTGTGCCCCTGCTCTCCCTCAGCATCGACTTTTACGTGCGCATCTTTGCACGAGTGTATGTGTCCCCAGCAAAGGTACAGGATGCTTCTCTCAAGCAGAGCTACTTGTATCAGAGTCAGGGGTGTGATTCATTCATGCTGCAGAAAGTGGGACGCAAGGTGTGGTGGTGGGGTGGTGGTGGGTGGTTGAGAGTGGGTGGTGGGGTGTGTTTGGGAAAGAGAGAGTGGGTGGTGGGGTGTAGAACAATCATGATGTTGCAGCATACACCAAATCAAGCATACAACTACAACCATACACACACAATCATCACCACTACATCCACCCACCACAATCCCACCACAATCCCACCACCACACATACACAATAACCTCACAACCACACCCCAATCACACAGATAACACGTGGCAATTCAGTAAAAATCATGCCCGGGCACGGGCCAGCAGTACCCCAGCAGTGCCCCGAAACAGGCTCTAGCTACTTGGTAGGAGGGCCCTTGTGGTCTGACCCTATACATGACATGAGGTGGGCCCAGGCAATAAAGGAGGATGTGAGTGGCACACAGGAACGCTACCCTGCACATGCCAAGTATGTTGTTTTTGATTGTGTGTTTGTGTGTATGTTTTGTGTTGTATGTATATGTTTGTGTATACATGTTGCCATCATGGTGTATGCACATGTTGTGGGTCATCATGTCTCCTTGTCTTGCCATACAATCCAATCCCACCCACAATCCCACCCACCCACCCACTCGCACCCCCTCAGGGTGCGTGCCCTCATGACAACAGTCCTCGAAGAGCTCCCAGACGTCCCCCTCTACTTCAACCTGCACGATGTCTGCCGCACCCTACACTGCTCCGCACCAAAAGCAGAAATCATCAAGAGCGCCATCATCAATGCGGGATTCCGAGCATCCCCCACCCACTGCAACCCACTGGGCATCAAGACAGACGCACCATGGGAGGTGATCTGGGACATTATGCGCTGCTGGGTGGCAGAACACCCAAGCAAGCGCATCGAGCTGAATTCGTATGCTGGGAAGCTGATGGCCAAGCAGCCGGTGTTGAAGGCGGATTTTTCGCGAGCGGTGGGGGCGGTGAGTGAGGCAAAAAAGACAAAGCAGGCACGATTTTTGCCCAATCCGGAACCCAATTGGGGGCCCAAGGCTCGGCACAAAAAAGTTGACGGGGATGTGGGGAAACAAGAGGGGAAGAGTGTGGAGGGGCAAAAAGCAGAGGGGAGCTGAGGGAGGGAACTTGTTGTGTCACAGCCGTGCGTGTATGTGTGTATCTGTGATGCTCCATGTGTATTACCCCCCATGTAATTGCTGTGCAATCAACCTGTACGTGCAAAAAAAAAAAAAAACGCGCGCAAATCCATCAGCATCAGCTCGTCGCATTCAGGCATCCTTTTCGGGGTTGTAATCAGGGTCGTTTCGATCCATGGCATCATTGACCTTTCCTGCATCTTCATCCCCAGCCTGCAGTTGCTCTTCAATGGCTTCGCGATCGGCAGTGCGCTCGATCCTCCAGCTGGAACCCCGCACCTCCTGCTTGTAATCGCCCGGCTCAGCCATCTTGGCTGAACTCGTATCTGCACCGGCCAGTGTGGGAGACACCGCCATCAGATCGGCATCAGGGACGGTTGTGGGCTGGTTGCCACGCAAATCGTGCTGCTCTTTGTCAGCCATGTTGATGGATGCGCGACGATCAGGATGAAGAAGGTGGGCGTGGTGTTTTTGTGCCTTCTGCTCGTGGTTGTAAGTACCGCGTTTACAGCTTGCAAAATATCTAAAAAATATAGAAAAATGTCAAAAAAAAACATGATGAAACGATGCAAACCACATGCATTTCGTGCGCTCCCTCCTCACACTCGCAGCCATCCACAGCCCCCTCTCAGCAGCCCCTCCCCGCCTCCTCTCAGCAGCCCCTCCCCGCCTCCTCACAGCAACGATGTTGGCAGTGCAGGGTGCCTGTCTGGTCCCCTGGTTGGCACACGCTCCTTGGACGCCTCATCCCCAAACCACATTGTCTTGTAAAAGTCCAGCGCCCGCACCAACGCCACCACCTGATACGACAACACCTCGTTCCGCTTGTCTGCAGGCACTCGCTGTGGCACTCGCACATTGATCTGGGGATGGTGGGGATATACCGTCATCATCAATGGGATTCGTGCGCGTGTTGAGGGTGAACATCGTTGTTGTACAGCAATACATCCCCAACCAACACACAACCCCCACCCACCTCGGTAGCCAACTCTGCCCTGGACGCCACGAGCAGTGTCTTGGACAGCGGCTGTGCGCGTCTGGTCGTGGCGCTCGTTGCCCTTGCCACACTCGTCACCCCCGACAACCGCCACACCGGCAGCACCTCTGGGTGTGCGTCACTCACCACCAGCCGAAACACCACCTCCATTGCCTCTGTGTGTCGAAATGTGGCCCTATACACGCGTGTGGGTGCTTGAAAGGGGAGGCCCGGGGTGGGTGCGGGGGTGGGGGTGGGGGGTGGGTTGGGATCGGTGGGGGTGAGGGCGGTGGGGTGGGATGGGTGGGCAAGGCCAGCAGCGAGGTAGTCAAACTCCATCATGCTGTCTGGTGTGACATCACGACTCATGGCTTGACCTTGGGGGGGGGGAGGGTGAAAGATGGTGTGGGAGGGTGTGTTAGGGTGGGTGGGTGTGCGTCTGAAAAGAAAAGGGAGGGAAGCATTCTTGTGTGCATATGGGGATACAATCCACACAAACACAAAGAACAATAAACAACGGTTCCAGTGCCACCCACACCACACCCACACCACCCACTCAACACCCACATGCCATTCTCATGCAGCCCTCCATTCGCCACCCCAGGCTCCCCCTCACCTCCCCCCTCCAGTGCACGAGGGGATGGGGGTTCTGTGTCCAGTGTGACAAGCACACCACGTGGTGTCGACACCGGGGGGGGGCTGTGGGTGGTGCTGCGGTATCGTGATTCACTCGAGGTGTAACGTTCAAATTTGACCAGTTTTGTGATGTTGCGAAAGGAGGTGGGGTGGAGGGGGAGGGTGGTGTTGAGGAGGGTGTTGAGCTGATGCCTGTGTTTGTGGGTGGGGGGTTGGGGTGAGTGGATGTACATGTGCGCCGGTGTGCATGGGTTTGTGTTGCGAAACGGATGCAATGTTATGGGCACACCAACATACACACGTCCATTTCAGGGTTGCTCGAGTCATTCAACGAATGCTCCTCAACACAAACACACCACAACCCACACCACCACATCCTCAATACAACCCCACCTACACGCTCACAAAACACGTACATGCAGCCCCCCCCCCTAGCAGTACACGCACGTGAGGGCTGCATGTGCCTGGGCGCGCTGTCGTAGCCTCGTCAACACGTGCACCATGCGCTGTTGTGTGCGATAGGTAGGGATGTTGTGTTCTAATGCTGTGGTGTCCTCAGTGTGGGTGGTGGTGGGGAGGGGAGGGAGGAAATCGAGACCGGCAAGCTGCTGTGCCCACCTGTGTGTTGTTGGTGGTGGGGTGGTGATGGGGTGGTGGCGACGATGGTGCATGTACACTGTATACACACAGGACATGTATATTGAGATATATATATGCATACCAAAAGTATGTTGGTTTCTGTGCACAAATGTGTACACTGTCATGATGTATGTGACATACCCAACACCCAATCTCTTGCACCCCCCCCCCAAACACACCTGTATGGTCGCCCCCCATCCACAGACTCCTCCCACGCCACATCAGCAAAGGCAGGGTTGGGACACACACGCCCTACATCCCCTGGGTACAACGACCCCAGCACCTGCAGCATCGCAGCGTCTGTGGGTGCAGCAGTCACCACACGCAGGGCTGGCAGGTAGGCAAACACAACCCCTATTGCAGGCTGCCCCTCATGCAGCAAGGTGACCTGCACAGTGAGTGGATGTTGTTCCTTTTGTCGATGGTCAACGTTGGTGGTCAATGCATGTGTGGATTGTTGACCATCGCGTGGAGTGTCGTTGTTTTGGGGTGGGTCACCGTGAATGTCGACCGCCATGTCGAGTGTGTGTGCACTCTTGGCAGCAAGCGCCTGGGTGAGAGAGGGGGTGGTATTGGATGGGTACACACCAGGTACCCATTCCCTTGTGACAAAACATCATGTTGACAAAAAACACCACATGGTAATGGTTATGGGTATAATGACAATGACAATGATCATAACCCCTTCGCCCCCCTAAAAAAAAGGCAATTCAATCACACCTGGGAGTACAACACATAGAGGGGCACAGGCAGCAACTGCGCCTTGGCTGCCACAGTCACCCCGCCCCGCAGCAGCGTATGCGTCTCCCCACCCTCTTCCAACAGCAAGCTGCCCACCAGCGCCTGCCCCGCAGCCCCCACCGCCTGCAGCTGCTGCCCGAGACGTCGCAGTTTGGATCGCTGCTCCTCGAGTTCATCCCCTACCCTGGAGCGTGTTGCGTGCAATTTTGCTTCCTGCGTCTGGAGCTGCTGGCGCTCTTCGAGCTCGTGGGTGAGGCGCTCAAGCTCCAGATTGTGTGGAGCAATTGTGTCATCGTCACGCATCTCAATGGGTGCCCTGGCTATGAACTCGTCCATGTGTGGCAATGCCAATTTGTCGTCACCATATGCACTTGTAAACGCTCGACAAGACTTGACCTCCTTGTTGTGCTGTGCTGCTTCATATTCGATGTTGTACAGCTGCAGGCTTGATTTCCCATCCTGGGTCTTGGAATCTCTTGTACGCTGCCTAAACTGCTCCAGGCGTTCTGCAAGGGACTTGTGTGCATCTTTCAGCTGTAATAGGCGAAGAATGCCGTCGGAACACAGCTGGGTGAGATTATCTTGTGATGATGATCGTTTTGGTTCCTTGCTGGCTGCCAATATGGCTGCCAGCTGTTCTAGGAACGCTGTACAAGCCTCTTTGTGCTGCATTGTATTGATAGCTTGTTGGGGTCTTGTTGGGGGGGTGGACTGATGAATGATATTTTTGCTAGGTTTTCTCCACATTCCACCCAATTCCCAGTGCAAAGGTCATCTGCCTGTGGTCCTTGTTGCAGCAGGCCAGCCAGCACAAAATAACTGCCCAACACCATCCCGCATCCCAAGGTCCTCCACTTTGTAGTGGATATTCACCATGTCCGGCAAACAAATGGATGTAATTATACATGTAAAGCACCTAGTTGGGCGTGCTACGAACGACTCGTTGTCCAGTCCCGACATTGCTGCCAACAGTGCCGTGGTGGATTTTGTCAACATGCAACAAGACGGGTATGCACTGGTCTGCGTGCTACCACGCATGCATTGTCTATTGCTATGCCAAGTTGATCATCTGGGTTTTGGGGCGCCCAAACTGGCAGGATGGGATGAGATCGCAGAATTGCGCCCGCACCCAACAAACCTCCCACGTTGCCCCCAGGTTTATCATGCAGCACGTCCTCAAGGCCATCAAGCGGAGATTCCGCACCGGGGACATGCGCATCCAGCTGCTATCATTGAATGTACGTGGTGGGAGTGTGGGTGGGTTGCCGTGAGCAATCACAGATCTCCGTGAATCATTTCCATCATTGGTTCACACACAGCTTTTGGACGCATGTGTTTCCAACTGTGGGCCCATATTCCACGAGCGCTTGGCAGGTGCAGAGTTGTGGCGTGACATGCAAGAAGCGTCCGTAAACACCAAAAAGGTGAGGGATTGTATTGCAAGGGTTGCGAGGGTTTTGGGGGCAACCCAGGGGTTGTGGTTGTTGTTGGTGTGGGTTGCGCTGTTACATATGTGCATTTCACACCATCATAGATTTCTCATATATGTATCACAACACCCATTATTGTATACAACCACCAACTGCAGTATAGTTTGGCGGTACAGCAAAAGGTGCTTTCATTGGTGCAGGCATGGGCAATTGAGTTGCAGCCCCAAACATTCCGAGAGGTGTTTCGCCGTCTGCAGGTGTGTGTTGTGTTGGGTTTGTGTGTTGTGTTGTATATGTGTGCGCATATGTACATGGCACAACCAGTCAAAGATACAAATACTCCAACACCCATTGCAGAAGAAAAAAGTTCGTTTCCCACCACCCGACCGTGACCGTGCCCCTGTTGCTGCTGCACCACCCCCCATGATGGGTACGTGGTGAAATAAAATCACTGTACTGTATGTGAAATCACAGTCAGTACCCACACGCATGTGTCTCTATGTGCTGCATGGTCACACACACATCCAGGCATACATCATACCCAGCACAAACACCCCCACCCCAACCCACCCCAGGTGGTGTGCGCCCCTTCCCCCCCCACATGAACGCCCCCCCCCACGCCTCCTTCTCCGCCCCCATGGTGGGCACCATCGGGGGCCCCCCCGGGTCCACCCTGCCTCAGCGCCCCCGCCCCTCCAGCCGCGCCGCCGCTCGAGAGGAAGTGGTCCAGGCAAAACAAACTGCAGTGTTTCTAGAAGAACTACTCAAGGAGATTGAGGAAAACGACCCAGCTGGTATTACCCAGGAACACGTGTATGATTTGGCCCAGCAGTGCCTTGCATTTAAATTTTCAATGAATGACCTGGCGAGTTTTGAGACAGATGAGACGCTGTTGGGTGATGCTATTGCTGCGCATGAGGAGTTGGATAAGGTGGTGGGCAAGTACACGGATATGCTGTCGTATTCTCCCTCCAGTGCACCAGAGCGACGTGCCAATGGGGTAGGTGGTGTGTGTGTTGGGGGGGGAGTGGTGTGTGTGGGGGAGGGGGGCATGGCGATGCACTGTTGGCAAGCATGGAAACATAGATAGAAACATGGTTGTGATGTGATGCAGGGGGCATTTGATATTACATTGTACACTGTACACATATCAACATCACCCACACGGAACAACACCCAAAAGACATCCATGATCTCACCACCCACATTTATTCTCTCATCCACATTTATTCTCTCACCAACATTATTCTCTCATCACCCCCACAGGCTACTGCTACAGGTGTTGATGGCACCACCACCACCACCACTGCACCAGCAACCGGCAGCACCCCCATCTCCCCCATCTCCTCTGCAGCAACCCCCGCCGCACCAGCCAACAACCCCTCCAACCTCATCGACGAGCTGCTCTCTCTGGACATGAACGACACACCTGCACCCATGCCTGGGCAACTAGGGACGGCGCTCGGTGGGGGCGGATCTACAGGGACCGATCCCTTTGCACATTCGGGATCCCTTGATGGCCTGCCATTGCAACCACCGGGACCCATTCAACCTGGTGGCTTTCATGATCATGGTGGGTTTGGGAGCAATGCTTTTGGTGCGCCAACAGCAACATTTGCAACTGGTGGGGGTGCGCAACCCCCAGTGGGGGCTTCGGCATCTGTGATGCCACCGTCCACCGGTATGTGTGCACACATATGGCGAAGATGCACACCATGGTGCTCTCGTGCTACACATGTACACATACACACATATATACACACACATATATACACACTCACAGGCAATCCTTTTGCAGATGAGCCCCCCCCCGCGTTTGCATCCTCCGTGCCGGCCCCCCCCACCGGTGCCTACGCAGCACCCACCGCAGCACCCACCTACGGAGCACCTCCGTATAACCCACCTCCATACACCAATGGCACTGGTGCACCACCCCCAGCCTTTGCAGCACCCACGTTCAACGCACCTGCTGCGCCACAACCACCCCCCATGTTTCCAATGGCAGGCGCCCAACCTGCACCACCCGGCCAGCCCGCACCACCCACCCCGCAGGCTGCCTCCACATACGTGCCACCAGTGGCAACAGGCCCACCACAGGTGCCCAAGGATGCATTTGATGAAATTGTGACGGCACGTGTGAACCAGCAGCAACAGGGGGGTGGATTTGGATCCAGCCCATCGTATGGTGGGTTTGGCGGCGGCGCACCTCCCGTAGTTCAAACGCCGAGTGTCTACCCTGCGCTGTATGGATCACACACCACAGTGGGTGCCCCAACTACCCAACCACCGACCAGTGCCAACCCCTTTGGTGGTCCGGCCCCCGCATGGAGTGCCCCACCCACCAGTGTACAGCAGACGACTGCACAACAGCCTGCTACGCCCGACCCGTTTGATTCCCTCGTTACGTTGCGTTGAAAGCAGCTTGTTTTGTTGCGACACTGTATGAAAAATACCCCCCTTTCTGAAAATCAACATCATCATCATCAGATTGTAAGTTGAACCACATCTTATCTAAACTGCTCAACACCCACTAGCACCAGCACTAGCACCAGCTTGATCCAGCTCCCAAGATGCTGCATTAGTTTCAGAACACACAACAGCCAGTTCATCAACCAGCCCAGCCACATGGCAGCCACAGCTCAAGATTCCACTGCACCGCTGCGAGGGCCGGAGAAGAAGGACGAGGACCGTGACGACGAACGTGCGTGGTGATGCAGTGCGGTGCATCGCTCTGCCTGTGCAGCAACATGCTTGTTTGTGTCATGCTGGGTCACTATGATGCAATCGGGATGCATATGAATCTACGAGACATGCATAGATATGCTGGGAAACAGTGTACAGCTGCTGATGCAACCCACACCCTGATCTGCTCCCTGCCCACACAGCCGAGTACTCTCCTTTTTATGGAGCTGAAAAGGGTGCAGTCCTCCAGGAGGCTAGGTGTTTTAATGATGCACACATTGATGCGCGCAAGTGCCAGCAGGTATTGTTGTTCATGGTGTTGTTCATGGTGCTTTCAGCGTTCATCCCTGTTTGTGTGTTGTAATATACATCAACATCATCACCAGGTGATTACCAAGCTGCTGTACTTGCTCAATCAAGGCGAAACGTTCACCAAGGTAAGGGTGCTGTCGTACGGTTGCACTTGTGGATATGCATCATTATACACTCGCACCCCCACACACAAATCACACAGAAAGAAGCATCCGAGGTGTTTTTCAGTGCCACCAAGCTTTTTCAAAACAAGGATGCCAACCTGCGACGCATGGTCTACCTCATCATCAAAGAGCTCTCCCCCTCGTCGGACGAGGTGATCATCATCACCAGCACCCTGATGAAGGACATGTCGAGCAAGATCGATCTATACCGTGCCAATGCCATCCGCGTGTTGTGCAAAATTATCGACTCGCAGCTCTTGCAACAGATTGAGCGCTACCTCAAGCAAGCAATTGTGGACAAATCTGCGGTCGTGGCATCCTCTGTGCTGTGTGCAGCCATGCAGCTGCTGTCACAAAACGGTGATATTGCACGCCGTTGGGTGAATGAGATTCAGGAAGCAGTCGACAGCCGCCATCCCATGGTGCAGTTTCACGGTGTTGCACTCATGCATGCCATTCGCGCCAATGATCGCCTGGCGGTGTCCAAGCTCGTCAAGATGCTCACGCGCACCAACCTCAAATCACCATTGGCACAGTGCCTGCTGGTGCGCTACATTGCCCAGGTTATTGCAGAAACAACAGGCAGCAGTGAACCCCGGCCATTTTATGATTTCCTCGAGGGATGCCTTCGCCACAAGAGTGAGATGGTCATCTTTGAGGCGGCACGTGCCATTTGCAACATGCGTGATGTGACTGCACGGGAGCTCACACCTGCTGTGACTGTGTTGCAGCTGTTTTTGGCCTCGTCCAAACCAGTATGTGGAGAGATGTAATTGTTGTGTGATTGTGTTGCCGATCCATGTTGCGGATTGGCTGCATACCTCTCAAGCGCAATCATGCATATCAACCATCCACACACACACACACACGTGCAAACAGGTCTTGCGTTTTGCAGCGGTGCGTACCCTCAACAAGGTGGCTCAGGCGCATCCCATGGCCGTGACCAACTGCAACATTGACATGGAGTCACTCATCACCGACCAAAACCGTAGCATTGCCACCCTGGCCATCACCACATTGCTCAAGACTGGCAATGAGAGCTCTGTAGACCGCCTGCTTAAGCAGATTAGCGGGTTTATGAGCGAGATTGCAGATGAGTTTAAGATTGTGGTGGTGGATGCCATCCGTACACTGTGTCTCAAGTTTCCTCAAAAGTATCGTGGCTTGCTCAACTTTCTCTCCAATGTGCTGCGTGAGGATGGTGGATTTGATTACAAAAAGAGTATTGTGGACTCGATCCTCATCCTCATTCGAGAAATCCCCGATGCCAAGGAGATTGGGCTGGCACACTTGTGCGAGTTTATCGAGGTATGTCGAGTGGTGGTTGGTGGGGTGGTTGTATATTTGGTGTGTATCTATATGCTGTATGTCTATATGGTGTACATATATATGGGTGTACTGTATGTGCTCTCCCCTCTGGTTTCACAACCACTCGATGACATGTCCAATCTCATCATCCCCCTCATCCTCCTCATCCTCACCCAGGATTGTGAGTTCACCTACCTCTCCGTGCAGATCCTCCACCTATTGGGTGAAGAGGGCCCCAAAACAAAAGAGCCCTCCAAGTACATTCGCTACATTTACAATCGCGTCATCTTGGAGAATGCCACCATACGTGCTGCTGCTGTGTCCACCCTGGCCAAGTTTGCATTGCAAGTGGCAGACCTCAAGGAACGTGTATTGGTGCTGCTGCGTCGTGCACTGTTTGACAACGACGATGAGGTATGGTTGTTTGTGTAGGTGGGTGGGTGGGTCCCCACCAAAATGGCGTTTTTTTTTGTATGATTATTGGTTATTGTATTGTTTTTCATCATCATCATCACACAAATATCCATCACCATCACCACATCGTTGTTGATCCTCATCACCCCCTCCCTTTCCACAGGTTCGTGATCGTGCCACACTCTTCCTCGCCCAGCTGCAAGACGACATCCCCCCCTCTACTGGCCCCCTGAGCATGATTGCACCCAAACTCGACTTTTCACTCAAATCCCTCGAAGCATGTGTTGCAGACTACCTCGCTGGGCCAACCAGTGAGCCATTTGACCTGTCTGTGGTGCCCAAAGCAGCTGTGGAGCAACTCGCAGCAGCCAAAGCGGCCGCGGCAGCCGCCGCCTCGGCTGTCCCCGGGTTGCCCAGTGCCCCTGAGCCCAACAAGGGGGAGGCATATGCTGCCTTGTTGTCCACAGTGCCCCAGTTGGCTGCATTGGGACCATTGTTCAAGTCATCAGAGCCACTGCAGTTGACTGAGGAGGAGACAGAGTACAGTATTAATGTGGTCAAGCATGTGTTTGAGTCACATTTGGTGTTGCAGTTCAATTGTACCAATACGGTGGTGGAGCAGTTGCTGCAGGATGTGACGGTGGAGGTGGATTTGGCAGATGCGGTATGTGGGGGTGTTGGGGTGGGGGTGTTGGGGTGTGGACGATATGGATGATGATAACAACATGAGTGCACATGCTGTAAAAGTATATACAATACACACAAATGAGACACACATGAGACACATACAATACACAAACACACACACACACAGGAGGACTTTGAACGTGAGATGGTATTGCCATTGGATGAGATGCCACACACTGGTGAGGGACAGACATACGTGGTGCTGTCACGACCAGCAAATAGCATGTTGATGGCAAAGCTGGTTGCTATACTCAAATTCAAAGTGAAAGAAATCGACCCTACTACCGGTATGTGTGTTGATGGGATGGGATGTGGTGAGATGTGATGTGGTGTGTGGATGGGTGGAGGGGGATGTGTGTGATGGTTGAAGTACGCGCACATGTTGTGTTTGCACTCATGTTTTCTCATGTATTTGCACTGCTAGTTTTGAATGTATTTCATACCCACAATACAATACACAGGCGAAGCAGAAGAGGATGGGTATGATGATGAGTATCAACTTGAGGATGTGGATGTGACCGCCACTGACTACATCAAGCCTGTCATCGTGACCAACTTCCGCAAGGTATGTATATAATATATGCTTGTGTTCATATGCTTGTGTTCATATTAGGGTATCTATATATGTGCTTGTGTTTCCTTATTGTGCATATATGTGAATGCTCTGTGAACGGTGGGGATGGGGTATGAGCATCTGTGCAGAACGGCATTCTGTACACATGTGTACTATGCGGGAGACATACACACACTTTATATGCACTTTCTATGCCCACACACTTGGGTATCCCAACACACTTGGATATCCCAACACAATGCAACACCCCCAACTATAAATACCCACAATATCACTAGGCATGGGAGGATTTGGGTGAGGCTACAGAGTTGGCTGATGAATATGGCCTGGGTCAGCGTGAGGGATTGCAAGATGCCCTCGAAACCGTGGTTGCCATCCTGGGTATGAAACCATGTGAAGCCAGCGACATTGTGCCACCCAATGCACGATCACACACGGTGCTATTGGCGGGTGAGGTGATTGGTGGGGTGTCGGCGTTGGCGAGGGTGTCGTTTGGGATCGACATGCAGAGGAATGTGGCAATGAAGGTGGTGGTGCGGGCGGAAACAGAGGATGTGAGTGCTGCCATTCACGAAATCATTCAAAGTGCATAAGTTGATGGTGGACGGAATGTTGTTGGGGGGGGCGATGTGCTGATGAGTACAATGTGTGCAAGGCGCGGGGAGGTACAAAGGGGCTGGCGGAGAAACATCGCCCCTACCTTGTTGGGGTTGAGACAACCTTGTGTTGGCGGCAGCAACCTGGCTTTGTGTGCCTTTCAACCCCTCCCCCTTGTGCAAAGGGGTTGATTGCCCCGTTTCCAACAACAGCAACGAAAAAACGCTACTCTTTTCATATTGTGCATGTTGCTGCACACGTGTATGTGTTGGTAATGGCGGTGATATACTTGTAACAGCGTATGCTGCGGTATGAGAAACGAGGGCAAGCAGAAGAAACGAGCAACACATCCTTAGAGGTTGTATGCGGGCACACATGATGAGCCACTGTTCTGAGGATCACACCAGCCAACCACAGCAATGTGTAGCTGCTACAGATATACGAGGCACCGTGGTAGCACACCTACTGAAGCACACCTATCGCAGCTCCAACACCCACCTAAACCAATGGGGGCTTCAACAACAAAACATGTGTGGCATGTGGGAGATACAAACGAACAACTTGGGAGAAAACAAAAAAAAACACAACATAAACAAAGAAAAGAATTCGTGGTGTGTTTCGGGTTAAAAACAAAGGTTGTACCCACATGTGTGTATACAAAGGTGTGTATGTAAACACATGTGTGTGAGAGAGATTATGTATGCTATACAAAGCCGGAGGTAATGAATGCGACGTGACGCGATGCGCGACAGACATCAAGGGAATTGGTGCGGTAGTGTGTGTTTCTGATAACAACATGCGCACACAACATCAACACCTGGGAGGTCTCACAACATATGTACACAAAAACTACAAACATATGCACAAAAAACTACAACCAGCATGCACCAAACGCATGGTCAACATGATGTATCCCACACAACATCAGGAACGCTCCTCTTCTTGTCATGGCACCCCCCAAAAAAAAAACTGTACGTGTGTTCTTCACTACACGTATGATTTCCATCACCACATGCGCTCTCCCACTGCACCCAATCAACCCCACAATCCCCCCCCATCCGCGTCCACACCCCCAGAAAGATCAGCCCACTATGGAAGGTGGCGTGTGCATCGCCGACTGCAACTCACACTGCTGCAACGCTGGCTGCTGACACTCTGTCAATATCCCCATAATCTCCTGTTCAGCCTGCAGATCCGGGTGTAAAGGCTGGTCAACCAATTTCGCATTCAGCGCCAAAGCCCCTGGAGGTAGGTTTTTCTGAAACCACGGTGTTTGCTGAACCTGTTGCAGCGTGGCACGCTGGGCTGGTTCACACGTCAGCATCATCTTGAGAAGCGCCTGACAGTCGGGGGATGCGTGTGGTGGGAGCTCAAAGTCCGCTGTGACCACTCGGGGGAGGATTTGTTGAAGGCGGGACCGGGGGCCCAGTTTTTCATCCCCTTCTCGGAAAAAGGGGAATTTACCAGCGAGGAGGACGTAGAGGATGACCCCACATGACCAAACATCTGAAATCTGTGTATATGTGTGTGGGGGGGTGACATTTGTGTGAAGGAGGGATGGAGGGAGTAGGTGTGATTGCTACTGGCATTGCTGCTGCTGCTGCTGTCAAACAAGTGTGTATGGATGCGCATGCAGACAACACCTGACACAACACCATACATAACACACACAACAACATACATAACACACACAACACACACAACACACACACACACACACACACACACACACACACACACACAACGCACACACCTTGGCATCGTATTCTGGGTAGAGCAGCACTTCTGGTGCTATGTAATCAGCAGTGCCTACCACCGTCTTTGGTCGTGACTCTCGTAGCTCGTTTTTAGAGTAGCCAAAATCGCACAACTTGAGGAGGGGCTGCTTGGAAATGGTCTTGTCCACAAGTGTGTTTTCCAACTTGAGGTCCCTGGGGTGGGTGTGTTGAGGGTGTTGAGGATGTGCGAGGGTGGGACGGCCAGGATTGCGCTCGACAACATATCCGACCCTCCCACATAATGTGCAATGTGCCAGCCCCCCCAACCACACAACATACCGGTTGGCAACGCCCTTGCGGTGCATAAACTCCAGTGCGAGCACAATCTGCTGGAAAAACCATCGCGCCAAATCCTCGGGCAGTCCCACCCCCACCAAGCCGTTTTCAATAAAGTAGTCGCAGAGATCGCCACCTGCAACATACTCCATGACAATGGCGAGGTATCTTGGCGTGGTAAAGACTTGCTTAAACTGTATCGACGTGTGAGGATCCACGTGGTTGACCAAGCAGCGCCCGAGCAGCGCCCTGCGTATACGACAGATGCACAACAACACCCCCACGTACCTGCACGACATGTGGGTGGATGGATATCAACCGGTGGTTGAGCACTTCTCGTACCACGCCCTTGCTGATCCCTGAACCCCGCTCCCTGTGGCAGTTGTTTGGGTGTGCAGCGCGTGTACATCATGGTTGCGAGTTGTGGTGATGCTGGAGTTGATTTCAGCACGTAGACAAGGTGTGCACAGGGGCTGCAATCATGACTGGTTGACCACTCACATGAACTTGATAGCTACATGCTGCTGGGCTTGCTTGTCAAATGCGAGCTGCACAAATCCAAATGTGCCGCTGTTGAGATTGCTTATCTTGACATAGCGTGGGTGGTTGTCTAGTGGTTCTGCCATGGGATCGTTGGCACTAGCGTCAGCAGCTGCTCATGGTGTTTGTTGTCTATTTGTTTCTAGCGTTTGTTATTTACAATACAAAATAGTGCTGTTTGTGCTGTTTTCAGTGCTGTTTCAATGTTGTTTCGATTCACAAGTTCACAGCATGTTCAATACCAGCATGTTCCATATGTTCCCCACCTCCAGCAGCACCTCGAGCACCATGTTGATGCCTCCACGCATGCAAGTGCCCCTGCAGCACGGCCTTGTGCCCCACAAACGCCTCTTTCCGCCATGCACGTCGCAATTCCTGCAGGGCCTCCTGCTCCCTTGTGAGGGGCGCGACAGGCCCCACCCCCTCCTTGGTGGGGGTTACAGTTTGTATAGAGCCATCCATTTCGTATTCAAGCCGCTCTATAGCAACGGAACGCCGCAGGTGGTTGCCACCTGACAGGTCGGCTGTGTGGTAGAACAGATACCACTGGTTGCGAAACTGGACAATGCTCCCGTGCTGGGTCCACAACCCTGAGTGGGCAGAAGAGTGGGGAGTGCATGTTGTAGATGACAGTATATACACCCACGCATACCAGGTATGCGGTCCATGATTACACCACGTGGTGTGTAGGGGCCCAAGGGATGAAGGGATGTTGCATACTCGAGGCGCTCACCATCATTGAAACGCCTGTGTGTGCGGTGTGTTTGTGGTGTGTCTGGTGTACGTGTGTTATGTAGTGGAGTACTTGTACACAGATTCCAATGCGTTGCAACAAGATATGCTGTACATGCACACTACAACTTGCACACAAAACCCTCAACACCACCCTCACCACACGCACTCTTTATCGACGGTTGGGTAGCTCAGGTAATACACCCCGTTGTACTTGTGCAGCCATGGTCCCTCATAGAAATTGGGCAACTGCTCAGTCAGACTGACCAACGTTTCATTTTTTACAGACAGTAAATCATCAGTAAGCTGTGCCATGGTAATGCCGCCACCACAGCCCCACACCAGATATGCAGCATCGTCGTCATCCACAAACAATGCTGGATCCTGTCCCCTGTATGAGCAATGATAGTGTTGATGGTGTTGATGGTGTGACAATGTGGCGCACACGGGTGGAACAGCACCCCCCATGATCATCACACATACCACAGTGCCCCGTAGATGTAGCCAATGTCGACAAATGGACCCTGGGGTACATCTGCTACTGCAAGCCCTGTCTTGAATTCACCAGTGGCATCATTTGCACAGTAGACAAGGTAGTACTTGCCCTTCCACTTGATGCCGTCAGGGGCCCACATGCGCTCCTTGGCCCCTGTGAAATGTACGTATGTGATGTGCCGCGTTGTCTGGCCTCGTATAGACACATACACCAGCTCGTACATGTGACGTTGTCCAGGTGCAGTGCTAGGCCATAGTCCTCCCAATCTACCAGATTTGATGACGAGTAGACCCAGTACTGGTCCATGGAATCAAATGTGTTGGCATCATCGTGATCATGTGAGCAGTACACCCAGACCCTGTCGTCCCCAGGGAAGACATGTGCACTGGGATCTGCAGTATAGCGATATCGGATGGCTGGATTCGCTGCCCAACTGCCATTTGCTAACAAAAGTGAGATGAAAAGAATGGTCGAGAGCATTAGCACGGAACGTCGACACGGGACGTGTAATGATGAACAACGTCTCGATGATTGTTCGATGATCGTTGACCGATGGGTTGACGTCCATCACATGTTGCTCACCATCATCACAGAAAAAACCATTCTCAATATATAAAAGGTAGAAACTCTGAAAGCCTTTATGAATATCACCTTATAAATATGAGCATCCTGGCAAACCATCTTTTCCAACCGCTCGAACGTCCAGTTCTCTCCCCTGGGGAGAGCTCTCCGCTGCAGAGCTCTCCCAGCTTACTTGCGCTGGGCCTGAAATTGCTCCTCATTAATATGCAGTCCGTGAAACCCATATGGCACACGATGAGGCAGCTTAACCACCGCCACGGGCTTGACATCCATTGTCTTGGCATTGTACACCACCATGCGGGAAGTCAGCGCCTTGGGATCAGATTCGTCCGTCACAAAGGTAATCAAATATCCATCATCCTCAGATACGGGATCACGTGCAGGTACAAATACAGCTTCTCCACCATAATTTTTGGGGCCATAGGTCACACGCCCAGCCACCTCACCGGTGTGGAGGTCCATCTTGACAGCACCCACAAATTTGGGCAAGTCGGTGTTGAGTGCCATTTCACCCACATATGTGTAACGTGTTGGCTGGCCTGTGTGTTGAAAGGGGTTGGAATTTTGTGGTATGTACAGCCATTGTGAAACCATTTGCACTTTTACCACATTTGTTTCTTCACAGTACATACACATCTATGTACATACATGTACATACACATATGCTCCATCAAGCAGCCCTCACATGACACCCTACACACGTATCAAACCACACAACACACAACACACACAACACACACACATAAAACCACACAACACACAATACACACGTACCAACGAGGGATGCAGGCACCACAGGAAAATCACCCACCACATCATTCAGCACACGATGGCTTGCCTTGCCAGTTGTTGTGTTGAATACATACTCATACATGTGCTGCTTGTATTGTTGCCACTCAGAGGTGTCTTGGGGGGGGCGACTGCCCAGGTCCAGGTCAAACTGTGTGGGGGGGAGTGGGGTGGTGGTGGGGAATGAGGGTATGTGTTTGGAGGTGTGTGTGTTGGGATGTGTGTGTGTTTGGAGGTGTGTGTGTGTGTATGTTGTGGGAGTGCATGGTGTATTATGGGATACAGGTGTGTGGTGTATTCTACGTGTGGTGTGTGGTGTGTGGTGTGTGGTGTGTATTCTACACACTGGCAAGCACCAAGTGCACATCCACAAATCCACCAATACATACACCAATACATACACCAATACATACTCCACAATATATACACCACACCAACACATACGTTTTCAAAGGTGCATGCATACAGCTTGACCTCATCCCCCTCCTGCCATGCATTAGCAGTGTGAAATATCATAAGGGGCCTATTCATTTCAAACCACTGAATACCACTTGCATCAGTTGCATCACGTCGCAGCAGGCCAAAGCGTGCATTTCGTTTGCGGTTGTAAATAAAGGGGAGGCCACCGTTGCGCACCATGGCCTTTATATGAGGGAATGTGGTGGGTGGGTGGGTGGGTGTGTGATGGGGGGTTTATGTGATACAAATATTGAGCCACATACACACACACACGCCATACACCGCAAAACACAAAACACACACAACCCAACCACACACCACCACCACACCACACAGCGCCCAAAACATCACCCCACCTGTGGTTGAAACTCGAGATTAATATCCATGATAATAAAGTAATCCCGGGTGATGGCACAGTCATGGAGCATAATGGGGGTGGGGAGGTCAAAGGAAACAGTCCTCAACACTTTGCCATTGGCATCTGCGGTGCTCACAGTGACGTGGGGTTTGCGATCCACATGGTAGCCGAAAAATACCAACTCCCCTGTGTATGTGGGGAGGTGGGCGGTGGGTGGGTGTGAAGTGGGGCAGGGATGGGTACATGTGTGATCTGCATTGCAAGGGTGCATTCATGCGAGTGTGTGAGTGTGTTTTGCAAGGTTGTGTGAAATACGACAGAGCAGTATACGGACAAAAACACCACCACCTCACCAACACAACACCGACCCACCCAAACCACCTCCCCTCACCAACACCCACCCACCACACCACACCACCTACCAGTCACAGGGCACACTTTGGGATGCGCAGTGAATGGACTTTCCATATCATCATCAACAACACGTCCCACTGTCTCAACCACGCCTTCACATGCAAGACGGATATGGTACGGCAGGTCCCCCTCATGTAGGGCCAGCAGTCGTTTGGCATGATAGGCAAGAGCAGTGTTGGCTGTACCTGTACCATGCTGTGTGTATGAGTGGGGTTGTTGTGTGTATGAGTGGGGTTGTGGTGGTGGTGGTGTGTTGGTGGTGCTGTGTGTGTGGAAATGGTGGTGTGTTGGTGTGGTGTGGCAGGGAAAGGGAAAGGGGGAGAGAGAAGGGGAGTGCATACATCACACAACTACACCACACAACGCCAACCCACAACACCATCACACAACCACACCATGCACACAAACAGCACACCCATCAACAGCCACATCACCACCACCTCCTAGAAACCTCACCACCACCTCAACCACCACCTCACCACCTACCTTATTACTTATCAACCCCAGTCGTGCCTTGAGCCCATGCCACATCATCAATGGCAGGGCAGATGCACCACTCAGGTCACCCAGCTGTGCGTGTATGAGAGTGTGTGTGTATGAGAGTGTGTGTGTATGAGAGTGTGGGTGTGACAGAGAGAGGGTATGACAGGCATGTTACCCCTACTCAATCACCTTGAGAAACAGGGGCCCACCACTTTTCTTCTCCTGTTGCAGCCTGCTGGTGAGCACATAGCGGGAGCTGTAGGTGGCCTTGCCATCCTTCATGCGCACTGTGTGCACCATGCCTGGGGGGGAGAAGAGCAACAGCGTTTGTTGTTGTACACGTTGGGTGCAATGGCATCTCGATGCTGGTTGCATGTTGTTGTTTATTGTAGCACATACCATCGCCATCAAACCAGTGGTAGCCGCCAATGGGTGTGAAGAGTGGGTTGGGTCCATTGCGAATAAAGGCGCCTGCGAGTGTGAGTGTTGTCAAATACACACATGCCCATCCATGCCCACATGCCATCTCATGTGAATCAGCCATACCGTTGACATCTGAAGGCAGGGCACCCTCCACCACAAGGTCATTGGCAACCACCTCTTGTTCCACGGGCGCAAACCCATTTTTGAGGTAGTCATTGTCCACAGAGGAATTGCCCGTGATCAGTTTGTGGTATAGCTTTTCCAAATTGCGTGATAAAACCATGATTATGTACTGCAATGTGATGCTCAAGGTGACACGAGAAAGACGGGTGATTTGGTGAACGAGGAGGAGAAAGAGATGGGAATGTACAGTGTGCGAGCGAGCGAGTACGTGGCTGATCACGCGATCACACTGCTATGCCAATTGCTTGACGATGTTGCCGTTGCCAACAACAGAAACCTGATGGTGTGGAAGAAAACCAACACACTGTGTGAATTACAGCAGGCGTACTCGACACAACCCCCTCTACTCCTCACTTTGCTCCCACTGCTTGAACAACAACTCTATGGGTGCCTCATGCGCATGCAGCAACGTGTCTGCACGCTCAAACTCACGCAACATGGTTTCCAAAGTCATGCGATCTACGTTGCGTCCCAAGTCATGATCCAGCTGAAAGGGGTCCTGTTGTTGTGGGACATATTATGTGGCCCCCTACCCATTATGTGGCACTTTACAAACCCACCCCTGCATTGCTTGCCACAATAGTTGCTTTATCCTACGAGTACAACAAACACCTCATGGCCCATACCATACCTCGATACATATCAAATGGCGTTCAGATCCCACCCGCACCGTCCATTGTTTCTGTGCCTTGCTCAGACGCCCACTTGCTACTCGTATACTTGCCACATCATGTTGATAGTCATGTTTCCAGGTCCAATAATCAAAAAACGACAGCAGTAGATCTGCTAGGCAGTGGGTGTTGTGGGTCCCGTATCCCCCAAAGTGGGTGGCGTCAGAAAACACAACATCCCACTTGCCAACACGCCTGTGTGTGTGTGTTGTGTGTGGTGTGGGGGTTGGGGGGGTTGTGTGTTGTGTGTATCGGTTTGATACGTAATGATAGCAGCATATATTTGTGTATGTATAGGTCTGTGTGTGTGCTTTATATATGTGCTTCACATCTACATACATTCTACATACATTCTACATACAAGACAGTACCCTCCATCACCACCCACTAGTACATGTACCACCCACACCCACCCCCCACACACCCCCCACACACACACCACTCTCACACATACGTTTTCACTGTGGGTGGATGCTCCAGCTGCAAGTTGGGCAGTATGGGTGGTTGCTGCTGTTGACAGCAATGTATACACATGAGCACATAACAATAGGATGACAAGCACCCCTTGTATGCCTCTGCTATGTTGCGACGCTTTGCCCAATGTTTGACCAACAGGATGAGATGCCTGTAAATGTGTGGTGGTGGTGTGTGTGTGTGACAGAGTGTGTGTGTGTGTTTGTAAGTTTTTGACAGAGTGTGTGTGTGTACAGTGTTTGACCAACATGATAAGGTGCCCAATGTATGTGTCCTGCAGCAACAGTCATGTGCTGTTGTATAATACAATACAACACCCCCACACATTCCCCTACATTCCCCTACATCCCCCCCATCCCCACATCCCAATCGCACCGTAATCGATCATCAATCTTGCAGTACTCTGCTATCAACCGTGTATTATAACACGCAAGCAAGTTGTTGATAGTAATATCCACTTTGGTGCCCGTTGCTGGAAAGGTAAACTTGACAACTGGCACACGTGCACGCCCCAATACAAGCACATCCTCCATGCCAGCGTGTTCTAGAAGGGGGCCTAGTGCCTCTACTGTTTCCACCTTGTGCTCCTGGGTGTGTGTTTGGTTACATGTGTGTGTGTGTGTGTGTGTGTGTGTAAATACCAGAGGGGGAGGAGCAGTGTGTACAAACCAACACAAACCAACACATGTATATCGCATCACCATTTCAACACACACCACCCACCCCTGCCCCCCCACCCCCCACACACACCTGGCTCGCATCACGCTCGTCCAACACCAAACACACATCAATATCATTATTCTGGCCTATACTCAACCCATTTGCTGCTGAACCAAACAGTTCCAAACGTGCATGGGGCCATTTTTCCTTGACAATGCGTGTCACCCCTTGAAACGCCTCTTGCTGGGCCCTGGACTCGGAGGCAGGGGCCCTGAGGGACCCTGCTATGTTGACTAGTAGGGTAGACAGGGCTGGCATATCACAGACGGGGCGCTGACGGAGCACTGGGTTGCGACTGATGGTGGGTTTTGTGTGGGTGTTTTGTTGTGGGTGTTTTGTTGTGGGTGTTTTGTGAGGGATGAGGTTGGGGGTGGAAGAGGGGTGAAGGGGAGAGACCATGGTGGTTTTATGAAATGGTATGTGATTTGTGCATACATGTACACATTCACTCATCACACTCATCACACTCACCACACACCTGTTTCTGTTGCGAAATTCCCGAAAGACGTTACTCGCAGTGTTGGCAGACCCCCCCTGTCTGTCAGGCCCCTTGTGTGTGGTCCCCACACGAGGTGCACGGTTTGGGGTTGGCTGCTGCTGCTGCTGCTGTTGTTGTGTAGTGACACCCTCATCTGTTGATGTCTGTGTTGCACCACCACCATGTTGTGTGCGTGGTGGTGGTGTTGGGGGTGTGGACTGTGCCGCTTGGTGTTGCAATCCTGCTGGTTGTGGGAAACCGTGTGCACCATGATCACGCGTGATTGGTGAACCACCCATCAGTGATGATGGCAATGTTGTTGTTGTGGTTGAAATCCCATCGCGACGCCCAAAGAGCGACCCATCAAACCCGGGTGGTGGCGGTTGTGATGGTGTGGTGCGTAGGGGAGTGCCAAACAGCGATCCCAGCTGCTGCTGCTGAGGTTGGTAGGGAGGGGGATGGCTGACGGGTGGGGGATGGCCAACGGGATGGCCGTGCCCACCATATGGGTGTGCCATATGGTCGAATCCTGGAGGTGGCCCCTGATACCCACTCACAATGCCTGGTGGAGCATTGCCCCATTGCTGTTGAGAGAATCCTGGTGGTGGTGCTCGCTGTGGTGGTGGACCGCCCCATGGGTCATATTGTTGTTGTTCACGTGGTTGCTGTGATTGACCAGCCACGTCACCCCAACCATTATTCATCAATTGCTGCTGCTGCTCCTGCATTTGTCGTTGTCGTGATGCAAGCTGCGCCTGGAGCAAGGCATCGAGCAATGCTTTGCCATGGTCTGCTTTGGGCTGCTGGGGAGAATACACGGATGATTGGGGTGATTGGTGATACAATTGATGCTGGTACTGGGGTTGGTTGGGGTTGGGGTGGGTTGGGGTGGGTTGATCATCAACGAATCCCAGCCCTTGCAGCTGGTCTGTGAGGTTTTGCATGGGGTTTTTGGTATCGTATGTGTGCGTTACATTATTTTGGAATGCCCTGCTGCAGAAATTGCACGAGATCATAAAACCCAGTTGTCCACTGTATGGAGGAAGAGGTGTGTGTGGCACATCTTTGTGAACACCTCCACGAACACCGACACACCACCTACCTTGTCATACGCATCGTCCACTGTCTCGCGCATAAACCTGGCAGCCTCCACGTCGGTCATCTCCATGTGAAAGCGGGCCTCGAGTGATTTGAGGGGTTCCTTGTATCCAAAACATGGCAGTCCACTATCAGCCATCATTGTCACACTGGCCATAATACCAGCACTGATGGTGCGTGCCTGTTTCGGACGGGGTGGGCGTATTGAATCCAGCACTCCTCCTCTTACATCATACCACCCCCCACCATCGTGTGTGCTCTACACACAACAACCCCCTCCCATTCCCCCCCACATACACCCCCCCCACTTACCGCCAAGTAACCCCGCACACAGAGCTCCACAAATTGCTTGTAAAATGCAGAACTCTTGTTCAAACTGGGATCAATCAACTGAATCATCTCATGGTTGAATTTAAATGCCGCATTTTCAAACCCCAAATTCCCACCAGGCGAAATCCCCAATATAAACCCAAAATCTATATGAATCAAATACCCCTCATCATTAATCATAAGGTTGCCACCATGTCGATCTTTGGCTTGCAAGAGAAAGGATGCGATGGCGTATCCCGCTTGGGATTTTAGGAAATTCCATCGGGCCCGTTCAAAGGTTTCAGTGCCAGGGGGGCCGAATTCCCGCTGGAAGATTTCATAGAGGCCCCCATCTGCTACGTCACCATACTCTGCACGGGAATGAGCATGTGGCACCACCTGTGTGTGGATGTGAGTGGGGAGAGTGGTTGGGTGGAGGTGGGGGACGGTGGGTGTTGATTGAGGGAAATTGATCGAAATGTGTGGCTGCAAATGTGTATGTAATAAACGCTATACACATGGCTACACATGTGGTCAACACCCTACACATGGCTACACATGAGTCAATACTCTACACATGTGCCCATTATCCACAGCAGCACAACATGCACCACAAGCATCACACACCACCACCATCACAGCACACCACCATCATCATCAAACACCCCCAAACCCACCCACCCCACAAACCCACATACCTCTATTATCCCCTGTTCATATCCAGTGGGAATAGCACCATAGGGAAACAACACCAAATTCAACCCAGCCTTGACAAACGCGTCCTTGAGTAACCCAATCACCTGCAACGCCAACACATCCTGCCGTATATCATCCCCTACCTTGAAAATACAAGCCAGCTTTTTGTGCACGGGCGCAAGGGGCTCCCCAAGGGGCCCCTCTTCCTCCTCCTGCACATCAAAGGCCACCAGGATTGGAACCTTGGCTGCTGAGCGCATGGGGGTGGCGGATTTGGGGATGACGGCACGTACAGTGCAGTGGGGGTTGGTGGGGATGAAGATGTCATCACGGGGGACGGTGATGGCCGCTGCGAGCTGCATGGCTTGTGCTTTGCGTTCATCTTTGGGTACGGGGTAGAGTGCACCTGTGTGTGGGGGGGTGATGGTGAAGGGGTTGGTGTGTTTGGGAGGGTGGTGTGTTTTTGAGGGTGGTGTGCACTTTGAGGGTAGTACCATATCATCCATTGCCAGCAATAATTCATACACCAATAGTAGAACGATACATCGGCAACAGCAATGACAACAACAACAATAACACCACCACCACCAACAACAACAACAATAACAATAACAAAACAACAACAAAACAAATACAAAGCCAGCACCTACCAGAAATGGAAGTCACTTGATCAAAAAAGTGTGTCTGTGCTTTTAAATGATCCATACTCACAGGTGGTAATTCATGCCACACCCTATCCTGCACAGTATCAGCAACCTTCCATAACCCAGTGTCTGTGGGGGGCTGCCAGCCACTACGCTTGACCTGTGGGGTGTTGTGGGTAGGGGGTGTAGGTAGGGGGTAGGTGGTGAATGGTCTGGTGGTGTATTGTGTGGTGTGGTGTGTGCATATGACTCTACAACCAAACACCACGCACAATGCCCCTGGTGTATATACAGCGCATACACCCTCACACGTACACCCTCACACCCTCACGCATACACCCTCACAAACACCCTCACACGTACACCCTCACACCCTCACACAACATACCACTGGGTTGAAAGCGTCCTCTGGTGGTGTACCCTCACTAGACAGCATACTAATGACATTGGCGGCAAACAGAGGGGAGTGCTTGGCACGATCCACTAGGAAATCTGCAATCAATGAACCCTCATCTTTGCGGAGCAGTTGCACCAGCTGGGGAAGGAAGAATGCCACCTGGGAGGAGGGGAGGTGTGAGGTTTTACAAAGGTTATACAAGTAAACTAAAAGTTTAAAAGGAATGGGAGGGTGTGGGGGGGAAGAGAAAGGTGGTGTAGAAGAGAATGATGTATTAAGGGTCCTAGCACTCGTTTTCTTTCATACAAATATCCTTCTTTTCATACAGATATCCACATGCAACTCCTTGACACATACACCCACCCACCCACCCATTTGCATGCCCCACCCACCGTACCCCCCCCACCTCCTCCCCACCTCCCCCCCCACCTGTTCAGGGGCCACACTCCTCATTGACCTCAGTGCATATTGCCTCACTGTCAAGTTGGCACCAGGGGAATTACTGATGAGACTCAGGGCAGACAACAGGGGCAGGGGGGCCCACAGGGAGAGTGCTCGCAGTTGGGGGGCCCCGGGGTCCCGCCATGCTGCGTGAGAGAGGTGCACTGCTGCTTCGGGTAAGAGCTGTGTGAGGGTGGTTTGAGGGTGTGTGTGGTGGGGGAGGGTGGTGAGGGTGAGGGTGGTGAGGGTGAGGGTGGTGAGGGAGGGTGGTGAGGGTGAGGGTGGTGAGGGTGAGGGTGGTGAGGGTGATTTGAGGGTGATGAAGAACGTGATGTGAGGAATGTGAGGGTGGTTTGAGGGCGCTGAGGGAGTGGTGAGGTGGTAGGGTGATACAACGTGTGGAGAAACACCGTTCTCACACATACGAGCATACATACATACAAGCATACATATATACAAGCATACATATATACAAACATACATATATACAAACATACATATATACAAACATACAGTACCTGAAGTGCAGGGTCTGCTGCGTGTTTCATCACCAAGTGTTGTAGTTGGGTGTTGATGGTGGTTTCTGCTGGGAATCGGGACTGTGCAGTGGGAAAGGGGGGGGGGAGATGAATGAAGCATGTGTGAGATGTTTTTGTGCACGATGAACATGATGAAGAATGTGTGCAATACTACTGCATGCATTCAACATGAGGAGTACATGCATGCAAGATATAAATATTGTACGGTACACACTTAATAACACATCGCACATTATACATCACATGACTCAACACATCGCCCCAACCCCTTTATACCACACCCCAATTGCCCTCCCCCTCCCCACAACCCACTCCCAGCAACCTACCCCCAAATTCAGTGCCACTTGTGGGTGCACGTCCCATGCAGTGCTTATCAGCTGTGTCCAGTGCTGCTGGTAGGCCTGCACCTGAAATTGCTGCTGACTGTGTTCAGGGGTAGCCCACACCTGCATCCTGTCTGCTTCCATGCTGAGTAGCAGTTGCAGTAAACGCAGACGATCCTGTGTGGGGTGGGGAGTGGGTGGGTGGGTGGGGGTGGGTATATGTGTTGTATATATACAACATATGTGGGTGGGTGGGTGGGGCACATGTGTTACATATGTATGTGTGTGTGTGTGTGTGTGTGCATGAAGAACAAGGGTCATGATGAGCAAGAAATAAATGACATTGTCCTAAAAAACCAAAATCATAACTCCGACAACCCACTCAACACACAACCCACCCATCACACACACAACCTACCATGCTGCTTACTGTGGAGGCCCCCCACACAGGGTGCCATGTGTCCGGTGGGCTTTTCAAGGTGGGCCATTGGGCTGTGGTGATGGCCTGTAGGAAATCATGAACAGCTGCTGCCTCTTCCCTGGATGTGTTTTTGGTGTGTGTGTATGTGTGTGTGTACGTGTGTGTGTGTGTGTGTGTGAATATTTTGTGTGTTGGGGGGGGGAAACATGCATGTATTCGTGCACAGTGTGTGTATGAATGGGGAGATATACATGACACACACACTCTTGTAAACAGCATGTGCCTGTCAAGCATGAGTTGTGTTTGCACTGAACACACTCCCTCGCCATCCCCCCCCCCCCACACCCACACAACCCACACTCCAACACACACCTTGCTTCAGTGGTTGTCCATCGCCCATACCACGTCACAGGTGCCGACCCCCACATAAGCGCTGCCCTCAATATCCTCTCACACCTCAACACACTTGGCATGCGCTCCCCACGTTGCTGCACAAGCAACTGTGCATTGGTCGAGACGTCCACCACCGTGTGTGTGGTTGGGGGCGTGTGTGTGTGAGAGGAGGGGGTCGAGGGGGTGGGGGGGAGGGTGCCCAGGGAGTGTTGCTCATGGCGAAGGGCGAGGTGGAGGAAGCGAAATCGACACCCTACAGATGCTGGGTGATAGCATAGACGCTGCGGGTGGGTGGGGTGGGGTGATCTACCGGGGTGTTGATAGGGATATGTGTGGTGGGGGGGGGAGAGCATACAAGTCAATTTACAATGCAATCCACATCAGTCTGCAATATATTGCAGACAATACAGCGTAGATCATGCGGACAATACAGTCCACATACATCAGAGAAACATACACACAGTGTGTGTGTATGTCAGTATACAGTCATACACATCAGCATAGACATAACCTACAATACAATCCACATACATCAGTACACAATGCAATCCACATACATCAGTACACAATACAATCCACATACATCAGGGTCACGTAGGCTTTCATTAACAATGTGGGTCATGACTCGTACAGCAGTGAGGCTGTCAGCATCCTTACCACCCCTGTATGCCTGTGAGAGCACATGTGAATATGTTGTGTATACTTCTAGAGTGAGTATAGCCTGGAGATAGACTAGTAATAGAGTAGAGAGCAAGAGGGAAATGCTGATGATGGAGAGAGCAAGAAGAGGGAAGTGGTGTGTACCAATTAACAACAGAGACATGTGTATGTGGAGAGCAACAAGAGGGAAATGTGAATGGAGAGAGCAAGGGGGGAATGACACCTACCAACCCTACCAACAAGTACCAACAAGTACATCATCCCCCCCCACGCCCTCCCCTTCTTACCTGCCACACATCCGTGATCCAATCCAACCACACATTATGTGCACGCAGCTGCTCTACAATTGTGTGCCGCTGCCCCAGTGCATCAGCCTTGGGGGCCAGCATGTCAGGCTGCCCACCTGTCGATTGTTCATATTGCACAGGGTCAAAACTCTGGTCAAACAAACCCATCTGTTGGTCAACGGTGGAAATCCATGCGTTGCCTACTTCAGCAAATAATGTCATCTGTGTGTGTGTGTGTGTGTGTGTGTGTGTGTGTGTGTGTGTGTGTGTGTGTGTGT
>VFQP010001601.1_pt1 | contig 29392 bp, 28 predicted proteins | sample 3512351 | NCBI WGS metagenome assembly VFQP01 (sample SAMN10412372, study PRJNA504923) | tailings metagenome | isolation source: Relicate 1 Philex TSF1 revegetated site | place: Philippines: Tuba, Benguet | collected 2017-08-29
TGGAGAGCGACCGCATCCGCGTGATGGACGCAAGCACCATGCAGCAGGCCATCCAGGCCAAAGGGAATGTCAGCGTCTATGGCATTCACTTCGACTTCGACAAGGATCAGCTTCGACCGGAATCGAAGCCGACGCTCGACGAGATCGCCAAACTGCTCGCGGCGAGCGCTCAGCTCCATCTCGAAATCGTCGGTCATACCGACAATCGCGGCGGCCACGAGTACAATCTCGATCTCTCGCGCCGGCGTGCCGCGAATGTCGTGGCGGCATTGGTGCGAGACTATGCGATCGCTCCGACGCGCCTTGCGGCATCAGGTGCCGGCGCGACTTCACCCGTCACGCCGAACGATAGTGACGATGGGCGCGCGCGAAACCGCCGCGTCGAGCTCAAATCGAGGTGAGGCGACTAGAGAGGCTCTAGCATTTGGCGGTTCACCAAACGAGGCCGATAACCGCCTCGGGGTCACAGGTGCGCCAACATCGTCTCAACCAATTAAATGCCCCCGTCAGTGCGCTCCCTCGGTGCTTTATCGCCGCTCAATCCCAATTTGCGGACATCAGACTGTGCGATAAACTACAACGAGCGGCTCAGAGAGGCTCTGGCCCTGCCAGCGCCGATCGCAACAACGCTCAGGGAGGAATTCATGGGGAACAGAGCTTTGCCCGATCGTTGCGACCCGGTGATCGGCATCTCGCGACGCACTTTCGCGGCAGGTGCCGCAGCCGCCGGTGCGATCGCTGGTGCGGGCCCTTTCGTCATCACCCGGGCCCAGGGCGCGGCATTGAAAGTGGGCGTACTGCTGCCACGGTCCGGATTTCAGGCAGGCATTGGTCAGGACTGCCACCGCGGAGTGGAGATCGCGGGGGGCATCCTCAGGGAGCTAGGCTTGCCCCCTCTCGAGATCATGAACGGCGACACCGAGTCCAGTCCGGACGTGGCACGAGCCCGCGCCGAGCGTTTGATCAGCGAAGGTGCGCAGCTCCTGGTCGGCGCGTTCGACTCCGGCCAGAGCACGGCGATCGCCCAGGTCGCTGAGCAGAAGGGCATTCCGTTTGTCATAAACATCGCCGCCGCCCCGCCCATCACCGAGCAGGGCTACAAGTTCGTGTTCCGAAACTTCCCGACAGCGCCGATGCTTCTTTCCGACGCCTTCGCTAACCAGAAGGAGGTGTTCGCCGCCACAGGCGTCGCACCAAAATCGGTCGTGTTCATGCATGTAAACGACACGTTCGGCACGGCGATGCAGAAAGGCATCGGTTGGATCCTTTCCAAGGTCGAAATGCCCTACAAAATCGCAGACACAATCGCCTATGACCCGTCGGCACGCGATCTCTCGGTCGAGGTAGCCAAGGCTAAGGCCACGGGTGCAGACGGCCTGCTCATGGTCAGCCGCCTCAACGACGCCATGCTGCTCACCCGCGAGCTGGTCAAGCAGCGCTGGACACCCGCAGCGATCCTGAGCATGGGGCCGGGCTGGTACGAGGACCAATACCTGAAGACGCTCGGCAAGCTCGCAGACGGTCCGATGAGTTTCGTGCCCTGGTACGACCCCAACAAGCCCATGAGCAAGCAGTTGGAGGCGGCGCTTGCCAAGGCACATCCCGGCATCAACCTCAACACCAATCACATCTACACGTTCGAGGCACTGCTGATCGCGGCCGATGCGTACAAGCGCGCCGGCTCGACCGATCCGAAGGCGCTGGCCGACGCCATTCGCGCGACTGATATCAAGGACAACGTCAGCATCGGCCCGGGCGTCAAGTTCGATGCCAAGGGACAGAACGTGACGCTCAAGAACGCTGCCATTCAGAACCGCGCCGGCAAGCTTGTCACCGTCGCGCCGAGCCAGGCGGCCAACGCCAAGCCCGAGTTGCCGATGGCATCCTACAACCAGCGCTGATCCAACACCTTCATTTGCTGCTCCGGCCACCTAGCCGGAGCACCTCAGGCAGGATCAGGCAAGGTGCCGGCGGAAATCTACCTCAACGTGGCAGTCAACGGCCTACTCACTGGTCTGGTCTATGGCCTGATGGCCCTGGGCCTTTCGGTGATCTTCGGTGTCGTGCGCGTCGTAAACTTCGCGCACGGCGAGATGATGACACTTGCGATGTATGCGACCGTTGTCGCGTTCACTTCCCTTGGTCTCGATCCGTTCGTCATGCTGGTGCCGGCCTCAGCCGCCCTTTTTGTGCTCGGCTACCTTCTTCAGGCCGGTCTCATCAATCCATTCATCAACCGGCCGGAGCACAGCCAATTCATGCTGTTGGTGGCGGTGGCGATAATCCTCGTCAATGTCCAGCTTATTCTGTTCGGCCCCGACGCCCGCAGCGTACAGACGTCCTATTCGTTTGATAGCTACGCCGTCGGCCCGCTGCTTGTCGACGCCAGCAAGGCCTATGCGGCGGCCACCGCGTTGGTGATCGCAGCAGCGTTGTTTGCGTTCTTTCGCTTGACGATTCTCGGAAAGGCGATCCGCGCGTGCGCCGACAATTATACTGGCGCCCTGGTCGTGGGCATTGACGTCAAGCGTCTCTATGCCCTCACCTTCGGTATTGGTGCCGCATGCGTCGGCGCTGCCGGGGTGATGCTATCTCTGGTAATCGACGTGACACCGGCACTCGGTCCAGCCTACACGCTGCTGGCGTTCGTGATCGTCATCACGGGTGGGCTCGGCTCCATGCCGGGTGCGCTGCTCGGAGGCGTATTGATCGGGCTTACTGAAGCTCTCGCCGGGCTACTCTTCACACCATCGGCCAAGAGCATGTTCGCCTTTGCCATACTGGTGCTCGTGCTGTTGTTCCGCCCCCAAGGCATTCTCGGGAAGAAGCTCAGATGATCGCCGCGTTGCTCCAAGGCGTGCCGCGCCGCGCGCTCGTCCTGCTTCTACTCTTTGTGGCGGGCTTGCTGGCCGCGCCGCTGCTGGTCAACGACTACCTGCTGACGGTGCTCATCCTCATTCTATATTTTGCCTATGCAGGTCAGGCCTGGAACATAATGATGGGCTTTGCCGGTCAGCTCTCGCTCGGCCATGCGCTTTACGTCGGGCTCGGCGCTTACACGGCCGCGGCGCTGTTCTTTCATTTCGGCGTCAGCCCATGGCTGAGCCTGCCCCTCACGCTCGCGATCGCGGGCCTCGCCGGCGCCATCATAGGTTTTCTGGCCTTCCGTTTCGGTGTGGCGGGCGTCTATTTCGCAATCCTCACGATTGCCTTCGCCGAGTTCGCCCGCATCGGCTTCGATCACTGGCCGTGGGTTGGCGGATCCGGTGGGTTGTTCGTGCCGGTCGCCAACTACAGGCAGAATGACGTCTGGATCCTCCGCGGCAGCCCTCGCATGTTCTACTACGTGATCCTGATATTGACGGTCATGGCATTCTTGATCTGCCACGCGTTGTTGCGCAGCCGCGCTGGATACTACTGGCAGGCAATCCGCGAGGATGAGGAGGCCGCCCGCGCGCTCGGCATCAATACGTTCCGCTACAAGATGTACGCGGTGATGCTGTCGGCGGCGATGACATCGATCGCCGGTGTCTTCTTCGCCTTCTACTACAACAATCTCTTTCCGGAGCAGATCTTCCATATCGGCCGCTCGATCGAGCTGATCCTGGCGCCGATCATCGGTGGTGTCGGCACGCTCTTCGGCCCGATCATCGGCGCCTTCCTGTTGACCGGCCTGGCGGAAGCGCTACGCGAAGGCATGCTTCGCCTGGGCATCGATGTGCCGGGTGCCAAGCAGGTGTTCTACGGCATCTGCCTGCTGGTGGTGGTGGTGGTTCTGCCTCACGGCGTGTGGCCGCCGCTGAGGCGTGCACTCGGCCTCGACCCCCAGCAATCCGACAAGCCCGAGGCCTGACATGCCGGTGCTGCTCGATGTTGAGAAGCTGTCCAAGAGCTTTTCGGGGCTGCGCGCCGCGCGGGACCTCACCTTCTCGGTGGGCGAAGGGGAGATCGCGGCACTGATCGGCCCCAATGGTGCAGGCAAGACCACCTGCTTCAACATGATCGCCGGGGTCTACCGGCCGGATGCCGGCGCGGTCCGACTGGCCGGTCAGCGCATCGACGGGAAGCGAGCGGATGAGATCTGTCGCGCCGGCATAGGCCGCACGTTTCAGATCGTGAAGCCCTTCGCGGGCCTGAGTGTACTCGACAACGTTGTGGTGGGTGCTCTCAACGCCCGGCGCACAGTCGCCGAAGCAAAGCGGCACGCAGAGGAGGTACTCGATCTCTTAGGTCTCTTCGCCAAGCGTGGTCATCCCGCGTCTTCCCTCACGCTTCCCGAACGCAAGCGGCTCGAGGTTGCCCGCGCACTCGCCACGAACCCTCGTCTCCTCCTGCTCGACGAGGTTATGGCCGGGCTGCGCCCCACCGAGGTCGACCGCATGGTGCAGATCCTGCGCGATCTGAATGCCCAGCGCGGCATCACTATTCTCCTGATCGAGCACGTGATGCGCGCCGTGATGGCCCTGTCGCGCAGGGTTATCGTCATGCACCACGGTGAGGTCATCGCAGAGGGCACCCCGGACGAAATCACGCGCAATCCGGCCGTCATCGAGTCCTATCTCGGGGAGGCCGTCGTATGATGCTCGAGGTCGAGAATCTGGATGTCTATTACGGCGACGCTCAAGCGCTCGATCAGGTCTCGCTCTCGGCAGCCGAAGGCGAGATCGTCGCTCTTGTCGGAGCCAACGGTGCGGGCAAATCTAGTCTGATCCGCACACTCGCCGGCATCGAGAAGCCCCGCTCAGGTCGCATTCGCTTCCGCGGCATCGACATTGCCGGAGAGCCGAGCCATCGCGTCTGCAATCTCGGCATTGGCCAGGTCGCAGAGGGACGCCAGATCTTTCCTTCGATGACGGTCGAGGAAAATCTCGAGATGGGGGCGCTGCTTCCACGCGCCCGAAGCAAAATGAAGACGACCATGGCCGAGGTGTTCGCGATGTTTCCGCGCTTGCTCGAGCGCCGCCGGCAGCTCGCGGGCACTATGTCTGGCGGCGAGCAGCAGATGCTGGCGATCGGCCGCTGCCTCATGAGCCGACCCGAGCTGATTATGTTCGACGAACCCTCATTGGGCCTTGCGCCTACTTTGGTGCAGGAACTGTTCGAGACCATTCGCACTCTGAACAAGCGCGGACTCACCATCTTGCTCGTCGAGCAGAATGTTGCCCACTCGCTCAGGCTCGCCGATCGCGGCTATGTCCTCGAGAATGGCCGCATCGTGTTATCCGGAACCGGTCAGGCGCTCCTCAACAACGAGGGCGTGCGGCATGCCTATCTTGGCATCAGTGCTCCACCGGTCGGGATGTAGGATGGGCTCACTGACATTTGCCTTTGACGCAGTCTCCTAGATGCCTGACATGGTCAGCGGCGCTTCCAGTGTCGCCGTGCCGGCTGCAGCACCGGGAGGCACGGCTGCCGAGATGCGCGCGACGTCGTCGTCCGAAGGTTTGACGGCCAGCGCGCCGCAGTTTTCGCCGAGCCGCTTTGGATAGCGCGCGCCGGGAATGGCCACCATGTCGTCGCCCTGGGCGAGCAGCCACGCAAGCGTCATTTGGGCCGGGGTGCAGCCTTTGCCTTGGCAAATGCCTCAATCAAACTGACCAGCTCGCGGGCTGGCTGGTCATGTAACTCTTCTCCGCGCTTGGCCAGCTAGGCGTAAGTCAGGATCTTAACCCGATCGTCAGTCAGTCACTAGCCGACAGGGCGCCCAGCACGCTGGGCGCGGCACGCGCACGCCGTGCCCGCGGTGCATGCGAGATCGATATATCCAGGAGAGTCGGTTGCTATTGCGCGACGTGCGCTCCATGTTTGGCTGAAAGCGCTCCATATGTGCGAGCTCGATAGAGCTATGTGCATATGACGACGCATGACATCGATCGCGGACGGGAGGAACGCCTGTGGTCGTTACTCACGAGCCATGGATCGTGGTGCTCTCCATCCTGGTTGCCGTCCAGGGTGCCTACGTCGGCTTGAGCCTAACACACGAGCTGCCCAGCAGCGTCGGAAGACACAGACGGCTGTTACTCGCCGGCGCCGCGGTGACGCTCGCGGTGGCGATCTGGTCGATGCACTTCGTCGGCATGCTTGCCGTCCAGTCCGCGGTCCGTATCGACTACCTCGTCCTGCCGACCCTGATTTCCTTTTTCGTCTGCGTTTTCGTGGTCGGCCTCGCTGTATTTCTGGCCTCGAGCGCGCCGCACTCGCTGATCGTCCTCGCGATTTCCTCGACGGTCATGGGAGCCGGCATTGTCACCATGCATTTCATCGGCATGCGCGCGCTGCACGCCAACGCGATGGTCCACCACGATCCCATCTACGTTGTCGCGAGCTTTTTTGTCGGCGTGGTCGCGTCCGGCCTCGCGATCTACTTCACGTTCATCGGGCCGCTCCGGCCACCGCTCGTCGCCGCGTCGATCGCTTTGGGCGTGGCGATCTCCGGGATGCACTATACCGCCATGGCCGGCATGATGCTCCATCCCCCGACGGCGCAGGTGGTCGTGGAGGGGACGGCGGTCTCGCGTGATCTCCTGGCGGTGATCGTCGCCATCGTCGCGTTTGGAAGCTCTCTGGCGTTCCTTCTAGCGCTCGTGCCGGACGGCGTGGCCGACGACAGCCTCAGAACCGTAAGGCATACACGTGGCGAGACGCAAACGCCGTCGTTCGTGACCGGGACGACGCTGCAACCGGCACTGGCGGGGGCGGCCGTGCCCATCCCGCCGCTTCTGGAACAGCGCGCGGCAGAGCCGAAGTCCGCGACGGTCCTGCCCGTCCAGAAGGAGGGTGCCACGCACTATCTGCCCGTCGGCCACATCTTCGCCGTCAAGGCCGAGGCGCACTACACCACTGTGTTCGATGGCACCGACCAACTTTTCTGCAACCTCTCGATAAGCGATGTGGAGGCGCGGTTGGATCAGCGTCGCTTCATTCGCGTGCACCGCAGCCACATCGTTGCTGTCGAGCACGTCCAGTCCATGAAGAAGTCGGGCGACGGCGCGGTCGCTCAACTTGACTCGGCGACAGCATACGCTCTTCCCATCAGCCGCCGACGCATTGGCGAGCTGAAGGCGATGCTCGACGCACGAACGTAGAGAGCGGCCAAGCCCTCCCCACATCATCGGATCCGCATACAAGCGCGGCGTGCGTCGGCAGTGCGCTGCAGCGACGCGTACGCACTTAGGCACGCCCGCGCATCCGGCGCCCGAATACGTCAATACTGCTGCCGCATTTCGTGCAGTTCACGCCGCCGTTCGTGCTTCTGAGCCGCCGCTGCGTGCTTCGGTGCACCTTCCTTTGCGAGCGCAATGCACCATTCACTAGCCTGATATTTCTCTAGGTTGCTGCACACATTCTGTAGCGCACGACCTTGCCAAACCTGCAGGGAGCGATGCCCGTGATACCGGCCCCATTCTCCTACTACCGTCCCAAATCCATAGCTGAAGCAACAGCGTTGCTCGCCGAGCACAGTGATGAGGCGCGCGTCCTCGCCGGCGGTCAGAGCCTGATTCCGATGATGAAGTTCCGGCTCGCGGCGCCGGAGCATCTCGTCGATGTCGGTGACATCGACGAGCTCAAAGGCATCCAGCGCACGGGCAGCACGCTCGTCATTGGCGCGATGACGACGCAGCACGAGTTGCAGCAGGACCAAATGCTGACCGAGGCCGCGCCCATCCTCAAGGAAGCCTCACTGCTCGTCGCCGATCCGCAGGTGCGCTACATGGGCACGCTCGGCGGCAACGTCGCCAATGGCGATCCCGGCAACGACATGCCGGCCGTCATGATGTGCCTCGATGCCGCCTACCGCCTCGTCGGCGCGACCGGCGCCCGCACCATCAAGGCTCGCGACTTCTACGAGGGCACCTACGCCACCGCGCTCAAGACCGGCGAGATCCTGACAACGATCGAGATCCCGGTACCGCCGGCCGGCCACGGCTATGCCTACGAGAAGCTCAAACGGAAAATCGGCGACTATGCCACCGCCGCAGCCGGCGTGGTCCTGACCACACGCGGCGGGCGGATCGCCACCTGCGCGATTGCGCTCTCCAATCTCGCCGACAAGGCGGTTCTGGCGGCGGACGCAGCGGCGGCCGTGATCGGCACGGCGCTCGAGAAGCCGGCGCTCGACAAGGCGGTCGCAGCAGCGCGCGCGATCATGTCGCCCGCTACGGACACGCGCGGAACGACCGAGTATCGCACGGCAGTTGGCGGCGTGATGGTCGAACGGGCGCTGAAATACGCACTGGCACGCGCCAAAGGCTGACACGCTCCGGGGAAGGAAACGTCATGGCGAAGATACACGTGAAAATGAACGTGAACGGCGCGGATGTCGAAAGCCTCGTCGAGCCGCGCACGCTGCTGATCCACCACCTGCGCGAGGCGCTCAATCTTACCGGCCCGCACATTGGCTGCGACACCACCCATTGTGGTGCCTGCACGATCGACATGAACGGCAAATCGGTGAAGAGCTGCACAGTGTTCGCGGTACAGGCCGACAACGCGATGATCACGACGATCGAAGGCATGGCGGCACCCGATGGCACGCTGCACGCGCTGCAGGAAGGCTTCCGCATGATGCACGGCCTCCAGTGCGGCTTCTGCACGCCGGGCATGATCGTGCGCGCACACCGGCTGCTGCAGGAGATCCCGAACCCGACGGAAGACGAGATCCGCTTCGGCATCGCCGGTAATCTCTGTCGCTGCACCGGCTACCAGAACATCGTCAAAGCCATTCAGTACGCCGCCGCGAAGCTCAGCGGCGCGCCGATGCAGGAGGCCGCCGAATGAATATCGCCGTTCCAACCCGTGAGCAGCGCGAAGCCAAGCTCGAAGGCATGGGCTGCAAGAGGAAGCGCGTCGAGGACATCCGCTTCACGCAGGGCAAGGGCAATTACGTCGACGACTTGAAGCTGCCGGGAATGCTGTTTGGCGATTTCGTGCGCTCGCAGCACGCGCACGCGCGCATCAAGAAGATTGACGCTTCCGCCGCGCTCAAGGTGCCGGGCGTGCTCGCTGTGCTAACCGCTGAGGAGCTGAAGGGCGTCAACCTCGCCTGGATGCCGACGCTCGCTGGCGACGTACAAATGGTGCTGGCCGACGGTAAGGTGCTCTTCCAGAATCAGGAGATCGCCTTCGTCGTTGCCGTGGACCGCTATGCGGCCGCCGATGGCGTCGAGGCCGTCGAGGTCGAGTACGAGGATCTCCCCGTGCTCGTCGATGCCTTCAAGGCGCTCGCCCCGGACGCGCCGCTGCTGCGCGAGGACATCAAAGACAAGACGACCGGCGCCCACGGTCCCCGCAAGCACCACAACCACATCTTCGAGTGGTCGATGGGCGACAAGGATCTCACCGACGCCGCTTTCTCCAAGGCCGAGGTGACAACCAAGGATGTGATCTCGTACCATCGCACGCACCCCTCGCCCCTCGAGACCTGCCAGTGCGTCGCCTCCTTCGACAAGATCAAGGGCGAGCTGACGCTGTGGGGCACCTTCCAGGCGCCCCACGTCATCCGCACAGTCGCATCGCTCCTCTCGAAGATTCCCGAACACAAGATCCATGTGATCGCACCCGACATCGGCGGCGGCTTCGGCAACAAGGTCGGTGCCTATCCTGGTTACATCTGCGCGATCGTCGCCTCGATCGTGACCGGCAAGCCGGTGAAGTGGGTGGAGGACCGCATCGAGAACCTCACTGCCACGTCGTTCGCGCGCGACTACCACATGACGACGGAACTCGCCGCGACGAAGGACGGCAAGGTCACGGCGCTGCGCGTGCACGTGCTCGCCGATCACGGCGCATTCGACGCCTGTGCCGATCCGTCGAAGTGGCCAGCAGGCTTCTTCAACATCTGCACGGGCTCGTACGACATTCCTGTTGCGCACCTCGTCGTCGACGGCATCTACACGAACAAGGCACCGGGCGGTGTCGCCTACCGCTGCTCGTTCCGTGTGACCGAGGCCGCCTACTGCATCGAGCGAGCCATGGACATCATGGCGCAGAAACTCGGCATGGACCCGGCCGAGTTCCGGCTCAAGAACTTCATCCGGCGAGAGCAGTTTCCCTACCATTCGGCGCTCGGCTGGGAATATGACTCGGGCGACTACCACACCGCCATGAACAAGGCCATGGAGGCGATCGGCTACAAGCAGCTCCGCACAGAGCAGGCCGAGAAACGCGCAGCCTTCCAGCGCGGCGAGACGCGCGAGATCATGGGGCTCGGCGTTTCCTTCTTCACCGAAATCGTCGGCGCTGGCCCGTCGCGCAACTGCGACATCCTCGGTGTCGCCATGTTCGACAGTTGCGAGATTCGCATCCATCCGACCGGCGCCGCAATCGCGCGCATGGGCACCAAGTCGCAAGGCCAGGGCCACGAGACGACCTACGCGCAGATCATCGCGACCGAGATTGGGATTCCTGCCGACGACATCATGGTCGAGGAAGGCAACACCGACACTGCGCCCTACGGCCTCGGCACCTACGGCTCGCGCTCGACGCCAGTCGCTGGCGCGGCCATCGCCATGGCGTCGCGGAAGATCAAAGCCAAGGCGCAGATGATCGCCGCCTACATGCTCGAGGTTCACGAGGATGACCTCGAGTGGGATATCGATGGCTTCCGCGTCAAAGGCCTGCCCGAAAAATACAAGGGCATGAAGGAAATCGCGTGGGCCGCCTACAATTCGCCACCGCCGGGCCTCGAGCCGGGCCTTGAGGCGGTCAGCTACTACGACCCGCCTAACATGACCTATCCGTTCGGCGCATACTTCTGCGTCATGGACATCGACGTCGACACGGGCGTGTACAAGATCCGGCGCTTCTACGCGCTCGACGACTGCGGCACCCGCATCAACCCGATGATCATCGAGGGCCAAGTCCATGGCGGATTGACCGAGGCATTCGCAATCGCGATGGGGCAGGAGATCCGCTACGACGAGATTGGCAACGTCGTGAACGGCTCGTTCATGGACTTCTTCATCCCGACCGCCGTCGAGACGCCTAAGTGGGAGACCGACTACACGGTCACGCCGTCGCCGCATCACCCGATCGGCGCCAAGGGCGTCGGCGAGAGTCCGAACGTCGGCGGCGTACCCTGCTTCTCCAATGCCGTGAACGACGCCTTCGCATTCCTCGGCACCCGCCATATCCAGATGCCGCACGATCACTGGCGCATTTGGGAGGTTGCCAAGGGCCTCGGTCTGCACGGCTGACGACGATGACATTGTCACGGGAACAAATCGCGGAGCGGCTCGCGTCGGTTGGCTATATCGCCGATCGCGAGCTGCCCGTGGCTCTCCAGCTCATGGACATGCTCGCCCGACCGCTGCTGCTCGAGGGCGAGGCCGGCGTCGGCAAGACGGAGGTGGCCAGGGCACTCGCGGCTGTGCACGGTACGACACTCATCCGACTGCAATGCTACGAGGGATTGGATCAGTCCACAGCGCTCTATGAGTGGAACTATCAGCGCCAGCTCCTCGCCATCCGTGCGGGCGAGGCGCAGCACGCTGATCCACACACGATCGAGCAGGATATCTTCTCCGAGCGCTTCCTCCTCGAGCGGCCACTGCTCGCCGCGATACGCCGCTCCGACAAGCCGGTCCTGCTGATCGACGAGATCGACCGCGCCGACGAGGAGTTCGAGGCCTTCCTGCTGGAGCTTCTTTCGGACTTCCAGGTCTCTGTTCCCGAGCTCGGCACCATCAAGGCGGAGAGCATCCCACGCGTCGTGCTCACCTCCAACGGCACGCGCGAGCTCTCCGATGCGTTGCGCCGGCGTTGCCTCTATCACTACGTCGATTTCCCGGATGTCGATCGCGAGACGCGGATCATTCTCGCGCGCATCCCCGGAGCCTCGACATCACTCGCGTTGCAGATCGCGCACATGGTCGATGGCGTGCGCAAAGAGGAACTGCGCAAGCTGCCGGGTGTGGCAGAGACTCTGGACTGGGCGGCGGCACTGATCGGTCTCGACATCGCCAACCTGCACGATGATCCGGAGGCTGTACACGAAACACTGCGCTGCCTTCTGAAGACGAAGGAGGACCGCGCGCGCTTCACGCCCGAAGTCTCGGCGCGCCTGCTCGGAAAGGTGGCGTGAGATGTGCTGCATGCCGCCGGAAGCTGCCGATTTCAACGCTCTCGGCGATGCGATCGCGGCGCGCGTCTCCGACTTCATGCGCACGTTGCGCGAGAATGCCTTCGCGGTCGGCCTCAAGGAAGGCGAGGACGCGGCCCGCATCGCGGCAACACCACTCGTGCAACGCCCGGCGACGTTCCGCGCCGCCCTGAAAGCCGTCGCCTGCGCGCGTCGCTCCGACTGGCAGAAGTTTGACGATATCTTCGACGGCTTCTGGATCGGCCGCGGGATGCGACGCTTCGTGCTGCTCAAGTCGAACGCCGAGACAGCGAAGCCCACCGAACGACGCCCACGCACGGGCGCCGAAAGCGAGCTGCGTCTGGCACCCGGCCTCGGTGAGCAGGTCACTGGCGAAGGTGCCGATACCGCCAACGACCAGCGCCCGCCGGTCCGCATGGAGGGCGCCTCGCGCACCGAGCGCCTTGCCGAGACGGACTTCCGCAAGATCCACGATCCCAAGGCGATCACCGAAGCTCACGCAGTCACCGCACGTCTCGCACGTGCCATGCGCGCGCGCTTGAGCCGCCGGGAGCGCGCTCTCCTCAAGGGCCGCCGCCTCGATCTGCGCCGCACGATCCGCCGCAATATCTCGCACGGCGGCGTGCCCATCGAGCTCATGTGGCGTAAGAAGAAGCGCAAGTCGCTCCGCCTCGTCGTCCTGCTCGATGCCTCCGGCTCGATGAGCCTCTACACAAGCGTCTTCGTGCGCTTCATCCATGGCGTGCTCGACAACTTCCGCGAGGCGGAAGCTTTCCTGTTTCACACCCGCCTCGTCCATGTCTCGACGGCCATGCGTGAGAAGGATGCGGGCCGCGCGCTCGAGAGGTTGTCGCTCCTCGCACAGGGCGTTGGCGGCGGCACGCGCATCGGTGAGAGTTTGGCGACGTTCAACCGCTGGCACGCGAAGAGCGTCATTCATTCACGCACGTGCGTAATGATCATTTCGGACGGCTACGATACCGGCCCGCCAGAGCAGATGGCCGCGGAGATGCAGCAGCTCGCCCGCCGCTGCCGCCGCATCGTCTGGCTCAACCCGATGATCGGATGGGACGACTACGCGCCCGCAGCCCGCGGCATGCAGGCGGCGCTCCCACACATCGATCTCTTCGCTCCCGCGCACAACCTCAAATCGCTGGCGGCGCTGGAGCCCTATCTGTCGCGGCTCTAGGAGGCCGTCATGCCCCTGCACAAACCGATCGATGTCCTCGAAGAAATCCGCTCGCTGCGGGCCTCAGGTGAGCCCTTCGCCGTCGCGACGGTCGTGCGCACAGTCTCGCTCACTGCCGCCAAGGCTGGCGCCAAAGCGCTGATCCGCAACAACGGCGCCATGTCCGCGGGCTGGATCGGTGGCGGATGCGCACGCGCTGCGGTGCTCAAGGCGGCGCGCGCGGCACTCGACGACGGCAAGCCGCGGCTTGTCTCGGTGCAGCCGGGCGACGCCCTTCAAGAGCACGGCGTCGCATCTGGCGAGAGCAAAGACGGCATCGAGTTCGCCCGCAACATGTGCCCGAGCCAAGGCACCATGGACGTATTCGTCGAGCCCATTCTGCCGAGGCCAGAACTCGTCGTGTGCGGCGCGAGCCCGGTCGCAGCCGCGCTCGCCGACCTCGGCAGCCGGCTCGGATTCCTCGTCACTGTCGCAGCGCCGACCGAAGAGCACGACAAGTTCGCCGACACCGATCTCATGATCGCCGGCTACGATCTCTCCAAGCTGATGCCGACCGAGCGCTACATCGTTGTCGCGACGCAGGGTCGAGGTGATGAAGCCGCGCTGATCGCGGCGCTCACGGCGCCGGCTCGGCAGGTCGCTTTCGTCGGCTCCCACCGCAAGGCCGCCGCGCTCCGCGCTTCACTCGCAGCCAAGGGCGCCGATCCGGAGCACCTTGCGGCTATGCATTCCCCCGCCGGTCTCGATATCGGTGCGGTGACGCCCGAGGAGATCGCGCTCGCCATTCTCGCCGAGATCGTCGAGCTACGTCGCCGCGGACAGCGGGGCCGACCTTCAAACCCGGCATCCTGAAACGGCTGATAACCCTGAGCAGAAGGGAAGATACCATGGATATGAGTGGCGAACGCCGCATCGCAGCAAGCCGCAAGAAAGTATGGGATGCACTCAACGACCCCGAGATCCTGAAGCAGTGCATCCCTGGCTGCGAGTCCCTGGAGATGCAGTCCCCGACCGATATGACCGCGCGGGTCAAGCTGCAGATCGGCCCCGTGAAGGCGACCTTCAACGGCAAGGTCAAGCTTACCGACCTCGATCCACCGAACGGCTACCGCATCACGGGCGAAGGGAGTGGCGGCGTGGCCGGTTATGCCAAGGGTGGCGCCTCCGTGCATCTCTCCGACGATAACGCCGGCACCCTCATGCGTTACGATGTCGAGGCCGACGTCGGCGGCAAGCTCGCGCAACTCGGCGGGCGACTGATCGACTCAACCGCAAAGAAACTCGCCGACGAGTTCTTCGAGAAGTTTACGGCTATCGTCGGTCCAATGCCGACGGAAGCCGTCGCACCTACGATCGCAGTCAAGAAGATCGGCTGGTTCAAGCGCTGGTTCGGCAGGAAAGAGCCTGTCCCCGCATCTCCGTGAAGCGTAAAGGCGCAATTACTCCGCCCAGACTTTGGGCACGGTGTCCATCCGCAGCGGCCGGGCAAGATGGCGTTGCATGATCCGGGCGGCAGAGGAGAGTTCGCCCGCTTCGATCAGATCGAGAAGCTTCAAGTGCTCGCGAATATGGCGGCGCATCCCGTCGCGGTCCGAGAATGTGCGGTAGGCCAAGAGACGCCGGATAGCATTCACTCGTCGCAGCGCCTAGAGATAGAATGGGTTGTCGGCGCCGCGAATGAGCTCCTCGTGGAAGGCGCAGCCTGATTGAAACATCTCATCCATTGTGAGTGTCCCGACACCGCTCTTATAGAGGCGCGTCTGCTCTATACGCAGCTTCCCGATGACCTCGACAGGAAGCTGATAGTCGGGCTCGCGCAATGCGGCTGGCTCGATCACGGCCCGAAATGATGTCGCCTTAGCATACGCATCTCGACTCGCCATGGTTTCCGCGAAACGCCATCCATATCCTTGCAGCTTGGTAATCCAGCCTTCCCCCGCGATGCGATCGAGCAAGCGCAGCAACTCGGCACGAGGTAGCTCGTAGCGACGCGCAAGCTCGGCTTCCGTGACTACGTCGGGAAGGCGCCCAGCGACTCTGTCATCCGCGATGCGGTGGTATATTCTGTCACCGTCGTCCAAAGCGCCCACTGCTCGGCGTGCGAGATGGGACGTCGGGCTCTTGGCCAGTACGTAACCGCGATTTTTCTGACCCGTGACAAGACCAGCTTGCTCCAGGGCCTTGAGCCCCGCGCGCACCGGCCCCCTTGAAACGCCGATGCGATCGGCAAGCTGCTGTTCGACGAGTCTTGCGCCAGGGACGAGACCATCCCGGCGCGCGATCACAAGGATCTGGCCCGCAACCAGCTCTCCTCGATCCGAGTTTCGCGAGCGCATGATTGTGGCTCCCGGCTGCGCGGCCCCCGCATGTCGAAGGAACGCGCCCCACGACGCACTTGACATCGCTGCGACAGCGATTGTTATTTGTACCATACAAGAACAATCCACGACCTGTCGATCAATGGCGGGCGTCTTGAGGAAACGGGTATGGGGCGTGACGTCCATATTTGTGAGGCCGGGCCGCGCGCTGGCTCGCAGGACCTCGCAGTTTTATTTCCGACTTCGATCAAATGCGATCTGATCTTCCCGGCCCGCAGCATCGAGCCGAGACTGCTGACCGGCCGCCTCAACGAGGCCGGCTTTCCAAAGGCCGTGCGGAGAGCGGCGCTATGAAAGTGCCATTCCGACCACTCGCCGGCTTGCAGGTGATCGAGTTCAGCCAGATGGTCATGGGCCCGACGTGCGGCCTCATCCTGGCCGACCTCGGCGCCGACGTCCTCAAGATCGAGCCGCCCAAGGGGGACCGCACCCGTTCGTTCAAGGGCCCCGCCGCCGGCTTCTTTGCCAACTACTGCCGCAACAAGCGCAGCCTTGCCCTCGACACCGCCACCAAGCAGGGGGCAGGTGGTGGCGCGACGACTGATCGACCGTGCGGATGTGCTGATAGAGAATTTCCGGCCGGGTCTCTTGAAGCGCCATGGTCTCGACTACGAGACCGTTGTCGACACGGCGCCGCGCCTTATCTACTGCTCGCTCAAGGGGTATCTGCAGGGCCCTTATGAAAACCGCCTCGCGCTCGACGAAGTTGTGCAGATGATGGGGGGACTCGCCTACATGACAGGCTTGCCGGACCGCCCGATGCGCACCGGTGCCTCGGTCAATGACGTGATGGGGGGCATGTTCGCCGTGATCGCGATCCAAGCGGCGCTTGCAGAGCGCCTGCGGACAGGTCGCGGCCGCCACATCCAGAGCGCGCTGTTCGAGAATAATGTCTTCTTGATGGGCCAGGCAATGATGTTTGAAACCGTGACCGGAACGCCGTCGGTGCCCTACTCGGTCAAAAACAGCCCCTGGCCGGTCTACGATCTCTTCGACACGGCCGATGGCTCGAAGCTGTTCGTGACCATCGTCGGCGAAGAGCACTGGGTTGCATTCTGCCGCTCGTTCGGTCGCGCATCATGGCTCGAAGATCGACGGCTTGCTTCCATTCAGGGGCGCGTCGAGGCGCGCGGCTGGCTGATCCCCGAGATCGCGGCGCTGCTGAAGACTTTTACTACGGCTGAACTCGCCAAGCGCCTCGAGGCACTGGAGCTGCCGTTCGCGCCGGTCGCCAAGCCTGGAGATCTGTTTGCGGATCGCCACCTCAATGTCTCCGGCGGTCTCCTCGATGTGCGCCTGCCCGACGGCCGTATGGCGAAGACGCCGGCGCTGCCAATTGCGGTTGACGGAGAGCGCCTCGGAAACCGCCTCGATCCCCCGCTCGTCGGCGAACACAGCCGGGAGGCGCTAGCCAATGTGGGCTACAGTGACGACGAGATCGAAGCCCTGATCGCGGAGGGGGCGGTGGCAGAGGCCGAACCGCGAAGCGGGAAGCATATAGGGGGCTGAATGCCCTGTCAGAACGACAACAGTTGAGGGAACGGTGAGGAGCAGATGACACATTCTCGGCGCGAAATTCTAATCGGCAGCGGCGCTCTGGTCGGCGCGGCACTTGTTCCAGGTATCGCGCAGGCCCAGTCCCAAGCCGCGAGCCTCGCCTACGGCCCTGCGACCGCCGTCTACGCGCTGGGCTCCATTGCCGACGCGCGCGGGTACTTCAAGGACGAGAAGCTCGATTTCAAGCTCGTGGTCGGCAACGCCGGCACCCACGGGCGCCAGGCGCTCGCTGCCGGCCAGGCACTGTTCGCGCATGGGGATGCGAGCCATCCGCTGCAGCTCTCGACCCGCGGCAAACCGTGCAAGATCATCATGGCGTCGCAGATGATCGCCTCGATCTCGAACATCGTCGTGCGCAAGGATCTTTACGACGCGGGGATCAACACGGTCGAGAAGCTCGCCGACTACAAGCGCCCCGACGGCGCCAAACCGATTGTCGCCGCGACCGCGATCGGCTCCGGTACGTGGATGTACGGCACGTACGTATTCGAGGCGAAGAAGCTCGGCGACCGGATCAACTGGGTTGCGGGCGGCGGGCCGAAGACGATGTTCCCGGGCCTCGAAACGAAGCAGTTCGACGCGATCATGGCAGTGCCCGGCTGGGTCATCGAGGCCGAGGCCAAAGGGTTCGGCAAAGTGATCTACGACACCTCCGTCCCGGGCGTCTTCACCGACGCTTTCGGCGGCACGGTGCCGGTGCTGGTCGTCTATACGCTCGCCGAGACGGCGGCCGACAACAAGCCACTGGTGCAGAGCTTCGTCAATGGCATGTACCGGGCAATGAAGTGGGTCAAGGAAACACCCGTTGACGAGGTCTACAAGCTGGTCGGGGAGAAACATTTCTCGGGTGTCGATCCGATCGCTGTGAAGGCCGAGCTGGAGTTCGACAAGAAGACCTGGGCCTACGACGGCAAGATCGACGCCGCATCGTTCGAGCGCGGGGGCCGCGTGTGGTACCGCAAGGGCTCGGACATCCCGGAAGCGAAATACGAGAACATCGTCGACATGAGCTTCCTCGACGCAGCTCACGCCAAGTACAAGTGAGCCGGCCAGTGGAAAGTGCGCGGATCGCAGTGTCGAATCTCGACAAGAGATATCGCACGCCCGTCGGTGAGGTGAACGCAGTCGAAAGCGTGTCCTTCGATGTCCGGCAAGGCGAGTTCGTCGCCTTGCTCGGGCCGTCGGGCTGCGGCAAGTCGACCATCCTCAACATGGTCGCTGGCCTGCTGGAGCGCACATCTGGCACGATCCGCATCGACCGCGACGAGGTGCAGTACGGCTACGTCAATCGCAAGGTTGGCTACGTCTTCCAGCGCGACACCGTGTTTCCGTGGCGGACCGTGCACGACAACATCGGCTACGGCCTTGAGATTGCGAGGGTCCCACGCGCCGAGCGCCAGGAGCGTGTGAGGCGTGCGATCGAGGTCGCGGGGCTCGCTGGCTTCGACCGCAGCTTCCCCCGCATGCTGTCCGGCGGCATGCGCCAGCGCGTCGCCCTGATGCGCACGCTCATCATGGAGCCCGAGATCCTGCTCATGGACGAGCCGTTCGGCGCGCTCGACACGCATACCAAGCTTGAGATGCACAAGACGCTGCTCGAGATCTGGGAGCGCGAGCGCCAGACGGTGCTGTTCGTCACACACGACCTTGGAGAGGCACTGACGCTGTCGAGCCGCATCATCCTGCTGTCGGCCCGCCCCGGCCGGCTCAAGGAAGATTTCGAGGTGCCCTTCGAGCGCCCGCGCGACGCCGTGAGCCTGCGCGAGACACCCGAGTTCGGGCGCCTCTACTCCCACATCTGGCACTCGCTCGGCGAGGAGTTCAGACGGACGAAGGCCGAGTGAACTATGCAAAGCCGCCGCCTCTCCGTGCTGCTCTGGCAGATCGTCATTCTCGCCGTCACGCTGTCGATCTGGCAGTGGGGCTTCGATATCTGCAAGGCCTACCTGCCGAAGGCCTGGGTGCCGTCGATCCTCGATCCGTATTTCATCTCGAAGCCGAGTGCGATCTGGTTCAGCTTCCTCAAACTCGGCTGCTTGTCGGACCCGGCGGGTTTTGCCGAGTGCTTCAACGGCAACGCGAACAACTTGTGGCTGGCGACCGCGGTCACGATCAAGAACATGGCGTGGGGCTTCATGTGGGGGACGTCGCTCGGCGTTCTGACCGGGCTGACGCTCGGCCGCTCGCAATATCTCTCCGAGATATTCGAGCCCTACATCGTCGCGATGAACTCGATCCCGCGCATCGCGCTCGTTCCGCTGATCATCCTGATGTTCGGGCTTGGTGACATGTCGAAGATCGTGACCGCCGGCATCGTCGTGTTCTTCGTCGTGTTCTTCAACACCTTCGAAGGCACGCGATCCGTCGATCGCGACCAGATCGCGGCAGCGCGCCTGCTCGGCGCCAGCGAGTTGACGGTTTTGCGTACCGTTGTCATCCCGTCGGCGCTCGCCTGGGTGTTCGCGTCGCTGACGCCGGCTGTCTCGTTTGCGCTGATCGGCGTGATTGTTGGCGAGTTCATCGGTGCCGAGCGCGGTCTCGGCAAGCTCATCATCGAGGCAGAGGCACGCGCTAACGCGGCGGAGATGATGGTTGCGATCTTCGTGATGATGATCGTCGGCATTCTCCTAGCGTTCATCGTGCGCCGCGTTCAGGCCTACCTTCTGCGCTGGCAGCCGCAGTTCGAGGTGAGGGAGTAGTAATTTGACGAGCTGAGTGCTCGTTCATTGCAAACAGAAGCTCTTTGTGAGCTGCGACGGTATTCGCACCCGAAGTTCGCAGCCTGCCTCGCGATGGTGGAAGCAGTCGACAATCGGCGCCATGTCGATGAAATTGCTCGACTGCATCCGCGCATCGTACTGATGCACGTCGACTTCCCTCGGCACAGGCGTACTTGCGGGCCCCGACAAGCAGCCGGCGGCCGCGCTGATCTCGCTCTCAGTGCACGTCGCTAGTGCCCGAGCGCTCTAGTCCGATTGTGAACACTTCGACACGGCTTCATGCCATGACACTCCGCGTGACCTTAGTCTCCGCCCCGACAAACCATGTCACCAAGTAAAACGTACTGTCGCAGAGCTGTCGTCGATCGAGTAGCGATAACCGGTCGACGTTGACAGCAGATCGTTGTCGAAAAGCGACGAGGACGCGCGCCAAGGTAAATTGACAGACCCCACCGAAACTTCTTGTTGGACACAAAAGCTCGAAGGGCAGTTAGATGAAGAGGATCTCTCGTCGCAAATTCGTTGCGGGAATGGCCGGCGGTCTCAGCGCGATGGTCGCGGCTCCCGCTCTGTCCCAAGGCCAAGGCAAAGTCCTTCATGTCATCGGATACACCGATATCCGAGATGTTATCGCCAAGGTGTGGATCGCCCCCTTCGAAAAAGCCACTGGCGTCAAGGTGCAGTTTTTTCCCTCCGCCGGCACGGAGTTGGTGGGCAAGGTTCGCGCCGAGCAGGCGAAGCCGACTTACAGCGTGATGTTGGCCGACGACTGGGTGATCGACCACGCGGGGCGGTTCAATTTGGTGCAGCCGCTGCCTAAGGACAAAATGCCGGCTCTTGCCGACATTGATCCAGACTTGCAGTTCAAGAACGGATCCGGCGTCGCCATTCTCGTACTACTCACGGGACTGGCATTCAACACGTCGATCAAGGCGCCGGCATCATGGGCCGACCTATGGCGGCCAGAGTTCAAACGCTCAATACTGATCCCCCCGAGCAATTTCGCGACCCACAGCATGTTGCTGACCATGGCCGCGTCGATCAAAAGCGGTCTGCCCGTCGAGAAAGCTCAATACGACCTCGCTCCAGGGTTCGAGTACCTGAAGGAGCTAAAACCGAATTTTCTGACGATCTACTCGAACACCAATGTCGCCTTGAACCTTCTCGTTCAGGGAGAAGCAAAGGTCGCCGCGCCGTTCTACGCAAAGAACGTGTTTCGACATGCCGATGCTGGCGCGAAAATCAGCTTGACCATTCCCAAGGAAGGCGGGTTCGTTGGCCTCAACGGAGCGGCGCTGATTCAGAATGCCCCGGAAGCCGATCTCGGCGCTCAGTTCATCAATTTTGGCCTGACGCCAGAAGTTCAACGAGCCTTGGCAGAGGGCTGCATCGCAGGCTCCGTCAATCGCCGCGTCGAGCTTCCTGCCAGCATGGCCGACCGCGCCCCGATCAACCAGGACGCCATTCGGAAGCTGCACAAGCTCGACTGGGGATCCTTCAACGATCGACGCTCCGACCTGCTCGATCGCTGGAACCGCGAAATCGCCGGCTAGGCATCGTAACATCTGCCGCGAACCCACCCTATAAAGCCCAGGGCAGAGCGCCCTGGGCCGGATAGCGACATGGATCACAACACCACTGGAGAGATTGATCTCGAAGTTCGCGATCTTTCGAAAGTTTATGGGGACGCTGCCGCTCTCACTCAGATCGACCTGACGGTCTATAAGGGTGAGCTCATCTCCCTACTCGGGCCCAGCGGCTGCGGAAAGACGACACTGCTTCGGGCGATCGCCGGTCTCGTCGATCCGACAAACGGTTCGATCCGGATCAAGGGCAAGGAGATTGTCCAGGTCTCTCCTCATCAGCGCAACGTGGGTTTCGTTTTCCAAAGCTACGCGCTCTTCCCTCACATGACCGTCCACGACAACGTGGGGTTCGGTTTGAGAATGCGTGGCGTCAAGCGCGCGGAAATCGAGGCGGCGGTTCCTCGCGTGCTCGATACTGTGAAAATGCGAGACCTTGCGCACCGCTATCCCGGCGAACTGTCCGGCGGACAACAGCAACGTGTCGCGATCGCGCGAAGCATTGTTCTCAATCCCACGCTTCTGTTGCTCGACGAACCTTTCGCCGCTCTGGACCGCGCGCTGCGCGACCATATGCAGATGGAGGTCAAGGCTCTGCAGCGACAAGTGGGCATTACGACTCTGTTCGTCACCCACGACCAGGACGAAGCCTTGCGGATCAGCGACCGCATCGCAGTCATGAACGCAGGACGGATTGAGCAGATCGACAGTCCGATTGAGCTGTACCGGAGACCGAAGACGCCGTTTGTCCTCAACTTCATCGGGAAGTCGAACGTGTTCTCAGGCCAAGTGCTCGAGTCGAGCGCGAGCGCGCTGATGGTTGATATCGCCGGCCACACAATGCGCGTTCATCCACCGGAGAACACTCGGTTGGAGCGCGGTCAGAGCGTGATGCTCTCGGTTCGTCCCGAGCAAATCAGCGCGACAAGCGCGCGGCCGGGGTCTGCGGAGATGGGCATCCCCGCCCGCATCGAAGACGCCGTATTCCTGGGCGGCGTAACCGAACTTCGGCTTCGAAGCGGCATCGCGAGCCAGCCTATCATCGTGAACCATCAAGGCGACGTCCCCTCGACTCTGGAAGAGGGCGCCGAAGTGTGGCTTCGCTGGGATCCGAGCGACGCTCTGATATTCGCCAACTCATCGGCTGACAATCGGGGATCGTGATGTCTTCGCGTTATCGGGATCGATGGGCGTTCGGAATGCTCGCCGGGCCGGGGGGCGCCTTCATGCTTCTGGCCTTCGTCTTGCCGGTTGCCGTGATGGCCATGTCGAGTTTTCTCGATGCCGATAGGAACTTCACGCTCGAGCGCTACTGGCGCTTCTTCTCCGACACTCAGTACGTTTCGACGCTGTGGAACTCGATCCGCATCGCGTTTTACGCCACGGCCACGGCCACGCTGATCGCTTATCCACTTGCCTATGCGATGGCGCGTCTCGATACGGGGTGGCGCACCCTGATTCTGATCGTCACCCTTCTGCCTCTGACGATCAGCGTCGTCATCAGAACGTTTGGATGGCAGATCCTGTTGCGGAACGGCGGCCCGATCAATCAAACACTGATCGCGTTGGGGGTGATCGACGAGCCTATCCGTCTGTTGTTCTCGGAAGCGGGCGTGGTGATCGGACTCGTCCACGTCTTCCTGCCGTTCATGGTGTTGCCCCTGGCGTCCGCGATCGAGCGTATCGACCGTCGGCTCGAAGAGGCTGCCATGATCCTAGGCGCGTCCGCGCCGCGTCGATTCCTGCATGTCATATTACCCTTGAGCATTCCCGGCTTGGCTGCAGGCGCTACCCTCGTGTTCACCGCGAGCATCAGCGCCTACGTGACGCCGGCGCTCCTTGGCGGTGAAGGCATTCAGGTCATGCCGACCATGGTCGCGCAGCAAGTACTCACGCTGATGGACTGGTCATTCGGATCTGCCGTCTCAATGGTGCTCACGGTCGTGAGCCTCGGCGCGGTCATCTTGCACTGGTGGGCGGCTGCTCGTCTCACCAGACGGTCTTCGCAAACGGAGCCAGGCCAATGAGCAAGGCGGGTTCGCGACATATCTTTCTCAAGTCGCTGGTTCTGGTGATCCTGCTGTTCGTTCTGTCGCCTCTGGTCGTTGTCATTGTCTCGTCGTTCGGCGAGGCGGCGTTCCTGTATTTCCCGCCGAGTTCCTACTCCTTCAAGTGGTACCGCGAAATCCTTGAGCTGGACGGCCTTGGTGAAGCGCTTCAAATAAGTCTTCTGATCTCAGGCGTCGCAACGCCGGTTTCCGTCATTCTCGGGACAACCTCGGCGCTGGCGATCGCGCGCTACAGCTTCATTGGCAAAGCCGTACTGATTGGCGTGTTGCTGTCACCACTCGTCGTGCCCGCGATCGTGATCGGAATTGCCATGCTGCAATTCTTCAAGACGATCGACTTGATAAGCTCGACGCAGGCCATGATGGTGGCGCACATCGCGATTACCCTGCCGTACATGGTGCGCACGGTCGTCGCGAGCCTGGAGATGGAGGATCGGAGCGTCCTGGAAGCAGCGACCATGCTCGGCGCCAACATGTTCCAGTCGTTCATCCATGTAACACTACCGACAATCAAATCGTCGATATTCTCCGGCGCGATCTTCGTCTTCATCATCTCGTTCGACAACTACGCGATCAGCTTGTTCCTGTCCGACGCGTTGACCACGACTCTGCCGATAAAGATGCTCGAATACATCGAGACACGGACGGACCCAACCATAGCGGCTCTCTCAAGCTTGCTGATTTTGCTGTCCGCCGTCCTGCTGTTGATCTCCATCTGGATCGTAGGGCTGAAAAAAGTATCTCGACTGGGTGGCGCTTAAGGCCGCGCCAACACGCGACAGCGCGACACCGCGTCGACTGGCGGCGAGCGTCGAGGCGCGAACGCACAGCGCAGCGCCTGATCGGGAAGGTCAGCGATGCGGCTCAACTGGCGCTTGACGCGTTCGCATCCGGCCAGTTCATGAGGATCCGCTTGGCGAGCAGGTTCAGCCGGCGCCCCAACTTGTCGAAGCTCAGGGCTTTGACCTTCGGGCCCATCCCACCGCAATTCATCGCGACCACTGTGCCGTCCGGAAGAGCCAGAGGCACGGAGACACCGTACGCTTGCCCTTTCCACTCACCGAGGCTGAAGCAATATCCTGAAGTGGCGTAGCGCTTCATTTCGCGCTCGATGCTGTTCAGCGTACCGGGCCAATCCTTTTTCGGAATCGTAGCCGCGAGTTCCTCCAAGATGGCCTCGCGCTCATACGCTTCCAATCCGGCGAGGTACGCGCGCCCCATCGAAGAAACGCCGATCGGGCATCGCGCACCGATGTCCTGAACCAAAAAGGATGCGGCACTGTTTCGCACCCGCTCGATGAAAACGATCTCCAAGCCATCTCGCACGCCCAACCCCACGGACAGGTGCGTCTCGCGAGCCATTTCTTGCATGAGGGGTCGAGCAACTTGCCTGATGCGCAATTTGGCCAGCATAGGATGGCCGAGTGTCAAAATTCGCGGCGTCAGATAATACCCCGCGCCGTCCTCTCCGCGTTCGATATAACCCAGCTCGCTCAACGTATGAGTGAGGCGCGACACCGTCGGCCTGGGCAATCCGCATCGCGCCGCAAGTTCGGCATTCGTGAGCAAGTCGTCGCCAGGTCGGAAAGCTTCAAGGAGCTGGATGCCGCGCGCGAGTCCGCTGATGAATTTTCGGCCTGAGCGAATCTTCAGCTCGACGACGGAACCGGCCTTACGAGGTGTCATACCGTCGCCTGGCTTCATGCCCGGCCTCCAGCATAAAATTCTACCATCGGGTCGCCCGTTAACGAGCGATCCTTCTAGCGAATTTTACGGGGTGACACAGGTTTCCTCAACGGGCAAGTCAGCGCAGGCGGTCCCTTATCGAGACCGCCTGCACGTCAACTTCCGGCTCAGGTTGCGCGATCGCGCGATCAGATCGGAATGTGGCGGGGATCCAGGACGCGCCCGCCTTTGATGACCCGATGGATGTTGCCGAACGCTGCTGCGCTCTCGAGGGGATTGTTATCGAGAACAACCAGATCTGCGAACTTGCCAGCCTCGACCGTACCGATCTTGTCCGCGAGGCCGAGGAGCTCGGCACCCCACCGCGTCGCCGCCAGCACGCAGTCCATCGGCTTGGCGCCGGCCTCCAGCATGAGCCTCGTCTCGTCGACGAAGTTTCCGAGCGTATCGGTTCCGTAAGCAAACTTGACCCCCGCATTGAGGGCGTTGCGGAAGCCGGGCGCATGATGTTGGCGGAGGAGCTCGCCATGCCTCTGGACGCCTTCGCCGCGCCCCCAGTCATTGCAGTGCTCGAGATAGCCGCTGAAGGTTGGGACAAGATAGGCTCCGCGACGCGCCATCTCCTCGGCGGTGCGCGCGCTCAGCATGATGCCATGCTCGATGGTGTTTACGCCCGCCTCGAGCGCGTTGGCGATCGCCTCATCGCAGATGGCGTGAACGGCGCAACGCTTGCCGTGATGATGGGCCACGTCGAAGGCCGCTTTCATTGTCGCCACATCGAGATTGACGGCGCTGATGGGCTCACCCGCCGCCAGCTCCCATTCGATACTGGCCATACACTTGATCCAGTCGGCCCCCTCTTTGATCTGCTGTGCCGCGGCTTTGCGGGCCTCGAGGGGGGAGTCGATCTCGACTCCATTGCGGGATGCGTAGCCCGCCGTCGCTGTCAGTGCGCGACCGACAATCACCACGCGCGGGCCGATCAGATGACCATTCTCGATCATCGCGCGCATAATTCGGCTGAGGCCGTTTCGCGACCCCATTTCACGAATGGTCGTGATGCCTTCGGCCAGATTCGACAGCACGGTCTTGACGCAAATACCGAGCAGAATCTCGTCGCTGACAAGCGCCTGTGCCCCGAGATGGCCGCGCACGCGCTTGGTCGCGACGTGATCGTGGGTATTGATAAAGCCGGGCAAGACAAACTTGCCAGTCAGGTCGATCTCTACTTGATCAGAATCGAGCGGCAGGCCGTCCAGACGCTCTGTGACGCCGATGATTCGATCTCCTTCGAGGAGAACAAAACTTTGAGGGAGCGGCTTTTCGCCTGTGCCGGCGATCAACGTTGCATTCTTGAGGAGCGTGCGCTGCTTTTTCATGGTCCGACTTGCTCGCATTGATCGTACTGGCACGATGATTTCTGCCTTCTCCGCCACCATTCCTATCGCCCTCCCCACCAAGAGCAGGGCCGGTTCATGGGTGACGACGATATGGCGATCGAGGAGTAGGAATAGAAATCCTGTCAACGACGGCTACTCGACAAACACGATGCGCGCGACAATGCGTTTTACGGTGTGACATAGTTTTAGTGGTCGGTAGGTTCTGGCCAATTCCCATCGGACACTTGGGTCTACGAGCTGCCTATTGGCCGCGAAATCCTTCCTCTGTCTGTTTCGGTCACCAGCGCACACGCGCGCGATGCACAGAAGGTCTGATTTCCACCGTTCTACAGACCTACCCGGCTGCGGCTTCACCGCTCTCGCCAACGGATCGCGGAATTCCGCAGTTGAGAAATTGCGCTCATCCGACTGCACGGCAGCGCAGGTGATGCGCTCCGATCGCAGTTCCGCGAGGGTAGAGGCTGGCTTCTGGGATGGAGCATCGAGCAATGCGATCCCGTCTTGCGGGCTGGTTAGGCCGCAGGTTGCCACGAAGCGACAACTGTCAATACCATCCCCCGCCGTCCGTCGATCTGAAGTCGGGCCAGGCCCATGAGGGAACTCGTCTATCGCTCTTTCAAGGAGCGCCGCTCACTTCCATATTTACGCGGCGCGACGACGGACACCACGACAAACCCCGCGGCCGCGATCATGGCCGAGGGAGCGAGCATATGGAGCAGCAGCCCCGCCAGTAGAAAGCAAGGGCTGCAGCAATTGCAATTGTCCTACGCCAGAAATTCCTCCAAGCGCGCGGCTCCGATACCAGAGGACAAGCCAACGAACATGCTGAATATCGAGCCAGCCGCTCGCTACTTGAAACGCGACCGGCGATCCTCGACGTTGGCAATGACTTCGATCAGTACTGTCTTGCCTTCGGCATTGAGACGCTGGGCTGCCTTGAGCGCGGGCCCGATCTCTGCGGCCCTAGTCACTTTGATGCCTACGGCGCCCATACCCTCGGCGATCTTGGCATAGTCACCCTGCATCTTCGACACACCATACTGCTGCCGAGCCTCCTCCCCAATCGTGCCGCGCGTGGGACCTGAATACGTCGCCATGTCGCTGTTGTTGAGCACGACCGTAGTGATCGCGGCGCCCGATCGGACGGCGGTCTCGATATCCGTGCCCGACATGCCGAATGCGCCGTCACCCATGACATTGAGGCAGAACTTCTTCGGCTGCGCCATCTTCGCTCCGATCACGAGCGGGATGCCGAAGCCGAGATGCGTGGTCTTGCCCCAGCCGATGTAGCTGTGCGGCGTGGTCGCGACGTAGAAGGGCAGCATGGTGTCGCGAGGAGCGCCGGCATCATGCGTGACGATACTATTCTCGCGATCGATACTCTTGTTCAGCTCGTTGATCACGCGATAGTAGCTGATCGGCTCTTCGTCGCCATCGAGAACGGATTGCCATTCCGCCATCCACTCCGCTTTGACCTTGGCGACGCCCGTCTCGGATGCCTTGCGATCGCCAAATCCCTTGCCGCCCGTCTGCGCCTTGATCTCTGCGATCAAGGCTTCGATCGTCAACTTGGCATCACCGATCAGGCCAATATCGGCGGGCTCGTCCTTGTTGATATCGTCCGCGTTGATGGAATTGTGGATGATCTTCTTACCGCTGCGAATCGGCTGCGCATAGGGCGAGCGCGTCAGGCTCGTACCGAGCGCCAGCAGGACATCGCTCTCTACAAGCCACCGATGCGCGGCGAGTGTCGTCGTCCCGCTACCGGCGCCGAGTGAGAGGGGATGACGTTCGTCGAACGACGATTTCCCCGGCATCGTGCAGAACACCGGCATCGCCGTGAGCTCGGCAAGCTCGCGCAACTCATCGGTGGCATCCGAGAACAGAACACCCGCGCCGGACCAAATCAGGGGCTTCTTGGCAGCCCTGAGGATTTGGACCGCCTCACGGATGCTGCCGGCCTCGGGATGCTGCCTCACGAGCTTCGGCGAGTGATAGGTCCGAGACGCCTCGGGCACCTCGCGCGCGCACACATCCGCCGTCAGCTCCACGACGACAGGGCCAGGAGGGCCGTTGCGCAGTGCGTGAAAAGCGCGACGCATCACGGCGCCGACCTGCTCGGGCTGGTAGATGGCCTCGACGCTCTTGACCCAACCTTGATAGCGCTGCATCGCCGTGAAGTTCGGACGGACCGAAAGCTGATCCAGACGGTTGCCGCCGAGGAGAACTAGTATCGGAATGTTATCCGCGAATGCCTGCGCGACACCGCCAAGACTGTTCTCGGCGCCAGCCTGGGACTGGACCGCGACAACGCCGAAACGCTGACGATCACTGATGCGGCTGTAGCCGTCGGCGGCCATTACCGCTCCACGCTCGTGCCGGAATGCGATCGGCCGGATGCCGACCCGCGCCGCGGCCGAGATGATGGGATTGCTGGGGAAGCAGGAAATCCACTCGACACCCTCCTGCTTCAAGATGTCGGCGATGAAGTCAATTCCGTTCATGATAACACCTGTCGTCGCTCGTTTCCGTCATCGCGTTGGAGATCGTTCTGCCACCCCTTTGTGCGGTTGCTGTGCGCGGCTGCGATGGCTCGTGGACGGGGTAACCGTAGGCTATAGGTCCAGCAGGCGTTTGGCGATGATCTCGTGCTGGATCTCCGCGGCACCGCCGAAGATCGTGTGAGCGCGCCCATCGAGGTGCATGGACA
>VFQP010001602.1_pt1 | contig 29390 bp, 32 predicted proteins | sample 3512351 | NCBI WGS metagenome assembly VFQP01 (sample SAMN10412372, study PRJNA504923) | tailings metagenome | isolation source: Relicate 1 Philex TSF1 revegetated site | place: Philippines: Tuba, Benguet | collected 2017-08-29
ACACACACACACACACACACACACACACACACACACACACACACACACACACACAACCTCAACAGGGCAGCTTGGCTCTTCACAAACACCACCCGTGCCTGGCCCCCCATCGTTGGTGGACGCCCTGTGTGACCCCAACATCAGTACAATGATGCATCCTGCTGTACTACAAATGTGCACCACTACTACCAACGATAATGAAACCTGCTATTCAGTACTACAGCAACTGCTGCAACAAGCCCACATGCGCATCCGTGTGCTGCACCAACAACAGCAACCCCAGACCACATCGACGCCCCCATCACATCGTGGGGATCGCGGCACCCCACCGTCACAACCAGGCACACCCGTACGCGTGACACCTGCATCACCCAGCACGCCCAAGCAAGCCACTCCAAGGACTCAAGAGCTGCATCATGCATCCATGCAGGTGCTTGCTGCCACCCTCACAAGCATCGTGGTGCTGGAGTCACGTGCTCCCAGCATGCTGCCGCGTGTGCATCAGGTGCTTCGGGCAGCACATTCAGTAGGGGGGGTGGTTGCAGCACGTGTAGAGGCACTGGAGCGGGTGGTACGTGATAGTGGGAGCCTGTATGTGTTGGGCAACACCTCGATGATGTATGGGGAGAGTGCAGAGCTTGCGTGGCCACGCCTCGATTTTGGTTGATGTTTTTTCCCCCTAGTTGTCAATCATTGGCAGCATTATTTCTACCCACCACCAATTGATATCTAGAAACCAATGACTTGTAAAAAACGCCCCACAACAAACGGGGCTTGATCATCAGCAAGCCAACGGTGGGCTCATCAGCTGCGTTGGATAATCAATTGCTGAACAGCTTTGCATTGAACAAATATGGCGGGGTTTGGTTTTGGAGCTACAGGTTGGTCGTGGTTGAGAGGCAGATCGCCACAGATGATGATGATGCCAAAAACACTTGTTCTACATACCAAGCACTCACCAATACACACAGGAGGATTTGGGCAAACGTCCACGCCATTTGGGCAGACATCCACTCCTTTTCGGCAGCAGCAACCACAGGCCACCCCATTTGGACAGTCGCCCGCCAGTCAGGTGTGGTCTGGTTGTTGCTGATGCATTATGTAGTGGGCATTGGGTACACATTGCTTATTCCTGCACAGCCTGCATTTGGCGCAGCTGCTACGCCCTTTGGAGCAGCCTCCACACCGGTATGGTTGTGTGGATGTATGGTGTCGAACATGATGGCATGGCCATAATCAGCACCCATTGTCCCCCCTGCAGGCATTTGGAGCATCGCCTGCACCAGCATTTGGTGCAAGTCCATTTGGAGGCGGCGCCGCATCAACACCAGCATTTGGCGCGAGCAACACCAACGTCTTTGGGGTATGGATCATGTGGGGCTGTTGCAATGTGCCACGATGATCACCATCATCACCACACCACAAACACACAAACAAAACAGGCTCCCAAACCAGCGGGCTTTGGATTCGGTGCCCCCGCAGCCAATAGCAACCCATTCGGTGCCCCCGCATCACAACCGAGTGCATTTGGCGCATCTGCATTTGGTGCCCCCGCCTCGGCACCTAGCGCCTTTGGCGCCCCCGCCGCCAGCCCCTTTGGTGGCGGTGCTGCAGCGGCCACCCCCGCGTTTGGCGGCGCAACGGGGAGCGCCTTTGGCGCCCCCGCCGCGAGCCCCGCAGGGGGTGCGTTTGGCCAGGCCACCCCCAGCTTTGGGGGCTTTGGTGCGGCCGCCCCTGCTGCTGGCAGCCCCTTTGGCGGTAGTGGGGCACCCGCTGGTGGGGGGGGCACCCGTGTGGCCCCCTATGCAAAACATCAAGAGTCAGACACCAATGCCCAAGGCACCCGGAGCACCATGTATCTCATGTCGATCACTGCCATGCCGGCGTATGTGAGCAAAAGTGTCGACGAGTTGCGGTGGGAGGATTATCAGGCAGGGGTCACCAGTGGTGCTGGGCAACAGCAGGCAGCACCGGGTGGGTTTGGTGCACCCGCAGCGGCAGGGGGGTTTGGTGCAGCGGCAAGCACACCTGCATTCGGTGCGGGTGGGTTTGGTGCAGCGAGCACCCCTGCGTTTGGTGCTGCAGCAAGCACACCTGCATTTGGTGCAGCCCCATTCGGTACCCCCGCCTCGAGCCCCTCCCCCTTTGGAGGTGGTGCTGCCACGGGTGGGGGGTTGTTTGGCGCAGCAGCAAGCACCCCCGCATTTGGCGGTGGCTTTGGTACCCCTGCCGCCAGCACCCCCGCATTCGGTGCCGCGGCAAGCACCCCCGCGTTTGGTGGGGGCTTTGGCACCCCTGCTGCGAGCACCCCCGCGTTTGGTGCCCCAGCATCCAGCCCATCACCATTTGGTGCAGCACCAGCCAGTTCCTCTGCCTTTAGCTTTGCCCAAGCATCTACCCCCGCATTTGGTGCCGCCACTGCAAGCGCATTTGGTGCTGCTGCCCCTGCTGCTCCCGGGGGTGGGTTGTTTGGCAACGCCGCAGCACAGCAGCCACGTCCAGCCTTTGGTGGGGGGTTGTTTGGCGCAACACCTGCATCCTCTGCGGCAGCATTTTCATTCGCCAGTACCCCTGCGTTTGGTGCTGCTGCGCCTGCTGGTGGTGGGGGATTGTTTGGTGCTGCATCGTCTGCCGCTGCATTTTCATTTGCCAGCACGCCCGCGTTTGGTGCTGCTGCGCCTGCTGGTGGGGGGTTGTTTGGGGCTGCACAGACCGCTGCTGCTGGTGGATTTTCACTGGTGCCCCAGGGGGCCCCTGTTGCCGCGCCTGGTATGTGGTTGTTGTGCACTATGGAGTTTTTGCAGGACTGTTTTTACACTACTGGACTTTGCTGACCATCAGCCCGCCCCCTCCCCTCCCCCCCAGGTATCAACACCTCCCCTTATGGAGTGCTTCCGGAACCACCCAAGGTGGCAGCCGCACCTGCAGTGAAAGTGGGCCTCACCCAGCGCCCAACAGGGGCCCAGCTTCTGAACACAACAGCCAATGGGTCCCCCCGCGTCGCCTCCCTGCTCACACCACGATCCCTGTCGCCCGCGTCTGGTGTGCGCATGCGGGCCCGGAGGGCACGCACACCCGTGGCAGCCACCAGTGTGGGGGTGTTTGCCTCACCCTTGGGAGGGGGCCCTGCTGCTGTGAGTGGGCCCCCCCCGCGTTCTACGGGGACCCCCGTCCAGTCGTCTGTCTTTGTACCTCGTGACAACCCCCGTGCTCTGTTTATCCGTGACCCACTGCCGTCGACAGAACCCGCAGGGGGTGGGGATGCGTCTGTGGGGCATCGGCGTAATGGCACCATGGCGGGTGGGCACAGTGAGGAGGAGGAGGATGGGCATGAGGATGGTGGGGTCATGTCTGACGAGGCGTTGAGGAAAGTGTTGCCTGTGTTGAATAGGGCTGATTATTATTGTGAGCCATCCATCAAGCAATTGGCAAGGTATGTGGGTAATTGAGGGGTGGGGTGTGTGGGGTGGGGTTTATCCCCCAACCCAAACAACATCCATCAACCCACACAACATACCCCCTTCCATCATCCCCCAACCCACGCAACCCCTCTATCATCCCCCAACCCACAGCATGGCAAGAGAAGACCCTGCACTCCTGCGTCGTGTGGGTGGCTTTGTCATCGGACGCAAGGGATACGGCAGCGTACGCTATCGACAACCCGTCGACGTGCGGCGGCTGGTGCTCGACGATATTGTGCGTTTCGATTCCATCGGCACCGTGGAGGTGTACCCCGAGGGTGTGGTGCACCCTAAACCCCCTGTGGGGGAGGGGCTCAATCGTCCAGCAGAGGTCACCCTCTTGCGGGTGTTTAAAAAGGACCGAGACACAGGGGCAGTGGTGCGTGACCCCGCTGCGTTGGACAAGTTTGTGCGCCGATTGAAAAAAGCAACGGCGGAGCAAGGGGCGCGGTTTGTGGGGTATGAGGCGGATGAGGGGGCGTGGACGTTTGTGGTGGAGCACTTTAGCAAATATGGACTGTGTGGCGATGATGATGGGTATGTTAATGAGTGGGGTGTGGAGATCATTACGGTGAGACGAGGTTGTGTGTGGGGTGTGTTTTGCGTGTGTTGTATGTTCCCTGCATGGTTTTCAGCTGTGGTGTTTTTGTGCACAACCCCTCTTCCTCACCCCCCCTCCCCCCTTTTCGAACCAAAAAATCACTCACTCGTCCCCAAACAAATAAACACTCGTCACCTACAGGGATTCAGATGTGAGTGACACGGGCAGTGATTGGGTTGAGGTCACAGCAGCACCAGGTGCAGAGAGCATGGACCAAATGAGTGAGGGGGATGCAGCTGAACAAGAAAGGAGAGGGGAGGAAGAGGAGGAGGAGGAGGAAGAGGGGGGGCATGAGCTGGATGTGGTGGTGGAGGATGTATATGATGGGTGGGGAGAGGTATGTTGGGTAGGTTGGACACCGGGGAGGTGGGGGAGTACGTTGTGGGGTATTGAGGAATTGTGCAGATTGTGTAGATTGTGTAGATACACATACATGGTTGTCCCACACACAAAAAAGCGCACACACCCGTGTTATTTCTCCCCCTAACCACCACCAATAGGATATGCCGTCCCATCAGCTTGCCCTGGTTCCCACCCACACCACCCTCCCACCACCAGCACAACTGCTCGACCTGAAAGACGCCCTCTTCACCACACCACCACCACCACCACAACAACAAGCACCACCCCACACACAACTCTCACACGAACAACTCAAGCAGCAGCCACCCATCACACCATGGTCGGGTGCACAACCACCACCACCATGTGCACCGACAACCCCTCTGCTCCCCGACGTACCCACCGCAACCGCCTCCCACACACTCCTAGATGCAGGGTTGATGCTGGGCTGCTCATTTCGTGTCGGGTGGGCCCCCAACAACACCCTCATCATGCCCAAGGCAGTCGCCACACACAGAGGGGCCCCTGCCGCAACGTGGGCCCTGTGTCGGGTGTCCCCTGACCGCTCAATGGGGACTGTCATGGAGGGTGGTGGTGGTATGACAAGGCAACCAGCGACGTCGTTGCTGTTTTATGGTGTGGACAGTGCAGCAGCAGAGGAGCAGCAGGAGCGGGATGGTGGTGATGATGCAATGAAGTATGTGCGTGCGGCATTGGACCTGCATCGGGCACACAGCCGCCAGGTACAACACCCCGCAACTCGGCGTGTCTACACACTCGATTCCCTTGCCGCTGCGATTGACGCGCATGTGTTGTGTATCGGTCAACATGTTGACCGTCATGTTGACCACATGTCTGAGCTCTCCCTCGAGCTGCTGCGTCATGCTGGGGAAACCATGGAGCTCATCAAGGTGCTGTTTGCCCCCACACCGTCCACCGAACCACGTCTGTCTGACATGCAGCGACGCGCCATGTTGCATCGATGGCTCCGTGATCGTGCACGACCATTGATCGATGCCACTTTGCAAAACGCGTCTTCTCCCAGCCACCAAGACACTGCATTGACCACTGAACAACAACAAACACCATCCACCATGATCCTGCAGCTCCTCACCGGCTTTCAACTCGCAGCAGCAACAGCAGCAGCAGCAGCAGTGGGGGACGTGCGCCTCGCAACGCTCCTCCCTCAGGTGGGGCGCACCGAGCAGCTCTCCCAGTGTGTGGCGGCACAGCTCGACACGTGGGTGGCACACGACATGCTCAAGGCAATCGACCCACAACGACTGTTGATTTATAAACTCCTAGCAGGGGATGTGGACGCGGTGGTGGCTGCAGTGCCACTCGACTGGCGTCGTGCGTTTGCCCTGCAGCTGTGGTATGGGGGGGCCGCTTCAGAGGCACCAGCGGTGGCGTTGGGCCGGTATGTTGCTGCTGTACAGGGAAAACAAGCGCCTGTGCCGGCACCACGATATGCAGAGCGCCTGGGGATTGCAGTGACAGAGGATGTGTATGATAGAGACTTTTGCCTGCTGCAGCTTGCCTGTGGGAGTGGTGGGGGTGGTGACAGTGGGACACAAAACTACAAAGACCAGCTGCTGGCAGCATTGTTGCGCCCCCAAGCTGCAACGCCGCACGTGCTTGGTGGTGGTGTGCAGAGTTGGTTGGTGTCAGAGTTGCTCGTGGCGGCAGGGGCAATGGATGCCAACTCGCCATTGAGGACGAGCGTGGCGATGGATGCCATTGCACAACTCATGTGTCACCCACACATGCAGCACTGGGCGGTGTATGTTGCGCTGCACTTGGATGACCAACATGTGGCAGAGTCATTAGCAGCACGTGTGGTGGAGTGGACCCCTGCACAGCGCGCATGGCTAGTGGATGAGGTGGGGGTGCCCGAGGCATGGGTGGTCCGGGCGGGGGCGTTGGTGGGAGCACAGAGGGGCACCAGTGTGTCGGCCATTGAGCAATTGTGTGTGGCTGAAGAATGGGATGTGGCACATGATGTGCTGATGCGCAATGCGGCGTGGATGGTGTTGGCCCATGGTGGTGTACAGGGTGTGTTGTCGTTGGTGGGACGTATGGAGGGCAAGGTGGATGCATGGGCGTGGGCAAGGGGGGGGGGGGTGCTGCAGCGGCTGCTTGGTGAGCACGATGTGGCACGGGATGCTGCTGAAGAGTTTGTGCGCACGTGGGGTAGTAAAGAAGCAGTGGCGTTTTGGAGCAACGTTTTGATGGGGGGGGAGGGAGGGGAAGGGTTGTGAGGATTGTTTTCAAGTGGGATATGTTGTAACACCAACCCTCAATAAGGACTGTCTAATAAATCCGAGCCGCATACACTTAGTGTTCCGACACGACTTTCCGGACATGCTTGCGCATGGGGCGTCGGGTCAAGCAGTGATCGGAAGAGAGCTGACCCAGTGCTAATTGCAAACTAATATCGTTCCCTTGTCCTGTTCATCAGGGCAAAATTTCTGAGGCCAATCGGCTTCCCCTTTCAGTGGGAAATCGTTGCCCATAATACACAAGTGTCTTTTGTTGGAAAGGGTCCGCGGGGGTGTTTCCGCTCTTGTTTAGCCAACGAATTTGTACTTCTTCTGTTGTGTGTCACCACCTTCCTGTGTGCTGCATGGATCAGAGCACATCCATGCCTACACCCTGTGAAAGTGCCTCACATGACGACGGTCAAACTTGTTCCAAATCTATCTCAACTTGTTCAATAAGCACTCAGTTTTATTGCAACTATATGTGCAAATATAGCACACAAATATGTACACATTTTGAGACCCTTCGATATGTTGTTCACCACCCACATCTCCACAAAACACATCGTTCGTTGCCTCATCGCACCTTGTATTCATCCCTCCACACCCCCCTTGTATTCATTACATTCACTTCTTAATGTGGTACGTACCAAATATACCGCCGCACATTCTCAACCAGTCGCCCCCCTCCACCCTGGATGCATTATTGAACATCGCCTGGGCGGCCGTCCTTGCCTCTTGCTCCTGCAGCAATCGGTGGCAGGTGGCCGCAGCTGGATTGCTGTCGACCAAAGTGGCAAGCAGCACATTGTCAAGCCCCAGCAGGTGTTTTCCCCTTGTTTAGGTGGCACTCCCGATTGGCAACCAACACCAGGGGTCGCCCATGCAGCATCAGATGACATACTCACTGACAACGACGACCACTTTACCCTGGACGATTTGACAGCCATTGAAACAAGGGCACGTGCCATGACCAATGCCGTACCGGCTGCATGGCAGGCAGTCACACAGCAACAAGAATCTGGGCGATTGCTTGATGTGGGCACCATTGCTACTGCCTTGGATCTGCGCCCCGAAGCACCCCTCGATTTGTTCATCACCTATCGTGCGCTTGCTATGGACACCACTGCCCATTTCCAACTCGTCAAGCGCTACCCCCGTGTCTTGTTTCGTGCGCGTCGTATTGGTGGGGTGCTGAAGCACAGCGAGCAGCACCTTGAAGGGGCCGTGTCTGATGAAGACGTCTTGCGCATTACCCAAGCACTGGACTCTTCGACCACCACCACCCAAGAAAACAACAATAATCACCCACGGCACCTCAACCACCCGCTTGTGCGAGCCATCCCTGCCTTGCAAGCACTGTGGCGTTTCAGCGTGGAACCCATCCATGATGTGCCATCGGCCACCACCGCCATGGCGCTCTTGCAGCGTCTCGACTGCATGCCCACCCCTGCGTCAGGCACCCGCATCTTGCGACGCCTGGGTGCACTCTCCCCCCACGACCCCGTCCCGTTGTTCCGAGCCGGCGTGCGTGCTGCGTACCCCCCACACCTTATCGAGATGGCAGCGCAGCCGCTTCAGCCAGATCCTCTGGAATCCATGCGCCGTGACTGCACCCACCACAAGATCTTTGTCATAGACGACCCCTGCACCACAGAAGTTGACGATGGCATTGCCTGGGATGCTGAGAGTAAGACGCTGTACGTGCATGTTGCAGACCCCGTGCGCGCGCTGCCATTAGACTCCCCCATCATCAAGGAGGCCGTGTCGCGCACCCGTACGGTGTATTTACCAGGCCAGCGTGGCAAGTACACCATGCTGCCATCGATGCTGTCCACCACGGGGGGCCTGGTGCGCGACAAGCAATGCTGTGCGCTGACCGTGGCGGTGCGTGTGGATGATGATGGTGCATTGTGTCAGTACGAGGTCTTTCCATCCGTCATCCACCCCAAAGAGTTTTTGACGTATGAAGCCTCTGCCGCGCTGTTGCCAACATGCCCCGATCTGTCTGCCCTCCATGCATTTAGCCAAAAACGTGCTGCGCGGCGCCTGGCAGCCGGTGCTTTAGATTTGCTGCAGTTTGAATACACCTTTGGCGGTGGTCACAGTGCTGATCATGGTGCCGATCATCATGGTGGTGCTGCTTCATCGCCGACCCCGCTCGACCGCCAATCCACCCCCACACGTGCACTCATTGCAGAGACAATGATTGCTGCCAACGAAGCAGTGGCGCGCTGGGGCATGGACCACGGCGTGCCCCTGCCGTTTCGTTCCCAGGCACCCCCTGCCGTCAAACTCCCCTCGAGGGACACGGCAACCCCTGCGCAGATATATGCAGCAGTGTTGCCTCATTTACGTGCTGCCACTGTCACGGCACGACCTGCCCCCCATGCGGGCTTGGGCTTGACGGGCTATGTGCAGTTTACCTCCCCGTTGAGACGCGTGACGGATTTGCTCGCACACATGCAAGTGCATGCCGTGTTGCAGGGGAATCCACCCCCATTTTCGGTGCTCAAGCTGGACCAGGTGCTGGACGCCGTCATGGAGACACATCGTGTGTTGCTCCGCGCAGAAGAGGAAGTGGAACTGGCCTACTTGGCGGCGTTTTTTGCAGATAAAAAGGACACGGTGTTTCCGGGGACGGTGCTGTCTTTTAAAGCCACCGAGACGGGGCGTGCACGTGTGTTGCTGCGTGACTATGGGGTGGCAGTCATGGCATCCTTGCAGGGTCGGGCGTATGGGGTGGGGGATGCTGTCAAACTGGTGGTGGATGTGGCCGACCCGGAGGTGCCTGTGTTGAGGTTTTCAGCCCCTCAGGGGTGATTGTATTGTTTATTATGGTGCACATTATTTGCATATTGATGCACATTATTTGATATTATTTGATATTCCCTTTGCTGCAATTCAACGCTACCAATAAGAACAACAACAACAAGCAAGCAAGCAAGCAACCAGTCAACATCATCATCGTAGCACACTAGCACCCAGCCAACATGGGTGAACGCAAAGTACTCAACAAGTACTTTCCACCGGATTTCGATCCGGCCAAGTTGCCCAAGGGAAAACGTGCACAAAACAATGAGATGAAAGTGAGGATGATGCTTCCCTTTTCCCTGCGTTGCCAAACCTGTGGGGTGTTTATGTACAAGGGCACCAAATTCAACACACGCAAGGAGGATGTGATTGGGGAAAACTACCTTGGCATCCAGGTCTACCGCTTTTACTTTCGGTGTAGCAAGTGCTCTGCAGAGATTACGTTCAAGACCGACCCAAAGAACTCAGACTATGTTGCAGAGTTTGGTGCCACACGCAACTATGAACCATGGCGGGAGAGTGACCTGGAAAAGGAGGAGGCACGGGCGGCACGAGAGGAGGAGGAAAAGGGCAATGCAATGAAGGCGCTGGAAAACAGGACGTTGGACAGCAAGCGAGAGATGGACATTTTGGCGGCACTGGACGAGATGCGCAGCCTCAAGGCACGACAGGAGCGGATTGGGGTGGATGCTGCACTGGAAGCGCTGCGGGCGTCTGCTGCCGAGGGTGATGGGGAGGCCAAGGGGGTGGAATTGGATGCTGAGGATGAAGCAGCGTTGCGGCGGGTGTTTGGTGGTGGTGGTGGGTTGATCAAGCGCATAGAGGAACAAGAGGATGGTGGTGGTGCACGGGGTGTCAAGCGTGCTTCTGGGGGTGAGATGCGGCCCCCAGCACCCAAAAAGCCAACCGGGCCCAAGGTGACCATCAAGCCGAAAGCTGTTGCTGCCACAAAACCGGCAGAGGATGGACTTGCAGCCCTTGGTGCCTATGGCTCCTCTTCTGAAAACAGTGATTGATTGGGAACGTACTGATGCTGTGAGCGTAGTGATTGTGCGCGTAATGATGCTGTGAATATACTGATTGTGAGCGTATGGTGAGTGTGATGTTGTGGTTTTCCATGTAACACACAACGAATTGCCTCCCCCTGGCCCTTGTGCAGCACACAACCATGGTGTGCTCATGGTGTGCTAGGACTCTCCCCAAAACCACCACACACACACGCGTCGTGTTCAACTACAAACATAAAAAACCAAGTTGTCACATCCCCTACATTCCTTTCAAGCTCCTCAGCGCATTGTACACCAATCACACATTCGTCATGGCCACGTAGTGCCGCCCAGCAGCGGCAACAGCGTCCACCCTTGTGGTTTTGATCTCAAAACTGTGCGTGAATGCTGCCGCCCAGCAGCCCACGCAAGACCAGAACCGGCAAGCCGCCACCCAGCAGGTATGTGGTATTGATAGGCTGCAAATCATGGGCGTGCAACTCGTCTTGTGGTTGAAAATGGCCCACCTGCATCATCGACCCAGGCGTGGTGGTCCAGTGCGTCGGTCTGCCAAGGGTGGTTGGACACCTGAAGAGGTAGAGTGTGGGTGTTGAATGCTGGAGTGTCTAGGGGGGTAGTGTGTGGGTATGCATGGAGGGTGTTATGTGCGTGTCGAGCGTGCCGAATCCCCCACCCATCAGGATGAGATTCTTCGGCAGGCGGTGGAGGCAAACAACGGTCGCAACTGGAAAGCAATTGGTATGTAATGTCTGTGTACATGTATCAAACACTCCACCACCACCATGTGTCAAGTGGTGTGTTTTGCTGTGGTGGTGTGCGTTGCCATGCAAGTGGGTCCACAATCAACGTCTCCACCCAACCACCCCCAATCAAACAGCATCTGCCCTCCCCTCGCGCACGGATGTCCAGTGTCTCCACCGTTGGCAAAAAGTACTCAACCCTGCGCTCATCAAGGGCCCATGGCAACCCGAAGAAGATCAAAAAATCCTCGAGTTGGTTGCCCAATACGGCGCATGTCGATGGTCGCGAATCGCCTCCTTTTTGCCTGGGCGCATAGGGAAGCAGTGTCGTGAACGATGGCACAACCACCTCAATCCCGCAATCAACCATGGGGAATGGAGCCCCAGGGAGGATGCCGTCTTGATTGTGCAGCAAGCCACCCACGGCAATGCATGGGCAAAGATTTCCACCTATTTGCCTGGACGTACAGACAATGCCATTAAAAATCGGTGGAACTCCACACTCAAGCGTCGCGTGGATACTGGGATCATCACATTGGACACGGCGCGTGCGTTGTTGATGCATGGCGGGGTGGGGGAGGCAAGTGGCGCGGCCACCACCTCTGCTGCGTCGCATGCGGCCGTGGCACCCCGACGAAGCAGCCGTCGTGCTGCCAGTTGGCGAAATGCACGGGCGTATTGGAGGGGTGGGGAAACGGAAGAGGAGGATGAGGAGGACGAAGAGATTGTGTATGATGACGACGAGGAGGATGAGGAGGGGCAGGATGGCGAGCAGGGTGCGAGCTCCCCTGTGCAATCAAGCCATCAGCACAAGAAACACTACAACCAAACAACGGGTGGTGGTGTGGCATCCCTGTCGGGGGCATGCTCCACCGCGTTTCTACTGTCGTCCAAAACCACTGCCGAGCACACCATGATGGGTGCACCCCCGCCACTGTTTGCCACTGCTGCAGCCACCACTACCACCCTTCGCCGCCCCACGCAGCTTGTCGGTCCTTCACAGTCGGCATTGTATGATGAGCACGCAGGGGACACCGACACCCATCAGCTATTATGCGGCAGCACCCACCATCATGAAGAGGCGTCGTCGTCTCCCCAGCACCAACACAACACACGCAAGCGCCGGGCGTCGTCCTCGGTGGGCGCCACCACCCCTGGTCAGCAGCAGGACGATGCGGACGATGTCCTCCTGCCGCACCCACCGCAAACACGTCGACGGGCAAGCGATGGTCCCCTCATGTTTTCGCCCTCGTTCAACCTGTCGCTGCGGCCATCCAGGCACGATGCCTCCCCTCCCGCGTCGGCAACCCGGAGTATGCGCATGCTCGCGTCCCCCACTGGGGAGCAACAGACGCCCCTGCGCTCGGAGCTCCCTGTGGCGGCCCTGCACGGACTGCCCGGGTCATCACCACTCAGTGCGGTCCAGGAGCCTGTAGACGTGCTGCTTGGGCATGTGTTGCGTGGGCTCACCCCTGAAAAGCGAATAACCCGAGCACAAGCTGCAAAAACCGGGGGTGGCTTGTTTTAAGTGGGTGGCTTTTTTGATATGAATGAATGATTATACATGATTGATGGGTGATGATGATGATGATGGCAATGTAAACAACATGGCCGCAGAGAGAAAGAGCACAGGTGTGGATTGTTTGGGTTAATACACATCGTCGATGATGCTTTCGTTGACCTATGCTTCACGAAACCATACAGCATCCCCTATGATTTCCTACATTGAGCTCCCGTTTTACATGCGATTCAGACCGCCCAAAGATGACGTACGTGCGGCATGGTTTTGTTGTTCCCATGCATGTTGTACTATACCCATGCCACCCACAGCTCTTCCAGGGCTATTGGACGGGAATTGCTGGCGTCAATCTGCTTAGCCCCATGCCAATCCAACGTGCCTTGGAAATTGCAATAAACTCCCCAACACCCCTTGTTGTTCGCGCACAACCACCCCCCCGTCCTTCTACTGCGACCCCCCAAAGCAATGCCGTCCAACAACACCATCTCAACAACAGATACCAACACACACCACGTGATATCCTCGGTCAGCGAGGCTTCCAAGGTATTGCCATGCCCGTTGAGCGTCCCAGCAAGCGTGTCGCATACCCACGGCGCGCAAGCTTGGAGGGGCCCCCCTCCCTGCATTATGGCGGCAAGAAGACTGCATTCCCATCAAAGGTGCCATCCACACCTGCACAGCGCAAGAGCAGCATCCGTTGCTTTGACACAACATCGCTGCTTGGGTCGGGTGTGGGCAGCATTGCAGAGGGGCCGTCAGAGGGGGCACGTCGTCGCACACACTCTGCGTTGCCCGCCGGGTATCAAGCAATGGCTGATGCACTGCACAGGGAGCAAGTGGCTGCTTTGCGATACTACCAACGACGTGGGAGCACGAGCAGAGTGGTGCTTGGGTAACTACAAATATCCAGTAGTATATACACTGTACACCAGTGTGATACACTGTTCCCCAAAACACTACCCCAAGACACATGTGAAAACAGGGTTCTGAGTTTTTCATACCACCATTACTATTGTCACCATCATTTCTACGTCAAATTGTACACGTGGTACTGTTGTAAATTGTTGCCAAGGCTGTTGCTGTCACAACAACTCATGCTTGCATCGCACATATTGTAGACAAAAACGTGCCTGTTCAACCCCATACGCATCTTGTGCCCATATACAACAGCAGTTGAGTACACAAACACATTGAGACACAAGCAACAGTACTGAATCGTTGCCATTGAGAAAATGGATGTTTCTGCAGAACTGCACACGTTGGCAGTGGACGCGTACACCACTGTCTTACGAGCATTTGCAGCCACTGGTCTGGATATGGTGCGTCGTAAGGCTATAACTAGACAAACTGACAACACGTCGATCACGTCCCCCAATGCACCCTCCTGCAGAACAAGGAACAGGTGCTAGCAACACTGCGTACAGAACTAAACATGGCACACGAGGCACACTATGTATGTAGTGTTTATGCAGGGGTTGCTGTTGTGTACATATACACAAACAAACAGTCACGGGTGCGTCACACGTCACAGGAAATCCTCAACCAAGTCATGCTAGACCCCGACTTGCAAGCCATTAAGTACGCATGATACAGTGTCGTACATTGCGAGCACACACACACACACACACTTTTCCAATGACACATACAGGGCTGCATACACTAAAATAGGACCCGGTGGCATTCGGTATGAATTGCTTTCTCAAACTGCATACATATAATACACAGTATGCACATGTGCTCCTCATTCCCCACAGCAAACTGGACACTGCAACAGTCGCCCGCCTGTCGTCCCGTGCACTCTCCACTGCACAAGCACGGTACGGATGCACACGCATGCAACAACACACACACACACACACACATCAATAACTACTCATAATAAAAACTGCCCCGCTCTCAACAGACGCAACAGTACCGTGCCAGACACAGCTGCCCCCATCCAGCGCCGACCAACTGCCCGGGGTGGTCGCAGGGGCCCCGATGGCAGTGGTGCTGATGTGCTGCCTGAGGGCCACTCTGTGATTGGTCGCAAAGTGTGGCGTTATTGGCCCAATGAAGGGGACAATGGGTGGGTCAAGGGCATCATCACGGATTACAAGGATGCCACTGGGGAGCATGTGATTGCATATGATTTGAACACAAGCAAGCAATCCTATGAATACTACAACTTTCGGTATGGGGGGGTGGTAATCTGCTGCTTTTATGCTCCTGTTATATGCTCCTGTTATGCATGCAAGCAGTTGTAGCAGACCTGCCTCATCATGTACCCGTGATGCACCCATCAGGCTGGCCAACCCAGAAGAGTATGAGGTGGTGATGAATGAACCACCACTGGACATGGCCACATTGCGTGGAAGTGGGGCAGCACCCAGCTCCCGAGCACTTACACAAAAGAAAAAGCCCCCTGCAGCACGGGGTGTGGGCATTGTGCAGGTGGGTACACAATGGGGTACCCACAGATCTACTGTGGGCTGCACGTGGCAACTATGTCCTTGGATAATCATCACGATGCAATGACCCACACACGACCCACATATGCAACAACCCACACACGCAACGACCCACACATGCAACAACCTACACACGCAACAACCTCTCTACAGTTGACCCACAGCGGCACGGGGATGGATCGCGCCCCCTTTGACAAATTAACCTTTACAAATGCCCTATCAACAGCGCCAGCAGATGTGCTGCAAACGATGGCGGTGCAGCTTGACCGCCGGGAACGTGATGTTCGGGAAGAAATTGCAGCCATCGAGGACGAGGATAGAGGTAGTGTGCAATTTGCACGTGGTGCTGAGGGGGGTGCACCGCCCGTCGTGCTCTTTCCATCAAAACCCACCTCTCTCACAGATCCAGTGGAGCGTTTGGAGCGGCAGATGCTGCGACTCAATGCACGGGAGAGTGTGGTGCGCGCAGAGTTGATGGCGTGTGGAGAATGAGTATAAATGGAGAATGAGCAACACTGCTTGGTGAGAACGTGAGAAAATCGTAATTCTTACCCTGGGGCGGATGCTTTTGCTGTAACATGCAACAATGGATGTACACACGTACATGCTCCAGCCAAGACGGCACATGGGCGCCGTTGGTTGTGAGACAACAACCACGCAATATATAAAGAAAGCAGAAAAAAACATTAAGTTGCAATATGATGTGATGTGACCCGGTTGGCAAATCAACACATGTGTGGCTCGTAATGCCACATCCTTTCCAGAACTGTGTATACAGAAAACAAATTCCACAAGGTGCACATGGTTTTGCAAGGAGCGCAAAGAAACACGTGCTGCAATGGTTGAAACACAAGGCAACATCAACTAGAGAATCCGAGCAGCATCTATGTACACGCAGTGTCGGTCTCCACTGCACTGGGCCAATTGGAATAATGATGGACCTGTTCTAGCTGCCTGCTGTATATTCTAACCGTGTCCCCTAACTGTCTGCTGTAAACACTCGCCCTGTCACGGGCATAGGTGTGACGACATCAATCTGTATGTATCTACTTTGCAATCTCTACACATGCTGCTATTATCTACATCTGCTATGCACCCTTCTGCATGCACCCTTGCTCTGCAGAACCCAGCTCTGTTTCTAGATATCTGTGCAAATCTCTTCCTAAAACACACCTATGTTGACCACATGTTGTTGTCAGCTACCTGCCTTTTCAAATTATTATGAACTCAAAGTTCTCTGCCATGATGTCCTGATGCTCTCAGGCACCCACTGCTTTTTGTACAAGATCGAGCTGCCTCTCTTCAGTAATTGCTTCTCTTCTGGTGATGGTGGTGATTATTGGTACACCCATCTTTCGTGCTGTATATCTATCTGTACTATCCTCTTCCCGAGGGGGATGCTGTGTGTCATGGAGAAGAAAGAACAAGTGCGATGCCTAACTGAAAACTGGCTACCTAGCCCCCTGTACGTCATCCTTCTATTTTTCATCCTTGTCACCACTATGTGGGGGATCTGCTGCTTCTGGAACACCTGAAACACCTGCTGATGGTGCACGACCTGTTTCCTGCTCACCTCTCCCGTCGTCATCCCCATCTTCACCCTTGATGTCTTTCCGACGGCGTACACGCCCCGAACGACTCCCCCCGGCCCCCGACTGCAATACAGAGGGACCTGAATCCCCTGAATCATCCAGGTCACTGTCCACTGTGCTGCCCCGTTCACGCACAGGTGGATCCGCTGGCTCTTGGTTGGAGCCCTGAGCAGGTCGAGGAGGGACACTGTTGGATGCACCTGTTGTGGATGGGGGTGTTGTTCTTGATGGGCCCGATTTTGGGGGGTTGGCGCGTGGCACTATACCTCGCTCTCGCTTGCGTGTTTGGGACAGGGCCAGTGTGGGACTCTGCTCGGCCACCGGAGGGCCTTGTCGTGCGAGCTGCGCGAGTTGGTCGAGCAGACGTGCCCGCTCACTCATATCACGCGCAAGTTCTGGTCGAGTGGTTGCATGCAGCTGTGCAGGCGCGGTGGGTCTGTTGAGGGTGCGCATGGGTGGGCGGCCTGCATGTGGGGGGGGGCCTGGGACCATCCCCCCTGGCTGGGCACCTGCAGCTCCGCCACTTGCAGTGCCACCACTAAACATGCTTTGCAACACCTGCAGCAGCTGGCGCTGCTGCTCCGGTGGCACCTGCATGGGCATGGCTGCTGGTGGAGGAAGCGGTGGCGGGGGCTGCAGCACTGCCAACAACGATTGCATGGCACTGCTGGTGGATGACATGGCTGGCTGCTGGGCACTTTGGAGTAACGAATCAAAGCTTGCAGAACTGCTCTGGCCCAACATGGCTGGGGCTGTGTTTCCACGAAACGGCGGCAGCAATGCCGACGCGCCACCCCCCTGCAGCAACGCTGCCATGATGGGCTGCAACTGTGTCGTCGCACCACCACCACCACCACCACCTTGTGGCCAGCCCTGTTCGGCAATAAGCATGGTGTGGCTGCTGGGTTCAGAGCCGCTCAGTGTGGCCCTGGGCATGCTGCGTGCTGGGACCAATTGGCTCTGCTCACGCTCGGGTGGTGTGGGCAGCGGGTTGGCGGAGGGGCGCAGCATGGGTGGTTGGGTGGCGGTGGTAAAGCGAGTGGGGAGGTCTTTGGCCAGGCGGGGGCCTAGATATGCTGCCCATCGCTGGAGACGATGCATGACTTGCCTTTATTGGGGGGGGGGTGCAGTGTTGGGGTCTTGGGGAGGAAGCAAGAATCCTGGTACAAGAAGCACACACACATCCCATACAACAAATACAACACATACTGTGTTGCAGAGGATATGCTACCGGCACCAGGTGCAACACCAACAGTCATCGCGCCCAGGGAAATGGCGTCTGCAGTGGGGAGACGTCCACACACAACACAATACCCAGACGCATCTTCATTGCAGTGCACAGGGCTGTGACATGGTAGGGGAGCACACACGAGCAACGGGGTTTTGTACAATCCCGCGGCAAACGACGCATCACGGAAACGAATTGGGTCCGTACTCGATTCTAAATTAAACCGCCTGTGGTGTTGTGGGTGTGTGTTTTTTCTTGTGCGAGACCATGAGGGTATACGAGACCAGCTGCTGCAAGGCAACAGAAATATACAATCAAACACACCTGGCTTTGCCCTTGAGCATAACATCTGCTGCAAGGGTTTGATTGGCCGGCCAAGGCATACGACCAAGTGTACCTTGTACTGCAAAATTGTAATGTTCATCTACCATGTCTTGCCCAGACGTTGCATCCCGTGGTGCACGATGACTCACACTGTGTGTTGGATGTGTACTGGTCATGGTGTACTGCATGTGTACAAACGTCATCACCACGCACCTGGCGCAGACAACATGCTCGCTGAGAGACATGAGGTGCTGTGCAACCGCAGTTGTGGCGATGCCAGATCGTAGGCATGCGAGCAGCTCTGCGTGCAGTGTGGGCAAATCTTCATTGTCTGGCTGTTGTTGCCTGTGCAGACGTGGTGTTCAGCATGCTCAACCTGCATCACCATCATCACTTGGTATCCTCATCGTCATCAAGATCACATCCCCACATACCTTGACACACCTCCTCTGCTGGCCATACGCGGTCCTGCAACAAATGAAACGACCAGGATGTGATTCGTTCCACCAACACGTTCCACATACATAGCCAAAGCCCTCACACTGCACAAGCTCAAGACCATGAAAACACATAGCACAACACACCTGCGCCACAGAGCCCTCCTGCGTTGGCTGGGTGTGTCAGTTGTTATTCAAAAACTTGGTGTGCATCGTCACAGCGCACGACGATTGCAACCGCCAAAGGAATCATGTATATGGGGGTACAGGTACAAGGAAAAGCAGGGAGAGTGGGCTGGGCCTAACTGTGCACCAAAAACACAGACGCCGGATCTATTTGCCTAGATCTTGTCTAACGACTACACAGCGGTGTCCGATAGAATGGTGCAGAATGTTGTTTGCGTGCGTGTAGGTTTGCTGGAAAATTAGATGTTAAGTGACTATTGTGTAAAACAAGTAATGTGTTTGTTCTCCCGGGTATTGTCCCGGGGTGTGCACCTTCATGGGCATGTTCCGCAGTAGTTGTGGCAAGATTGTTGTAGGAACACAACATGTGTGCTCCTACACAGTGTGCCAAGCATGTTACTGTACCACTGGGAGTGGTGGATGGGTACAAACAAGATGGAGGGGGTTTGTGCGAGCAGCTACAGGCCGGCTTTGTCTGCCACACGGCTGTTGCTGCGTTCAAACTCGCGCATGTCAGCTTGAAGGTCCTTGACCTTGTCCTCCTTGGTCATCGAGCCATAGATTTTGTCAAGGACTTGCTGTTTCGTGTGGTGTGGGTTTCATAAGAAAGCATACACAGCACGCGGTCAACAGCAAGTCAGCAGCTGTGTATATCCCACACGCACAATGTGTTATTCAATCATCATCTCCATCATCCTACCTGGGGACAGTTTGTCTTGCCACTGGGTGCTCTGGCCAGCGAGCGCTCTTCTGCCTGGGGCTTGTTCATCTTTGTGGGGGGCGCATGTCGTAGGGCAGGATGTGCACATGTTTGTCGTGATGCGACACCGGTCACACATTCAAACACGTCAAACACGCAAGCGCAAGGTTTGAACGTTAATGTGCTTACGTGAGTTTGCGACACGCTGTGTGTGGCTCAAAGCTGGTTGTACTATGGTTGCAATTACAGTAGTTGCCAGACTATATATCACAGATTTCTCATTTAAATTCACACAAAACCATGAGCAGTGATCTAGGCTTTCATGCACATCCAGGAACAGCAGCACTCGTGGCACGATGTGCAAACATCGTGCTGCTGTTGTTGCTATGCATATGGGTATTCGCCTACCTGGGAGGCTTGGGACTCACACCAACTGCCAAGGAGGACGGCAGCAATGATACCAGCGTGTACGTTGTGGACTTGTTGTATTGGGTTGGAAAACAGCAACATCATCGGGCGTTTCCACAGGATTTTCAACTATCATCCATTACTCATGATCCTTGCATTCCCCGTTGTCATGGGAGAAGCATTGTTGGCATTTCGGCAGCCACCCATGGCCACGCAGCGGTATTATGGTTGGTGGATGTGCGCGCCCCGACCGACACACAGCCCACACACACCATCAACAACCCACAGACCAAGTCGCAAGCAGGCACATTGGGTCCTGCACACTATAGCAATTGTGTTTGCGCTCACAGGCGTCCTTGCTGCATATCGTAGCCATTCACTCAAGCTCCCCGTCCCCACACCCAACCTGTACTCGGTACACTCCTACCTGGGGCTGATCACTGTGATGGCTGCCCTGGTGCAATACGTGCTTGGATTCTTGGCCTACCTGTTACCCAAGTTGCCCCTGCCCAAACGACGGGCCTTGATGCCTGCACATCAGCTCATGGGGCGGTCTGTGTTTGTGCTGGGGCTCGCCACTGCTGCGGTATGTTGGTTTGGTGTTGGTGATGCTATTTTGTATGCGTATGTCTGCAAACCCTCACACAACAACAGGTTGGGTTGCAGGAAAAGGCAACGTTTGTGCAGGTGTTTGCCAAGGCGGGAGTGTACGGTGCGGTCATGGTGTTGCCTTGCATCATGGTGCTGTTGCTGGTGGTGATTGGTGTGTCGGTGTTGTACGTGCATGCAGTTGGAGGGAGCCGTGGTGCCTCGGCATACCAGCCAGTATTGGTCACCGAAGACGAGCTGCCAATGAGCGGATGAACATGTGCTGAGAGACAGAGTGGCAGTACAAACTTTCTCACCACATGCTTCACATGTTGAATTATGTCGACAGTAGTACCGCATTCGTATTATTGCTGATTGATTTGAATTCAGTCCAACATTCAACAACACCACTAAACACCCTATATCACACTAAACCCCAGTGCATGGCAGATGACTACCATGGCACCGCCGCTTGCAATATCCAATTTCACAAGCAACGCACCCTCGTCAGTTGTCAATCCAGCACTTGGGGGTCTCTCTGGCCCACCAGATCTCGATTTCCTCCTCCTTCGCACTGATTTGGATACACAGTTCACCCTCAATGCAGCCTACCTCGTATTCTTCATGCAGGTGCGCGTCGATCCATAAGAAGATCACCTAGCGCGTAGATGGTGTAGGGGTGTGTTTGGCTCGTGGAAGCACTACAGAACCGGGATCCTCATGCGAGCGACAAACCACAGAGACAGTTATTTTTCATGTGCGTGATCACAGGCTGGCTTTGCCCTGCTGGAGAGTGGCACAGTGCAGCGCATCAACGTGAAAAACATCTTGCTCAAGGTGTGACGGTGCAATGATGGTGGTGTCGGGATCACATAGGTGTGCAAGGTTGTGCACACCCACCACCAACACCCACCACCACAGAATGTCATGGATTTCAGTGTGGTGGTGTTGATGTGGTGGGCAGTGGGGTATGCCTTTGCGTATGGGAGCTGTGGTGATGGGCCATTTATCGGCCATTCCAACTTTTTCCTGAGCCAAACGCAATACCAAACCACCAGCTTTTGGGCACACTGGCTCTATACCCTCTTTTTCTGTGCCACATCCAACGCCATCGTGCATGGTGCCCTCTCAGAACGCATGAAATTCGGTGCCTACATTGTCTACACGGTCATGCTCTCGGGATGGGTTTACCCGGTGATTGTGCACTGGACATGGTCTCTCGACGGATGGTTGTCCTCCTATCGCGTTCCTGATTGTAGTACAGGTGTACGTGCGCCAACGCTTTCCAACAGCAATGGTGTCATGGACTTTGCAGGCAGTGGCAGCGTGCACATGGTGGGGGGGACCACTGCGCTGTGGGGAGCTCTCGTGCTTGGTATGCGTCGGGGTGGGGTTGTTGTGGGTTTGACCAAATATTACTTTGACCTGTACCGAATTTGACTTGAAAACCAACACACCATGTTATGAAACCCAACCACAGGTCCTCGTCTTGGTCGCTTCAACCGTGATGGGTATGTCATTGAATTCCCCGCCAACTCTCCCTCATTTCAAGTGTTGGGCACCGTTGCCCTGTGGTTTGGCTGGTTTGGTACGTGTGGCGGTGATTTGCAAGTTGACTGGATCATGTTGATGATGCTGAATTGGCTGCTGTTGCTTTTTTGAGCATGTTGAATCGCTCTTTTTTTTAGGCACATTGTGTCGTCTTTTTTTTAAAAGCATATTGTGCAGCAGACATGTTCTTCCTGACGTGCACTCCAAGACCCACCCACCCACCCACCAACCTACACACAAAAACCCAAACCCCCACATCTATAGGTTTCAACCCTGGGTCTACTGGTTGCTTCTACGGATGCATGTTGACTGCCTCCCGTGTGGCGGTCAACACCACCCTCTCTGCTGCAACAGGAGGGTTGACTGTGTTGTTTCTGAGCTTGTTTTTGGGTCGACCAGGTGACATCGGTCCCATGTTGAATGGGATATTGACGGCGCTGGTTGCCATCACATCCCCCTGTGCCATGTGTTTGCCGTATGCGGCTGTCATCATTGGCATGGTATGTGGAGGGTGTGAGGGTTGTACTGCAACACACACACCAACAGCCACATGCTGTTGTGCTGCACATGTGTAATACAAGCACGATCCTCATCAACAACACATCCCATCCCCTCCTGAAAACACCCCCTCCCCACCCCTACAGGTTGCAGGCATGGTCTACTTGTTTGGTGCGTGGCTGCTGCGTGCCATGAAAATCGACGACCCCTTGGAAACCACTGCCGTACACTTGGGTGGAGGCACATGGGGCATGCTTGCAGTGGGATTTTTCTCCACTGAAAAATACACCATTGAGACCTATGGATATGCCAATGACTGGGGTGTGTTTTACGGGGGCCAGGGGTACCAGCTGGGTGTTCAATTGCTGGGTATTGTTGTCATCTTTGCATGGGTGACTGCGTTTATGCTGCCCATGTGGCTGTTGTTGCGTGCCTTCAAGATGCTGCGTGTGAGTGAGGAGCAGGAAAAGCGGGGGTTGGATATTGCACAGAGCTTGGGATCTGGTGTGCCTGCATGGTATGGGGTGAGGGATTGTGTGCGTGTGAGGGGGGTGACGTATGCATTGGCACAGTGTTGTAGTTGTGATCAATGGGGTTTTTTACATGTGGTTGTTTGGTGTATTGTATACTCTCTTGTGCAAGTATACACAACAGCAATATCCCACACACAATATCGCACCCCCTTTGACCCCCCCCCCCTTCAGGAACTTTTGGATGTCGGGCACCATGAGCTACTTGCGCCGCCGCAGTGCTGCTGCCAAATCAAACGCATCACAGGTGTCACGACAATCTGAGAGTAGCAATGGGGTACCCAACGGGGAAACCCAAACCCAACCATAGGAGCTGTGTGAGAGCCAAAACAGAGCCAAAACAGCTTCACCACATATGTGAATATTGTACGTTTTTGTAGTGTTTTTCTTGACATGACACCATAAGAATTGCGTGTACGGGGGACCAAGGTTGAGGCAGCCTTGTATTGCGGCACGGCTGTGAGTGTGTGCACACCGCGTTACTTTTGATGCTTGCTGTGTTGCCAACGTATTGAAAATGTGTGGGTTTGTAACCAATGTTGTGTTTGGGGGTGTTTGTACACATTTCAGCATAATCAACCCAGCGCAAAACACAACACACTCGTGCACGCATCCGCACCGTGCAGCTGGCAGAAAAAGGTGTAAAGCTCGGCATCTCATATGGCATAATCCACCTCACAACTTCCGTCGAGCACATCAGCTCCCATCAGCTGCACACCAGACTTGTTGCATTGTATAATATATACAACAGCAGCTACTGTACCTGAATAGCGCTCCCTACTATAGAGTCGCATGCCCTCTTCTTAGACAACCCCCTACGCCGCGTCTTTGCCACCAGCGTCCAACAAGATGGACGCCAACGCAGAGACAGATCATACTGCGATACCTATGGCAAGGGATGCACGACATGCCAAGCTCAAGGTGTGACACACTGACCACCTTCAGTGTCGGTGTCGTTGTGCGTTCAGACCCTTCCTTGCTACACACATTGCACACTGTCCACAATCACAACACAGACTACATACTGGACCCAAGCCAAAGCATTGTTTCGCAAAAATGGCAAGCAGCAGCTCCGAGCATGGAAGGTCAACCTGGGCCTGCTGTCATGTGCAATCATCTTCCCCTTGCTCATGCTTGTTGCACAGGCAGCCATCAACAATGCCATCAACAGCAATGGCAATGGCGAGGTGTGGGGTGCACAGCACTGCACGTCAACATCAGTGGGATGATCACCATCACCATGCAGACATGCGACGCCTCGTCCTCCCTCACACACAGTGTGGATGCATGTGTACCCAATGCTGCAGCACCAGCAATAGCACAGATTGCTTTGCTCCATCCACACGCAGCTTGACAATATGTCCTGATGACTACACTTGTGAAAAAAACGACAAGAGCGCATGTGGGATTCAATATAGCAATTCCAGGCAAGCATCGTTTTGTGCGCAGACCAACCCCTCCATATGGCCAGCCCTGTTTCAGGTAGTTGGATGGTATTCCTTGTGTGTTTTGTGCAGTACGCCTGGTACATGCTCACAGTACACCCCCACACATGACACCTACAGTATCATACAATCACACACACACACACCACACACACACACTACCCATAGGTCCCCCGAGTGCAATACCGTGCCCAGCCATGGAACCCCGCAGTTGCCATGCTCTACACAGCCACCAACCTCACCACTGCCGACGCCATTGCTGCTGGCATGTTTACCACCCCAGCATCCCCCCCCAGCAAGGCGGCTGTGGCTGCTGGGCTGTTGGAGTTTGGTGCGGGATTGTCTCGGGGTCAATTTGCTGGCAGTGTGTTTCCCAAGTTGGGGTTCAATCTGAGCACATGGAGGTCACATGGGACGACTGGGTACGTTGACCCTGCGTTTATTGGCGGACGGGTACGGTTTTTGTTGTGTGGGTTGGGGTGTGCGTCTTTGTTTGTTTGTTGTTGCGGGGGGTGATGGTTGGGTGTTTGTTTGTTTGTCTGTTGTTGTCGTCGTAGTTGTGGCATTGGGTGGCATTGGGAATCATATCTTCACATGCATATCAATGCACACACATCACACCACCTGCATCAATACCCACACGCCTTCCCTACACTGCCCTCGCAACAATACCCTCCCACACACCCTCGCACAGAACATCTCCAACTTGGTACGCGACTGCGCATCAGACACCTACACCTCTCTGTTGGGTGGCACTGCTCAACAGCTGGCAGCCTCCTTGGGTAACAGCAGCACCAGTAGTGTGGCTGGTTTTAATGGGACGTTTAATTGTACGGATGTGGTGCTGCTGAGGAATGACAGCACGGATGCAATGAATACGCAGCTGTTTTGTGGGTTTGGAGCGGTATGGTGGGTGTGGTGTGGGTGTGGTGTGGGTGTGGTGTGGGTGTGGTGCGTTGTGTTTGAGGGGGAGGAAGGTTGTTGTGCAACGGTTGTGTATGGTGATGGTTGATGGTGGTGCCGATGAACATACACCCTACATATGGGACTATTACACACACACACTCATCCTCCACCCCCCACAGAGTGCTGGTTGTGGCTTCACCACACCCCAGCAGTATGCACAAGCATGGGATTTCCAATCCACCAACACCCAGGGATACAACATGTCACTCTACTACAACAACTCTGATCTGCCATATGAAAACACACAACCATTTCGACTGCAACGTGTCAATGCGGTATGACGGGTTTTGCATTATTTGTTTGCTGTGCATGCTGTGTCTTGTCTGGCACACGCACCCACGCTCCCACTTGCACTGTCTTCACCACCCATGTGGCTCCTATCCTCCCAGCCCCTCACACACACACACACATACACACTCTCTCTCTCTCTCATTCTCTCTTTCACACACTCTCACAAACACCACACAACAACCACTCACAGGGTCTCAATATGGGTGTCAATGCATGGTTGAGGTGGGCATTGGGGTCACAAGCAGCAGCCCCCATCCTCGGCCTGCAAGCTTTCCCCAAAATACAAACCAAATTCTTTGTCGATTTCGCATCCCTACTCGGTCCCATCTTCTACACATGGCTGCTGGCCCTGTTGCAACCTGTCATTGTGTATAGCGCGGTGTATGAAAAGGCCAATCGCCTGCGGGTTATGATGGCAGTGCATGGGTTGAGTGACAGAGCATACTGGTCTATACAGTTTATCTATTGGTTTGTGTTGTATCTTGTGTTTATGATTATTTTATTTGTGTTTGGAATCATACTTAAACTGTCGTTTTTTGTCAAGACTGCAAAGATTGTGCAGGTATGCTGTGGTTTTTGTTGTTGTTTGTTGCTGTTTTTGGGGTGGTGGTGGATTGGGATGAGGTTGGGGTTGTGTGTATGTGTGGTGGTGGGTATTGTGTGTTGTCTTGTATCATTATATATATATCAATCCATGTCATGTATCATTATTTATCAAGACAATCCATCTCCTGTCCTACTCTGTGTGGTGTGGGGTACACACTACACACACACACACACACACACACATACCCCCCCCCCCACAAACACAGTTGGTGCTCTACATAGTGTGGGGTCTCAACATGGTCTCCTTTTCCTTCCTCTGGTCAACGTGGTTCAAAAGTCCAAAGACCGCCACCACCACTGCGTTCATTTACGTGTTTGGTGTGGGGCTGCTGTCTGCACAACTGCTCAACAAGTATGTTGGTGGTGAGGGGGTGGGTTGTGGGGGGATGGGTCTGAGGGGATGTTAAGGGGGATGGGTTGAGGGGATGTTGTGAGGGGTGTCTTGCATGTGTAGTGTGGTCTCACGCGCTTGTTGTTAACACCACTCTTCTTACACACCACTGTCTCTCACACACACAGTTACATTGCAGACAATGAAGCATGGTTGTATGTGTTGCAGCTCATACCTGAGGTTGCCCTGTACAGGTGTGACTGGTGTGCGTTGCCGTGCATTGCCATAGTTGTGTGCACCCCTAAAGCATGCACAGAGCGTGTGTATGGATATGAGAAATGCGTATTGTATGAGAAATACGTGTGCGTAGAATGTGCTTCATGAAACCTCGTCCTTTGTCATCGCGTCCGTACCACCCATCACACCAACCACACACATCACACACACATCACACACACATCACACACACACACCACCCCCACACACCACCCTCACAGGGCACTCTTTGAAATAGCAGAACGCGCCTCCCAAGCCAGCACCTACGGCACCATCTACTTTGCCCCCACATTTGCCAATGCAGAGATGACTGGCCTCGGTGCAGCCCTCATCACCCTAGCTGCTGAAGTACCCATATTCATCCTCCTGACGCTCTACTGTGATAAAGTGATCCCCTCCACGGCTGGGGTGCATCGTCATTGGCTCTTTTGCCTGCCCGGGGCCAATCGACGTCGCAAGGCTCGGCTGGCGAGGGAAGCAGATGCTGCGGTGAAGCTGATGGGGGTGGCGGGTGGTAATGGGGAGGGACAGGGTGGGAGGAAGGAGGGGGTGTCGGAGCAGGACGAGAAATTGCTTGCGGTATGGGATGGTGGTGTTTGGTGTGGTGGTGTTTGGTGTGGTGGTGTTTGTACACATATGCGGCGTGTACATACATACTGCACATGACATCCGCACACCCCATACACAACACACCCCATACACAACACACCCCATACACAACATACCCCATACACAACGCACCCCATACACAACACACCCCATACACAACACACACCACACACACAGATGGGTGCAGAAGAGGTTATGAATGAAAAATCCCGTGTATTCAACCAAGTAGACACAGAGGGCACTGGTCAGGCCATAGTTGTGCGCAACCTCACCAAGGTGTTTCCCAAGAGCAGGCGTCATGCTAAACCCAAGGTGGCGTGTAATGACGTGTGCCTGGCTGTTGCGCCTGGGGAGTGTTTTGGGTTACTTGGGCCCAATGGCGCAGGTGTGTGGGGGGTGGGGGGTGGGGGGTGGGGGGTGTTACATGTGTGGGGTGTAGTATGTGTGGGGTGTGTGGGGTGTGTTGTATATGTATGAGTTGAGGAACCATGATTGAGGGGTGCATGTTGCAGAACACTGCGGTGCATATAGATATGCTGACATATGCTGTACAACAAACACTGCACTACCAGCACGACCAACCTACCACCACAACCCACACGACCAACCCTGTATCACTTCCACACACATCCACACACACCCTGTGTCACTTCCACACACATCCATACCCCCCTCCCACTCCCCCTCCATCCCACCTCGACCCTCCCACTCCCCCTCCACCCCCCTCCCCTCTCCCTCTCCACCCTCAGGCAAAACCACACTGCTGTCCATGCTGACCGGGTTTCTAGAACCCACCAGTGGTCATGCCCTCGTAGATGGGGTTGATGTGCGCACCAACATTGACGACATCTACCACTACATTGGGGTGTGTCCACAGCAGGATATCCTGTGGGATAACCTGACTGGACGAGAGCATTTACTGTTTTATGGACGGTAGGTGTTGTTGTGTGGTGTTGCTGTGTTGCTGTGTGTGGGTGTGTTTGGTGTATGTTTGGTGTAGCTGTGTGTGGGTGTTTGTATGTGTTGGTTGTATGTTTGTTGTATATGTGTATTGTATAGGGATTTGCACTGCATTCAATGTATTTCCCTGAACACAAACACAACACCCACTCACACCCAAAAACAACACACCCAACACACCCAAAACAACACCCACGCACCACAACAACACCCCCACAGTCTCAAAAACCTACGAGGCAAGCAGCTCAATGAAGCAGTGCAAGCAACACTCGATGCAGTGAGCCTCGGTGCCCAGGACGTAGCCAACAGGGTAGCGGGCAAGTATAGTGGTGGTATGAAGCGACGCCTCTCAGTGGCCATCAGCCTCATCGGCCAACCACCAGTCATGTATTTGGATGAGGTGTCCACAGGGCTCGACCCTGCCTCACGACGCACGCTGTGGTCGGCCATCAGCGCGGCCAAGAGTCACAGCGGGATGATCCTGACGACACACTCGATGGAGGAGGCGGCGGTGTTGTGTGATCGACTGGGGATTTTTGTGGATGGCAAGCTTGTGGTGATTGGCAACCCCAAGTATTTGGCACAAAAGTATGTTGGGGGTGGGTGGGGGTATATGTGCACACACACACACACACACACACACACACACACACACACACACACACACAC
>VFQP010001603.1_pt1 | contig 29379 bp, 16 predicted proteins | sample 3512351 | NCBI WGS metagenome assembly VFQP01 (sample SAMN10412372, study PRJNA504923) | tailings metagenome | isolation source: Relicate 1 Philex TSF1 revegetated site | place: Philippines: Tuba, Benguet | collected 2017-08-29
AAGCGCCATCGACGAACTGGCGTCGACGCTGGAGGCCCATGGCATCCGGCATGCGCGACTGGCAGTACCCGGTGCCGCGCATTCACAGTTGCTCGATCCAATGCTCGACGACTTCGGGAATGCGGCCCGGTCCTTGCGTGCCGGGGCCGGCAACGGCGTGGTGCTATGGTCCACGCTGCTTGGCGAGACCGCCGATACCGACACCCTGAACCGCCCGGACTACTGGCGTCGGCACGTACGCGAACCGGTGCAATACCACCAGGCGCTGGGCAGCGCGCTTGATGACGGCATCACGGTATGCCTGGAACTCAGCCCCGACGCACCGCTGACCGGCATGGGGCGGTGTAGCGAGACCACGCGCGAAGCCCGGGGCGAACTCCCCGCCTGCCAGTGGATTGCCAGTTCCCGGCGTGGACAGGACTCTCTCGACATCCTCGACGATGCGTTACGCAGCCTGTTCGCGGGTGGCGTACTGCTGCCATGGTCGCGCCTGCTGCCTTGTGATGCCGCGCGCATCGCGGCCCCGCTCTATCCGTTCGATACCGTGCGCTATTGGTGCGCGAACGATGACGGAGATGCCGATCGGCGCAGCGCTGGCAATGGAGACGAGAACGGCTGCGCCGCCACCGAAGCAGCGCTCAACGCGGGGCGGCAGGTGGCAGTCTCCGCAACACCGTCAGTGGACCTGGCGCGTCTGGCCACGCTTGAGCACTGTGCCACGGCGCTGCATGGCATCTATGTCGACACCATGGTGCGGCAGTGCGTGGGCCAGGACATCGACACTGGCGTGACGCTGCTCGACATCTTGCGACGCGGGCGGCTGTTGCCCCGATACAGGCAACTGCTGGCACGCATGCTCAGAAGTTGCGTCACCGATGGCTACTATCGATGCGGCACGGACGGCCTGTACGTAGCCACCGGCACCGTACCCCACGCGGACCTGCAGATGCTGCTGCAGACGCTGCGTGCCTGCTGCGAAGGATACGATGCCATCGCCGACACGATCATCCGCGCTGCCAGCCAGCTTTGCAGCGCCATGCGCGGCGATGCAGACCCGGTGGCCCTGATCTTCCCCAACTCCGACGACACGGGCGTGGAGGCACTGTATCGCGACCTGAGCTTTGGCCATTACTTCAACCAGATAGCCGCCGCCACGGCGCAGGGCCTGGCAAGCACGCCAGGCTACACGCGAGGATTCCGCGTTCTGGAAGTCGGCGGTGGCACGGGAGGAACCACGACGCTGCTGCTCGACAAACTTGCCGCTCATACCGGCGTGCACTATACGTTCACGGACATCTCAGGGGTCTTCACGCGCCGCGCGCAGGCCAGGTTCGCACAGTACCCGTTCGTCGACTACCGCGAATTCGATCTGCAGAAGGACCCAACGGCCCAAGGATTCGGCGCGGGCCAGTACGACATGATCGTGGCGGCCAACGTGATTCACGCCACGCAGGATGCGGGAAGAACGCTGGCAATGCTGCGCACGCTGCTACGCCCCGGCGGGCACCTGCTGATGCGCGAGATTACCCGACCGATGCGCCTGTTCGATTTCGTGTTCGGCCCGCTGGTGGCGCCATTGCATGACGAAGCCATGCGTGGCGGCGAGCTGTTCCTGAGCCCGGATCAATGGGCCGCGCAGTGCCGCGAAGCCGGCTTTGCGCAGACATGCTGGCTGCCCGAGGATGGCACGCCCACGGCGGCCATGAGTGAGAATATCGTGCTGGCACGCGCCGATAGCCATGCCCGGCACCGATGCCCCCGCTTGCCTGCCGCCCATGGGGGCAAGCATGAAGCGGATGCGGCGTTGCGACCGTCACTGCGCGCGGCTGACACATGGTTCCAACGCAGCTGGCGGGCGATTGCATGCCCTGCGGAGCACCCCGACGCGTCGGACTTGTACCTGATCGATGCGGTCGATGTGCCTGCCGCCGCGCTGGCAACGCTTGCCGAACCATTGTGCGCGATGCTGGCTCGCAGCGCCGACCGTGCGCTGACCATCGTGACACGCAACGCATGGGCGCCGCGCGGCACTGGACCGATCTGGCCTTCGCACCAGGCCATCTGGGCGCTGTTGCGCGTCGCCGCAGCCGAGCAACCGCAATGCGCACTGGCCGTCATCGACATCCCGGATAACGACGACGGCAGTGCGCTGGAGCTGGGACGCGCTGCCGTAGCGGCCGGCGAGCAATGGGTGGTGGTCCGCGATGACACGGCGTTCGCGCCGGCACTGGAAATGGCCACGGGAGACGTCGGCGTCTTCGCACCGGCCTGGGGTTGCGGCACGGGCTGGCATGTGGTCACCGGCGCGTTTGGCGGCCTGGGACGTGTAGCCTGTGCATGGCTGGCCATGCACGGCGCATCGCGCATCGCCATGCTTGCACCGCGCGAGTCCGACCACTCAGGCGATGGCAATGCGTGGCGCGAGCGCCTGTCAGCCCAATATGGCTGTACGTTGCGCTGGCTGAACTGTGATACGGCCGACGCCACGCAGGTGGCCGATTGCATCGCCACCCTGCACGCGGATGGCGGCGTCACTGGCGCGATTCACGCAGCCGCCGTCATCGACGATACACCGCTCGCGCGGCTTACACCGGCGCGCATCGCAGCGGTGACCGGCGTCAAGGCCGTGGGTGCCGCCGCACTGCGCGACGCGTTACACCAGTACGGTGGCCGTTACCTGCTGCTCTACTCGTCCGCTGCCGCCACGCTCGGTTCGCCGGGCCAGGGCGCCTATGCATTGGCCTGTGGATACCTCGACGGCCTTGCCGAGCAAGCCGCGTCCGATACGCACACCCTGAACGATTCCGGCGATGGCATGACCATCGTCTCGCTGGTTTGGGGCGCGTGGGGTGAAACCGGACGCGCCGCCGAGCCCGGCCTGCAACAGCGCCTGGCCCGCGCGGGCATGGGCACGCTGACTACCGCAGAAGGCCGCTGGCACCTGGAGCAAGCCATGTCTTGCGATGCAGCCACGCACATCGCGATGCGGCTGACCGGGCCCCACCGGTTACTGGACGACCCCGGCACCATGCGGGCCCCACGCTCCGGCGCCGGCCATACGACGCCGCGTGGTAACGCAGACGCGCCACCAACGATTACCGGCCAGCGGGACATCGACCGGCTGGCCATTGAAGCATGGCTGCGCACACGCATCGCCACGCAACTGCGCATCGATGATCCCGCGCGGCTGCAACCCCGGCAAGACCTGCTTCAGCTGGGTCTTGATTCACTACAGTTTCTTGAACTCGGTGGCGCAGTCCAACGCGCCATCGGTATCCGCCTGGACGCCGCGCGTGCGTATCGCGACATGACACTGGCCGGGCTGAGCGTCATGCTGGCCGAGGCGGTAGCCGACACATCATCGGCTGCAGCGTCAACGAATCCGGCACTGGTGCCGGACCCAGCCAACCGGCATGCACCGTTCCCGCTGACACCGGTCCAGCACGCGTATTGGCTCGGTCGTACCGGGCTGATCAGGCAAGGCGGCATGGCGTGCCACGTGCTGTTCGAATGGGATCTCGACAATGCCGCCGTTGGGGTCCACGGTGCGGGTGCCTTCGATGTTGCGCGCTTCGAACAAGCATGGAATGCACTGATCGCCCGGCACGACATGCTGCGCATGGTCGTCAGCGCCGACGGCATGCAATGCGTGCTACCGGAAGTACCGCACTACCGCATTGAGATGACAGCGCTGGAAGACTTCTCGGCGAACGAACGCACACGGTACTTGCGGGATATCCGCCGGAGCATGGCCAGCGCGGTGCCGTCAGCCAGCGAGTGGCCGCTGTTCGACGTGCGTCTGTCGCGGCTGGGTGACGGACGTGTGCGCTTGCACATGAATCTCGATCTGCTGCAGTTCGATGTGCAAAGCTTCAAGGTAATGATGGACGATCTGGCCGCCGCTTATGCTGGCCACACCGCGCAGCCGCCGGGTATCACCTTCCGTGACTATGTCATGGCCGACCTGGCACAGCGCACGACGCCGGCATGGCAGGCATCGTGGCGCTACTGGCAAGCGATGATCGATGCATTGCCACCGGCTCCGCAGTTACCGCTGGCCCTGTCCGTGGCCAATGGTCCGCCTCGCGTCACGACACGCCAGGGACGCATCGATGCACGCGCATGGAAACCGTTGCGCGATCTGTGGCGCAGTTGGAGCGTCACGCCGTCGGCCGGCCTGCTCACACTGTTTGCCTGTGTGCTGGCACGCGCCAGCCGGCGGCCCGACTTCACACTGAACCTGACGTTCTTCGACCGCCAGCCCTTGCACACTGACGTCAACCGTCTGATTGGTGACTTCACGTCGGTGATCCTGATCGACCTCAATATCGACAACGACATCGCACTGCGCGACCTGATCGGAGAAACCCAGGAAACGCTATGGGAGCGGTTCGCGCACCGTTGTGTCAACGGCGTGGAAGTCATGCGCAGCTATGTGCGCAGGCATGCCGGTGCCGACACATCGCACCGGCAACCGGCAATGCCGGTGGTCTTTACCAGCATGCTCGGCATGACGTTGGACGGACAGCCCATCGAGCGCGCGCTGACCCAGTTGCTGGGCGAACCGGTGCATGTGTCGACCCAGACCCCGCAGGTCTGGCTCGATCACCAGGTAATGGAGATCAACGGAGACCTGGTCTTTCACTGGTATTGCATGGACGACGTGCTGGCACCCGGCCTGGCCGAGGACCTGTTTGCCGACTATACGGAAGCCCTGAACGCCATTGCCGCGCGTCCTGCCTGCCAGTCCACGCCACGCGGATTGCCTGCGGTGGCCTGGCACCGGCATGCTGCGGCATTGCCACGGCGCCACTGGCCGGGAACGTGGCCGGCGGGACTGGATCTGCGCGATCTGGAGACACACTTGCGCCGGCACGCCCGCGTGCGCAGCGTCGAGATCCGTGATGACGCGGGCGGACAAGGCCCGTGTGCCTGGATCGTAGCCAGGGAAGCATGCGACGCCCCGCAAGATCCCAAGACACCCCGCGCGACGATCGACATGGCGGCATTGCCTGTCATCGATGAAGCCGCTCTTGCCGCCTATGAATCAGCATGGCGCGTGCTGGAAGCACGCGCGCGCGCCGGCATCGTTGCAACGCTGCATCACCACGGCCTGTTCGTGGCATCAGGCGATGCACACACCATCGCATCTGTCGTGGAACGACTCGGCGCGATACCGTCGCGTGCAGGGCTGGTGCGGCAATGGCTCGAATGCCTGTGTGCCGATGGCACGCTGGCTTTCGATGGCACCCGCTACCGCGCATTGCCGCAGGCCTGCTCCCGATCGTTGGTGTCGCTTGCCATACCCGATGCGCCCTGGTTCCATGCCATCTCCCAATACCTGGACCGCTGCATGGCAGCTCACGACGCACTGCTGGCCGGCCAGGCTTCGGCGCTGGAGTTGATGCTGGGCGACGACGACCTGGTTGCGCAGGCGTTCTATCGCGACAATCCGGTTAGCGAAACGCTCAATGAGACCGTGCGCGAGGTCGTGGCCAGCCTCGGCAGCGGCCGCAACGACTTGCGCATTCTCGAAGTGGGAGCGGGCATCGGGGCTACCACCGGCACTATCGTGCCTGCGCTGCGTGCGCGACTCGACCTGTATCACTTTACCGACGTCTCGCGCCTGTTCATGGACCAGGCGCGCCACCGTTTCGGCGATGCACGCCCCATGCGGTACAGCATCCTGGACCTGAACCGGCCGATCGATTTCAGCGCGCATCCATCGCAAGGCTATGACGTCGTGATCGCAGCCAATGTCGTCCACGACGCAGTCCATGCCACGCGTAGCCTGCAGCGCCTGCGCAGGCTACTGCGTGCCGGCGGCCACCTTGTTCTGGTAGAAGCCACCGCGCGCGACAGCTTCCTGCAGCGGGCCAGTATCGGCTTCATGGAGACGCTGAACGGTCTCGAAGATGCCCGGGCCATCGACAACAACCCGATGCTCGACGTGGCAGGGTGGACACGTACGCTGCATGACGCGGGCCTGCAGACAGTACTCACATGGCCCGCACCGGGCGCTGCCGACTGGCGCCAGCACCTGATTCTGGCACGCGCGGTCCTGCCCGGCCGGATGGACATGAGCGACTTGTCGACACACCTGCGCGCAGCCTTCGCCGATGTGCCGGCGCTGCGCTGGCGGCAATGCGAGAGGCTGCCCGAACCTGAATCCATGACGCAGTCTGAATCGAGTTCGATATCAGACGCGGCAGCCGAGTCCAGCCTTGCACTATCGCCAGCGTCGCCAGCGGCCGTTGCCACTGCGGATCCGGCACTTGTGCACGCGGTAGGGGCGGTATGGGAAACCTTGCTGTCCCGGCCAGTACACGGCGACACCGATTTCTTCCGCAGCGACGGCGACAGCCTGATTGCCACGCGCATGGTGGCACGCATCAATCATCTGCGCCTGGGCCGGGCCACGCTGCAACAGATATTCGAGCATCCACGCCTGTCGGACTTCTGCGCCGCGATGTCGGGAACCGCGCCTGGGGCCACACAAGCGTCCACATGCCCCCAGGCGCTGGTGTGCGGCGAGCGGCCTGGTAATGTCTTCGCATGCCATGCGTCCGACGGTGGCGTGGCTGCATACCTGCCGCTGGCGCAAGCGCTCGGCTGCACCACCTACGGGCTCGACGCCGAAGGCGCCCTCCCCGTCGCCACGCTCGGCGCGCTGGCGCGGCGCCATCTCGCCACCTTGCGCCGGATCCAGCCGCATGGTCCATATACCGTGCTGGGCTGGTCCTACGGCGCGTTCCTGGCAGCCGAGGTCGTCCGGAGCCTGCATGAGACAGGCGAACCCGTACGTGTCGTCTTGATCGATCCGGTCTGCCGCGCGGATTTCGACTGTGCAAGCCATGCGGAAATGCTGCGCTTGCTATGCCAGGGTACTGCACCGCTCGAACCACCCGCGGAATTCGACCATTGGACGGTGGCGGCACAGAACAACTGGTTCCTGTCACAGGCCCGCGATGCCGGACGTTGGCCCGACGGTCGGGAAGGCATGCAACGCCTTGAGCTGGTCGCACACCTGATGAGCCTGCTCGCGCTGGCGCCCCAACCCGTGCCACTGTCCGTGCCATGCCTGCGCATCGACGCGCGCCAGCGGCCCGCGCAATGGCGGCCGGCCGATCACGACTGGCACGGCTGGTCCGCTGGCGATGAACGCCCGCATATCCGGCAACACTGTCTGGAGGCGAACCATTGGGATCTGGTCATGGATGCCAATTGCGCAACCCGGGTTGCGGCGCTCTGGCACGCATGGGATGTGGATTGCGGAGGCGCATCATGAACCGGCCGCTTCGCGTACTGGTGGCCGGCGCCCGTTTCGGCGAAGCTTATCTGAATGCCTTTCTGCACCAGTCCGAAGACACTGCTGTGCCGCCACCAGTACTCGCCGGCGTCCTGGCCCGCGGTAGCCAACGTGCGCGGCGGCTTGCGGATAACCATGGTGTGCCGCTATATACGAGCGTCGCCCAGTTGCCCGCTGATCTTGATCTCGCATGCGTGGTCGTGCGAAGCGGCGCCATGGGTGGCGATGGCTGTGTACTGGCCGAAGCGCTATTGCGGCGCGGTCTGCACGTCATTCAGGAACACCCTCTGCATCCAGGCGAGGTTGAGCGCCTGCAGTCCACGGCGGCGCGCGTCGGCCGCCTGTTCTGGATCAACACCTACTATCCTCATACCGCCGCCGGACGCGCGTGGATTGCACACGCCCAGCGCATACGCGACGCGACAGGTTCTGCCGTGCCCGGTTTTGCCCACCTGGCCACCAGCCGCCAATTGCTCTATTCGAGTCTCGACCTGCTGACACAGGCGGCCGGCATTGCTCCGAACGCGGTCGAAGTGGCCGAATGTGGCAAACCCGCCGGCCATGCGTTCCAGACCTTGCGCCTGCCATGGCCCGGTGGCGAAGCAATCCTGCAGCTTCAGGACTATCTCGACCCCGTGGATCCGGACATGCACAGCATGATCATGCATCGCATGACGCTTGGATGGCCCTCAGGGTATCTGTCGCTCGACGCAACGTTCGGCCCCGTTACCTGGAACCCAGCGCTGGTGGTGCCCGGGCATCGGGACGATGCACAGTCGTGGTCTGCGAGCGCGGCCACCAGCCGCGAACTGGCCCAGCCACCATCCCGGACCTTGCTGGCTCCGCCACCCTCCTGGCTGGCAACCCTGGAAGTCGACGGGCCACTCGGCGTGGCGCGTCTGCTGGACGCGGCCGCGCGTGCCATCGCGCTGGGCATCACCCCTCGCAGCATGACATCCGCATGGCAGTTCGGATTGGCGCAACTGTGGCAACGCGTGCAACGCGCCGCCGGCCCCCCGCGCGAGATGGCGCTTGCGGCACCGCCTTGTCTCGACACGCTGTACCAAGGAGAACCATGACATCCCATACCCACGATCGCATTGCAGGCCCCGACACCATCGATACGCAACTGCTCGCATGGACTGCCCGGTTCGCCCATCGCACCGCGCTGGTATCTGAAAACGTGCGCATGACGTATCTGGAACTCGAATGCCGCGTGCAACATCTGGCCGCCGGCTTTGTCACCCTGGGAATCGCGGCTGGCGATCACGTGCTGGTCCAACTGCCCAATGGCGCGGGATTCCCGACCGCCCTGCTGGCCCTGATCCGCATCGGGGCATTGCCCGTGCTGACCCTTCCGGCACAACGGCAACAAGACCTGGCGGCGATCTGCGAAACCGTCGCGCCCGTTGCCTGGATCGTGCAGGAAGGTATCCCGCACGCCATGTCGCTCGACATTGCCGCGCACCACGACACCCTGCGCTTGATCATCACCGATGGCGACCCCGATGCCGATCACCACGCCGGCCACCTCACGCTCGACGGGGTGGCCCGCACCGGCGCCATGTCCGGCGCCATATCGGGCGGAGCTGTCCCTCGCAGCGGCACTGGCACCACCAACGACATCGCACTGCTGTTGCTGTCTGGCGGCAGTACGGGCACGCCAAAGCTGATTCCGCGCACGCATCGCGACTACCTCTACAACATCCACGCCTCGGCGTCGTTGTGCGGGCTGGGCACGGATACCGTCTACCTGGCCGTACTGCCCGCCGCACACAACTTCGTGCTCGGCTGCCCAGGCATCCTCGGTACGCTGGCATCGGGCGGAACTGTAGTCATGGGCCAGCATGCGAACTGCGACGACGCCATGCCGCTGATCGCCCGCGAGCGCGTCACGCACGTCGCACTGGTGCCGCCGCTGGCGCGCTTGTGGGCCCAGGCACGCGATTGGGAAGACAGCGACCTGTCATCGCTGCGGCTGGTCCAGGTGGGTGGCGCACGACTTGACCCGGCACTCGCGCAAACCTTGCCAGCACGGCTTGGCTGCACGCTGCAGCAGGTCTACGGCATGGCCGAGGGCCTGCTTTGCTATACGCGGCCCGATGACCCGCCAGACACCGTATTCGCCTCGCAAGGCCGCCCGCTGTCGCCCGATGACGAGCTTCGCATCGTCGATGCCGAAGGCCAACCGGTGCCCGGCGGTGCCAGCGGAGAACTGCTCACGCGTGGCCCCTACACGATTCGCGGCTATTACCGTGCGCCGGCACATAACGCGCACGCATTTACGGCGGATGGCTTTTTCCGTACCGGCGACCTGGTTCGGCTGCAGCCCGACGGCAACGTGGTGGTGGTTGGCCGCGTCAAGGAACAGATTCAGCGCGCCGGGGAAAAGATCTCCGCCGCCGCCATCGAGGCTGCATTGAGCGCCTGCACCGGTGTCTCCGAGGCGGTTGCCGTCGGCGTGCCGGACGAACTGCTTGGCGAGCGAATCGGTGCCTGCCTGCTGGCGGGCAATATCACGCTCGAAGACAGACCAGCCCCCGCCATGCTGCGTGCCGCGTTACTGGCCCGTGGGCTGGCAGCATATCAGTTGCCCGACCAGATCATCTGGCTCGATCAATGGCCACTGACGGCAGCCGGCAAGATCGACCGACGTCGGCTCACCGAGCTCGCGCTGACCGACCATGACGCACACGCCGATGCTTGCGCGCCGCGCATGGCGTATCACTGCGGCCAGATCCCGATAACCAGTGATCCGCTGGAGTTGGTAGTGCGGATTGCCAGCATGGAGGGCACGGAGGGCGCGGAGGTACTTGCCGTCTACGAGCGCGACGGAGAATGGAGCATCGGACTCGATGCCGCGCTGACGGTGAACTGCAACGCATCAGGCACGGTGACGGGCCATGACGGCCAGCCGTTGCCGGCGGGACCGCCTTGCACAGCCATCGCGCAGGCCTTGCGCGCGTTGCCCGTACTGGACTGGCGCGCATATGGCCGCGCCGATTTCGAGTTCGCGCGGCTGCTGCAAGGCAAGCCATGCGGCGGCACCGATCCGCTGCTGCAATTGTTCATTCCGTCGCGCGAGATCCGCCTGAGCTACGGTCATGCCATTGTGCGCTGCCTCGATCGTACGGCACTGGCACCGCTCACTGCCCTGCTGCGCGCCTGCGATGCCGAGCCCTCACTGCCGGATGGCGCGCCCGTGGCGCTGACACCTGGCTCCGGCGATGCGTCGGCATATCAGGCGGCCGTGGCCAATGCCGTGCGCGAGATCCGTACCGGCTGCTACGACAAGGTGATCCTGTCGCGCCGCTTGCCCGTGCCACGCGATATCAGCCTGCCGCTCAGCTACCGCGCTGGCCGTCAGGCCAATACACCGGCGCGCTCGTTCCTGTGGCGCGATCCCACACTACAGGCGTATGGCTTCAGCCCCGAAACCGTGGTCGAGGTCGGCGCAGACGGCCGCGTGACGACCCAACCATTGGCTGGCACGCGCGCGCGCACCGGCGATGCCGAAGTCGATGCACGGCTGCGACGCGATCTGCTGTCCGATGCAAAGGAGATTGCCGAGCACGCCGTGTCGGTGGCACTGGCGCTTGAAGAATTGCACACGGTGTGCGGGCCAGAACCACTGGTCGTCGATGAATTCATGAGCGTACGTCCGCGCGGCACCGTACAGCATCTGGCTTCGCGCCTGCAAGGTCTGGTGGCGGCGGGCCGCAATGCCTGGGATGCGCTGGCGGCGCTGTTTCCGGCGGTCACTGCATCAGGCATCCCGAAGCATGCCGCAATCGACAGCATCGGGCGTCACGAACCCGTGGCGCGTGGCCTGTACAGCGGTTGCGTGATGGTGGCCGATGCCGATGGGGCGCTGGACGCGGCACTGGTGCTGCGCTCGGCCTTCCGCCAGGGCAACAAGTGCTGGCTACAGGCCGGCGCGGGGATCGTGCGCGACTCGCGGCCCGCGCGCGAATGGGAGGAAACCTGCGAGAAACTTGCCAGCGTGGCATTGCATCTCCGGCAGGCATAGCGACGCAGGTTGCCTGGCGGATCGGCTAAGTGCGCGGCACGCAGAGCGATGTGATCACCCATGTCGGACCTGTGGCGAATGCCAGTCGAAACACCGTGCCCGCCGGCCATTGCGCATGCCAGTCGCAGGTCAGCGCCAGGTCGAGATAGTCGCTTCCGCACGCCGCCAGGCACGCCGCGTCGAAGTCATGAAAGCGCCGTACCGTCGGATAGAGCGTCTTGTACAGCGATTCCTTGGCGGAAAACAACAGCGTGACCGCATCCGCGCCCGAACGGCCGGTGCCGGCCGCCAGTGCCGTGATGTCGGCTGGCAGCGCCACCGCATCGGCAATTTCCGCGGCACGTTCGGCGGGCAGCCACAACTCAACATCCACGCCCACGGCAGCCACTTCGCTAGCCGGCGCCACCAGCGCCACGGCCTTGCCCATGGTATGGCTGATAGACCCTACCCAGCCGTCCGGCCAGACCGGCAGACCGTCGCCGCCCATCGCCGGCGCATGTACACCGGCACCCGCTCGCGCCAACGCAAGGCGGGCGCAATGGCGGCCCGCGCGGAACTGGGTCTGCCGGCGTGGCGCGGCCTGGAGCAACGCGCCCGGCAATGGCTCGGCGGCACAGCACGGCGCATCGTCACCGTGCCAGCACAGCCCCTGCAGCAACACCGCATCTGGCAAGCTCAGTGCCGCATGCAATCCTGCCCAACCGGAATCGCACATATCGTCGTTCATGACGTCATCAGCATGATCGTTTAATGGAGATGCGCGAAAATGCGCGCGTCGCCGCTCGCCTGCCGGCACGACGCCGGCAGCGGCCACATTTCTTTTGGCCTTGCCGCAACATACAGGGCATCCCTATCTGTCAGCCTGCACCGCTTCTTGCTACGCTTGAGTTTTCCTGAAGCGTGAGTGTAACGTGCTGCCTGATCTCGACTCGATCCATACCGCGCTGCGCAGCGGCGCCATGTCCCGCTCCGACCTGATTGCCGACGCGGCAGCGCGCGCCGCAAGCCCCGCCGCCCATGCGGTCTACCTGCATACCACCTTCGAGGCCGCGCGCCAGGTGGCCCGGGCCGCCGACGCGGCGGCGCTGGCGGGCAAGCCGCTGCATCCGTTGGCCGGACTGCCGGTTTCGATCAAGGACCTCTACGACGTGGCTGGCGAAGTCACGCGCGCGGCGGCGGCCGCGCGCCAGGACGCCGCGCCGGCCAGCGCCGATGCAACGGTGGTGGCGCGGTTGCGCGCGGCTGGCGCGGCGCTGGTCGGGCGCACCAACATGACAGAGTTCGCGTTCTCGGGTGTCGGCATCAATCCCCATTTCGGCACACCGGTAAATCCCTGCGACACTGCCGTCGCACGCATTCCGGGCGGGTCGTCATCGGGTGCCGCGGTATCGGTGGCGCTTGGCACCGCGGTGGCGGGCCTCGGCAGCGATACCGGCGGCTCGATCCGCATTCCGGCCGCACTCTGCGGCATCACCGGCTTCAAGCCAACGGCGCGCCGCGTGCCGCTGACCGGTGCCTTCCCGCTTTCGTACACGCTTGACACCGCCTGCGCGATGGCGCGTACGCTGGCCGACTGCATGGCAGTCGATAGCGTGATCGCCGACGCCCCAGTCATTCCCGAGGTCCCCGCCACATCGGCAATCCGCCTGGCAATACCGCGCCAACTGCTGCTCGATGAGCTCGACGAGGTGGTCGCGCGCGCGTTCGACCGCGCACTCGGCCGCCTGTCGGCGGCGGGTGTGCGCGTGGAGCACGTGGATATGCCCGAACTCGACGAACTGGCCGGGCTCAATGCCGCTGGCGGCTTTTCGGCGCCGGAGGCCTATGCCCATCACCGCACGCTGCTGGCCACGCACCGCGACCAGTATGACCCGCGCGTGCTGGCGCGTATCGAGCGCGGCGCGGCCATGAGTGCAGCCGACTACGTCGCACTGCATCGCGCCCGCCTGGACTGGATTGCACGCATGCAGGCACGGCTGGCGCCATTCCACGCCGTGGCTTGCCCCACGGTGCCGATGGTGGCGCCACCGATCGCGCCGCTGATTGGCGACGACGCGCTGTTCTTCCGCACCAACGGACTGCTGCTGCGCAATCCGTCCACCTTCAATTTCCTGGACGGATGCTCGGTCTCGCTGCCGTGCCAGGCGCCCGACGAACTGCCCGTTGGGCTGATGCTGTCCCATGGCCCGATGCGCGACGCGCAACTGCTGGGCACGGCCCTTGCATTGGAACCGATCGTTCAACCGTCACGGCACGGAGGCTGAGCCACCATCGCGCCGTGACCGCAATACCGTCCCATGTCACAAACATTTCAGACATGGGGTGGCTGCAGTTCCAGGTAGTTCCAACCCGCGCAGTCGGGCAGACGCCCACGCGCAACACCAGGAGAGATCGAGATGCGAGTCAAGGCAATGGCAGTCGCGGCGGCGGCACTGCTGCTGGCCGCCACGGCGGCACGGGCGGATACCAAGTGGGACCTGCCAACCGGATACCCGGCCACCAACCTGCACACCGAAAACCTGCAGCAGATGGCCAACGATGTGGAAAAGGCCACCGGCGGCAAGCTCAAGATCGTGATCCATCCGAATGGCTCGCTGCTCAAGGCCAACGAGATCAAGCGCGGTGTGCAGACCGGCCAGGTGCAGATGGGCGAAATCCTGATGTCGCTGCTGGCCAACGAAAACCCCGTTTTCGGTGTCGATGCGGTGCCCTTCCTGGCCACCAGCTATGGTGACTCGTACAAGCTCTGGCAAGCCTCGAAGCCCGTTACCGACAAGGTGCTCGATCGCCAGGGCATGAAGCTGCTCTATGCCGTGGCCTGGCCGCCGCAGGGCATCTATGCGAACAAGCCCATCAATAGCGCCGCCGACATGAAGGGCCTCAAGTGGCGCGCCTACAACCCGGCCACCTCGAAGATCGCCGAACTGGTCAGCGCACAACCGGTGACGATCCAGGCCGCCGACCTCGCGCAGGCGCTGGCCACCGGCACCGTCAACTCGTTCATGTCGTCAGGTGCAACCGGCGTGGACACCAAGGTCTGGGAATCGGTCAAGTACTTCTACACCGTGGATGCCTGGCTGCCCAAGAACATGCTGGTGGTCAGCAAGAAAGCGTTCAACGCGCTGGACAAGCCCACGCAGGACGCGCTGCTCAAGGCCGTTGCCGACGCCGAAAAACGCGGCTGGCAGGTATCGGAGCAAAAGACCAGGGAATACCTGGCCACGCTGTCGAAGAATGGCATGACCGTGGCGCCACCGTCGGCGCAACTGAAGTCAGACATGCAGAAGGTGGGCGAGACCATGGTCAACGAGTGGGCCAAGAGCGCCGGTGACGACGGCAAGGCCATTCTCGACGCGTACAAGAAGTAACCGCGGTGCCAGAGTGAACAAGCCGGTGTGGAAGCCCATGCGCCTCTGCACCGGGTTCCCGTGTTTTCGCAATCACGCGTCAAAGGTAGCCCGTCATTCCCATGGAAGCCCCCAATCTCCGCAAGCGATGGCTCGACCATCTGCTTGACCTGTTCGCCGCTCTCGGCGCGCTCTGTATCCTGGCCGTCTGCATCGTCATGATCGCGATGTCCATCTCGCGCGAAACCCTGATCGTTCTCAAGGGCGGCGACGACATCGTCGCTTGGCTCTGCGCCGCATCCGCATTCCTGGTGCTCGGCCAGACGTTCCAGCACGGTGGCATCGTGCGCGTTGAAATGCTGCTCGAAGCCGTCGGTCCCAGGCGCCGCTGGCTGCTCGAAATGGCTTCGCTGTCGATCTGCCTGGTGTTTGCGGCGTATGCCGCGTGGGCACTTGGCACTTTCGCGTGGCAAAGCTGGGATATCGGCGATGTGTCGCAAGGCCAGATCGTGATCCCGCTCTGGATTCCGCAAAGCTTTGCCGTGATCGGCGCGGTCGGCTTCCTGCTGGCGGTCGGTGACGAATGGCTGCGCGTGGTACGCCGGCAAAAGCCGCGCTACCAATTGGCCCAGGAGGCCAAACTTGCCGCTGGCGATTTCGGGGAGACCGTCTGATGAGCACCGTACTTGTAGCGCTGGTCCTGCTGCTGGTGATGATTGTCTTCCTGGCGATCGGCGCATGGATCCCGGTGGCTATCGCCGTCACCTCGTGGGTGGGCCTGGTGATTTTCTCCGACCACGACGCACTCGTGAACCTGGCCAACTCATGGTGGTCTTCGAGTGCCTCATACACGTTGGCCTCGCTGCCACTGTTCGTGTGGATGGGTGAGATCCTGTTCCGCACCAAGCTGTCGGAGCAGATGTTCAACGGCCTGTCGCCATGGCTGAACTGGCTGCCCGGCCGACTCATGCACGTAAACATCCTGGGCTGCGGCATCTTTGGTTCGGTCTCGGGGTCGTCGGCGGCTACCTGTGCGACGATTGCCAAGTCCGCCCTGCCCGAGCTGACCCGGCGCGGCTACGACGAGCGCATCACGCTGGGCTCGCTATCGTGCGCGGGCACGCTGGGCATCCTGATCCCGCCCTCCATCACCATGGTTGTCTATGCGGTGTCGGCCGATGTGTCGATCATCCGCGTGTTCCTGGCCGGCTTTCTGCCGGGGCTGCTGCTGATGCTGCTGTTCTCCGGCTATATCGTGGTCTGGGCGCTGATGAACCCGTCACGCACGCCCGCGGCGGAAACCTTCGGCTGGCGCGCGCGCATGGCCTCGATCCGCCAGTTGATGCCGTGCATCATCCTGATTGCGTTCATCACCTGGATCATGATGGCGGGCTACTCCACCGCCACCGAGGCCGCGGCCTATGGCGTAGTGGCGTCGCTGGGCCTGGCCTGGGCCGGGGGTTCGCTTACGCGCAAGGCTTTCTGGGAAAGCCTGATGTCGGCCACGCGGCTGACCGCGATGATCATGTTCGTGCTCGGCGCTACCTCGTTCCTGTCGGTGACCATGAGTTTCACGGGCATACCGCGCGCGCTGGCCGAATGGGTGGCAGCAATGCACCTGTCGCCATGGGCGCTGATTGCGGTGCTGACCGTGATCTACATCGTGCTGGGCACTGCGCTGGACGGGATCTCGATGATCGCCCTGACCACGGCCACGGTCTTGCCGATGGTGCAGGCAGCGGGCTTCGATCTGGTATGGTTTGGCATCTTCATCGTGTTGCTGGTGGAAATCGCCGAGGTGACGCCGCCAGTCGGCTTCAACCTGTTCGTACTCCAGAGCATGACTGGCAAGGACAGTAACTACATCGCGCGCGTGTCATTGCCGTTCTTCATGATGATGGTGATTGCCATCGGCATCATCACGGTCTGGCCGACCGTGGTCACGTGGCTGCCCGACGTGGTGATGGCGAAGGAGCTAAAGTAACCAGCGGTCATCGACAGGATCTTTCATCGAGATGCATGTCATCGTCATCGGCGCAGGCGCGATTGGCGTCAGTTCGGCCTGGTACCTGCGCCAGGCAGGCTTTGCTGTCACGGTGCTGGAACGGCGCGGCGCCCCCGCGCAGGAAGCCAGCTTCGGCAACGCCGGCGTGGTTGCACCCGGCTATGTCACGCCATGGGCGGCGCCCGGCATGCCGGGCAAGATCGTGCGCGCACTGTTCCGGCGCGAATCGCCGGTCCTGTTCCGGCCCAGCGCCGACCCCGCGATGTGGCGCTGGATTGCACGCTGGCTGCGCGAATGCGATATCGAACGCTATCGCGCCAACAAGCTGCGCATGCAGCGCGTGGCGTTCTACAGCCGCGAATGCATGCACCGGCTGCGCGCCGAGCTGGAAATCGACTATGAGCAGTCGCGTGGCTACCTGCAGCTGTTCCGCACACAGCAGGATCTGGACCTGGCCGCACCGGCACTGGCCCTGCTGCGTGAAAACAAGGTCCCTCACCAGTTGGTGGACGCGGCGGCATGCCGGCGGATCGAACCGGGGCTGACCGATGACACACCGCTGGCTGGCGGCCTGCACCTGCCTGACGATGAGTCAGGCAATTGCCCGATGTTCGTGCGCCGCCTGCACCAGCATGCCGAAGCTGCCGGCGTGACATTCCGTTTCCAGACCGAAGTTGCCAGGTTGCGCGCCGGCAAGGACGGCGCATGGACGGTCGAGCTGCAGCCCGCACAGCGTGGTGAAACGCCGGAAACCATTGCGGCCGAGCGCGTGCTCGTGGCGGCCGGCATCGACAGCGCACGGCTGTTGCGCCCGCTGGGCCTGAGCGTGCCGCTCTATCCGGTCAAGGGGTACTCGGCCACGGTCCTGGTGCGTGATGAACTGCAGGCGCCACTGGGCGCGCTGATGGACGAATCGTTCAAGGTGGCCATCACGCGCATGGGCAACCGGTTGCGCGTGGCGGGTACGGCCGAACTGGGCTCGCGCAAGCTGGACCTGCGCCCGGCCGCACTGAACACGCTGATCAAGGTTGCGCGCGACTGGTTTCCGGTGGCAGGCAACTATCAGGAGGCCACGCTGTGGGCCGGTGCGCGGCCAATGCTGCCCGACGGGCCGCCGCTGATCGGTGCCACGCGCTTGCCCGGACTGTTCCTGAACCTCGGACATGGCTCGACGGGGTGGGCGATGAGCTGCGGATCAGGCAAAATTGCCGCAGACCAGATTGCAGCCAGCGCTGGCCAGGGCGACGGACCGGCCATCGACATGGAAGGCCTGACCCCTGCACGCTACCGGCTGGCACTTGCGTGACAAGGCCATGAACACGATCGCCCCTCCCTTTGCAGCGTCGGAACCCTCGCCTGCATGGATTGCGCTTGATGCTGCCAGCGCCGATCCGACACCGCTCTTCGATGTGGCCGCCATCCGGCGTGTCGAGCAGATGGGGCTTGATGCCACGCCTGCCTTTACGCTGATGTCGCGGGCCGGTGCGGCTACCGCTGACTGGATTCATCACCATGTACCCGAAGGCCGCATCCTGTTTCTCGCGGGCCAGGGCAACAACGGCGGCGATGCGCTGGTGGCCGCCACATGCCTGCACCAGGCCGGGCGGCTGGTCGAGGCCTGGCTGATTGCCGAAGCCGACCGGCTGCCCGCCGACGCCGCCCGCGCCTGGTTCGAGGCCCGCACCGCCGGCGTGCCGCTGCTTGCCATGCATCCCGACCCCGACGCCGCGCTGCCGCCGTGGCCAACAGGCTGCGTGGCAATCGTCGACGGCCTGCTCGGCATTGGCCTGAACCGTACGGCCGATGGCAACATGGCGCGCTGGATCGCGCATCTCAATGCCTCGCGGCTGCCCGTATACGCACTCGACATCCCGAGTGGCCTGTTTTCCGATACGGGTGCGGGGCAGCCCGCCGTGCGGGCCCGGCGCACGCTGACGTTCCTGGCCGCAAAGCCCGGCCTGCTGACACTTGACGGCCGCGATTGTGCCGGCGCCATCGATATCGCACCGCTCGGACTGGACTATCCGCCCGCTGAGCGCCCGGTAGCCATCGTCAACCAGCCCGGCGGCTTTGCATACGCCCTGCCGCGGCGCGAGCACGCCGACAACAAGGGCCGCTTCGGTAGCCTGGCCGTCATCGGCGGCAACCACGGCATGACCGGTGCGCCGTTGCTCGGGGCGCGCGCGGCGCTGCATCTTGGCGCGGGCCGTGTCCATGTGGGCTTCCTCGCGCAACCATCGCCGGCCCTGGACCCGGTGCATCCGGAACTGATGCTTCATCCGGTTACCGAACTGTCGCTCGATGCGATGTCGGCCTTCGTTGCCGGCCCTGGCATGGGCAGCGGCACCGCCGCGCGCAAGCAGCTGGCGCAACTGATCGACGTCTGTGCCAATGCTGAACCACCGTTGCCGCTGGTGCTCGATGCCGACGCGCTGAACCTGCTGGCCGCCGACGCCGCACTGGGCCAGCAACTGCGCGACAGCAACGTGGCATGCATCATGACCCCGCATCCGCTGGAAGCGGCGCGCCTGCTGGGCAGCAACGTTGCCGAGGTGCAGCGCGACCGCATTGCCGCCGTGCATGCGCTTGCCTCGCAGTGGCAAGCCACCGTGGTACTGAAGGGCTCGGGTACGATCGTCGCCACGGTGGACCAGGACCCGCCCGCGATCAATCCGACCGGTAACGCCGGACTTTCCACCGCGGGTACCGGCGACGTTCTGGCGGGCATGATCGGCGCGCTTCTGGCACAGGGCATGCCATTGCCCGCCGCGGCGCGCGCGGCGGTATGGATCCATGGCCGCGCGGCTGACCGGCTCGTCGCGGCGGGCGTCGGGCCGGCCGGACTGACCGCAAGCGAACTCTACCTGCCGGCGCGCGCGATCTTCAACACGCTGCTGCAAGGCGGCACAGCGTGAACCATGCCATTGCACTGGTGGGCGAAGAGGACCGACGCCGCCGCCTGTTGACGGGGATTGCGCTGCTGGTGATCGGCCAGTGGATCCTTAGCCTGCTCGATGCCACCGGCAAGACATTGACCCAGCAGGGCCTTCCCGTGGTGGCCGTGGCGTGGGTACGCTACCTGGGACATGTGGTGGCGATCTTCCTGTTGCTCGGTCCGGCGCGCTGGCAGCAGTTGTCACGCCCGGCGCTGCCCCGCCTGCAATGGCTACGCGGCGCGCTGATGCTGGCGTCGACACTGGTGTTCTTCAGCGTGCTCAAGCTGATGCCGCTGGCCACTGCCACCGCGCTGAATTTCTGCGCGCCATTGATCGTGGTCGCGCTGTCGCCATGGCTGCTCGGTGAACGTCCCGGCGTGCACGCGCGCTGGACGCGCTGGATTGGGGTCGGCATCGGTTTCGCGGGCATGCTGGTGGTGGTACGCCCGGGCGGCGAGCTCAGTCCGATCGGCATGGGATTGGGCCTGCTGTCGGCCCTGCTGTTCGCACTGCTGCAAATGCTCACGCGACGCATCGCGACACATGATGCACCCATGACCACACTGATCCAGAGCGGCGTGACCGGCGCCGCGCTGACCACGGTGCTGGTGCCATTCTTCTGGTTCGAGGCCGTACCTACACTGGCCCAGGGCGCGCTGCTGCTGTCGGCAGGCGTGACCGGTTCACTGGGGCATTACTTCGTCATCCGTGCGTTCCAGTACGCCGATGCCTCGTTCCTGAGCCCGTTCCTGTACCTGCAGATCTTCTCGGCCACCGTGGTGGGTTACTTCGCGTTCGGACATCTGCCCGACTGGACCACCGCGCTGGGCATTGGCGTGATCTGCGTGGGTGGCGTGTGCGTGGCTGGCGGAGAGTCGCTGTTGCGGCGCATTGCGATGCGCTTGCAACGCTGACGCGTACGCTTGCGCACAAAACTCGCCATGCGTCGGACAATAACCGATATGGATTGCCTTATTGACCTGCTAAGGTTTGCCGATACCGCAAGCGCCGTTACTTTTTGCAGCCACTTCCGGCTTTTGACATCACATTGAGGCGATATACTTGCGTTCGGGCCCGCTGCCGCGGGCATATGTCCCCCCGATTTCCAGAAGAACGCATGCCGACTGAATTCCACGCCTGGACCGCCCTTCGCCAACACTACGATGCCATCAGCCAAACGCCGATGCAGCAGTGGTTTGCCGATGCCGAGGCGGCCCGCCGGGTCGAGGACTTCTCGCTGGAAGCCGCCGGCCTTTACCTCGATTTCTCGAAGAACCGCATCACGTTCGAAACCTTTGCGCTGCTGATGAAGCTGGCCGAGGAAGCGGGCGTGACCCAGCGCCGCGATGCAATGTTCGCGGGCGAACATATCAACACCACCGAAGATCGTGCCGCGCTGCATGTCGCGCTGCGTGCGTTGCCTGACGCGCCGTTCAAGGTCGATGGTAAATCGGTGATGCCCGGCATCCACGACGTACTGCATCGCATGCGCGATTTTGCCGCACGCGTGCGCACCGGCGCATGGACCGGCTTCACTGGCCAGGCCATCACCGACATCGTCAATATCGGCATCGGCGGCTCGGACCTCGGTCCGCGCATGGTGTGCCGTGCACTGGCGCATCTTGCAGATCCGCGCGGTCCGCGCATGCATTTCGTGTCGAATGTCGATGGCACCGAACTGGCCGAGACGCTGGTCCGGCTCGACCCGGCACGCACGCTGGTCATCGTCTGCTCGAAGACGTTTACCACGCTGGAAACCATGGCCAACGCATGCAGCATGCGTGAATGGTTCCTGCGCAACGGCGTCGCCGAAAACCAGCTCGCGCGCCATTTTGTCGCGGTGTCGACCAACCGTGAGGCGGTCGTAAAGTTTGGTATCGACCCCGCCAACATGTTCGAGTTCTGGGACTGGATTGGCGGACGCTTTTCGCTGTGGTCGTCGGTCGGCCTGTCGATTGCACTGGCCGTGGGCTTCGATGCATTCGATGACCTGCTGCTGGGCGGCCGCGCCATGGATGACCATTTCCGCACGGCACCGCTGGCGCGCAATATGCCCGTGGTCATGGGCATGCTCGGGATCTGGTATCGCAACTACTTTGGCATGCCTACCAGTTGCATGGCGCCCTATTCGACGTCGCTCGAACTGTTCCCGGCGTTTCTGCAGCAACTGGAAATGGAGAGCAACGGCAAGTCGGTGCAACTGAACGGCGACCCGGTGCACGTGGACACCTCGCCCGTGGTCTGGGGCACGGCCGGCACCAATGGCCAGCATGCGTATTTCCAGATGATTCACCAGGGCTCGCAGATCGTGCCCGTGGATTTTGTGGCGCCGCTGGTACCGCCGCGCGAACTGCCGGGCCATCATGCCAAGCTGCTGGCCAACTGCTTTGCACAGGCCGAAGCACTGATGCGCGGGCGCAGCGCCGAAGAATTGCGCGCGGCTGGCATCAGCGACGAAGCGCGCATCCCGCACATGGTGTTCGAAGGCAACCGTCCGAGCAATACGCTTCTTATGGAAGACCTGACGCCGCATGTGCTGGGCGCCTTGATCGCGCTCTACGAGCACCGCACGTTCGTGCAGGGCGTGGTGTGGAATATCAATTCGTTCGACCAGTGGGGCGTGGAGCTTGGCAAGATCCTGGCACGTCCGATCGAATCGGAACTGAAGGGCCAGGGTACGGCCACGCACGATGCATCGACCGCCTCGCTGATTGCACGCGCCCGCAGGGTGCTGGGACGCGCCTGAGGCGCCCGGCGCACGCCGCTAGATTTCCGTTCCCATCAGTTCGTCGCTGGCCACGCGGCCAGCGTCGATGGTCAGGATGCGGCCGCAACGGGCCGCAACGGAGCGATCGTGCGTGACCAGCACCAGCGTGGATCCCGCATCGCGGTTCAGTTCGAACATCAACGCGATCACCGCCTCGCCGGTGGCAGTGTCCAGGCTGCCGGTGGGCTCATCGGCAAACAGGATGGCGGGTCGCGCCACGAACGCGCGTGCCAGCGCCACGCGCTGTTGTTCGCCTCCCGACAACGTGCGCGGATAATGCGACAACCGCTTGCCCAGCCCCACGCGCTCGAGCATTTCCGTGGCACGCTCGCGAATGCGATCGGTTTCGCCACGCAACTCGAGTGGCAGCATGACGTTCTCCAGCGCGGTCAGGTGACCGACCAGCTGGAACGACTGGAACACGAATCCGACATGGCGGCCGCGCAGCGCCGCGCGCTGGTCTTCGTCGAGCTGGAACAGGTCTTGTCCATGCAGGCGCACCGATCCGCTGCTCGGCAGGTCGAGGCCGGCCAGCAGACCCAGCAGCGTGGATTTGCCTGAACCGGACGCGCCGACAATGGCCAGCGTTTCGCCTGCCGTGACGGAAAACGAGACGTCGTGCAAAATCGTCAGCGAACCAGTCGTGTCCGCTACGGTCTTTCCGAGTGACTCGACAGCAAGAATGGAAGAAGACATGCGCGAGAAGATTGGAAACGTTAATCGCCGGCGGCTGCTGGCGGCTTGTTGTGCGACTGCCGTCGCCGCATTCGGTTCACTTGCATCCATGCCCACGCTGGCCCAGCCCACCGGTCCCGCGGTACTGGTACTGGGTGACAGCCTGTCCGCCGAATACGGGATCTCGCGTGGCACCGGCTGGGTCAGCCTGCTGCAGGAACGCCTGCGCCATGAGCGGTTCGATTATAGCGTCGTCAATGCCAGCATCAGCGGCGAAACCACGGTGGGCGGCAAGACCCGCTTGCCCGACCTGCTCAAGCGGCACAAGCCGGCCGTCGTGATCGTGGAACTGGGCGCCAATGACGCGCTGCGTGGGCTGTCGCTGCAGTCGACCGAGACCAACCTGCGTGGCATTGTCGGCGATGCACAGAAGGCCGGCGCGCAGGTGGTACTGGTTGGCATGCGCATTCCGCCGAACTATGGCACCGACTATACCGAGCGGTTCTTCCGACTGTATCCAAAGCTGGCCAGGGAATACCACACGCAACTGGTGCCCTTCTTCCTCGACAAGGTGATTGCCCGGCCGGAATGGTTCCAGGACGACCGGATTCATCCCACATCGGCCGCGCAGGCTACCTTGCTCGACAACGTATGGCCCGCGCTGAAACCGCTGCTCAAGGCCCCGGGCAAGCCTCGCCAGACGCCAAGGTAAAGCGATCCATGCAAAAAGCCCCTGCAGTCGATGACCGCAGGGGCTTTTTGTTGTCTTGCTGATTTGCTGACTTGCTGACTTGCTGACTTGCTGTCAGCAACCAGTAGTGTCAGTGGCGGTGTCAGCGGGCAGCAGCCTCGCTTGCCGCGGCGGCATCGTCGGTCTTCACCGGATGCAGCACCTTTACCTTGGCCTTGGCCTTGAGCGCGTCGTAGTAGGCCGCAAGCTCGGTCTGGCCAGCCAGCTGGCTCAACTGTTGCGCATCGGCCTGACGTTGACCCGGATTGGCCTGCGCGGGGGTGCCCACCTTGGTGATGCGGTAGATCGCATAGCCATCGGCACCCAGGTCCACACCAACCACCGACGGCAGCTTCGTGGCATCGGCGCGCATGATGGCGTCCACGGCCTTCGGCGACAGGCCATCGGCCTTGGCGCGCGACACGGTCATCAGCGCACCGAAACCATCGGCACTACCGCTCTTCCTGAGCGCCTCCAGGCGTGCTTCGCCATCCTTGCGAGCCAGCTCGGCAGCCTGCTGAGCGACATAGGCCTGGCGCACCTGCGCTTCCACGTCCTCGAACTTGCGGGCCGCGGCCGGACGGTAGTCGACGATACGTGCCGACACCAGCGTCGTGGGACCGACCTGGACCGCTTCGGTATTGCGCTTGTTCTTGATGATGTCGTCGCTGAACAGTGCCTTGAGCAGCTTCTCGTTGTTGAGCGGGCTGTCCTTGCCCAGCGCCGGGTTCGGCTGGCGCGTGACGTTGTCAGCCGTCTGGATCGTCAGCTTGAACTTGTCGGCAGCCGGCTTCAGGCTGTCGGACTGTTCGTAGACCGTATTGCCGAATGCATCAGCCTGTTCCGCGTACTTCTTGCCTGCCAGCTGCTTCTTCAGTTCGGCTTCCAGTTCCGGACGTACCGCATCCAGCGGCTGCGTGGCGGCCGGCTTGATGCCGGTGAGCTTGATGATGTGGTAGCCGTAATCGGTTTCCACGAGGTCGCTGATCTGGCCGTCCTTGAGCGCGTACATCGCATCTTCGAACGGCTTGACCAGCGCGCCACGGCCCATGAAGCCGAGGTCGCCACCGTTGGCTGCCGAGCCCGGATCCTGCGAGTTCTTCTTCGCCACGTCGGCAAACGTTTCCGGATGCTTGCGCACTTCATCGAGCAGCTTCTCGGCCTTTTCCTTCGCAGCCTTCCGATCGGCTTCCTTGGCATCCTTTGGCACGGTCACGAGGATATGGCTGGCGCGGCGTTGCTCTTCCGTGCGGAAGCGCTGGGCATTGCTGTCGTAGTAGGACTTCAGTTCCTCAGGCGTGACAGCCTGGCTCGCGGCCAGCGCATCGCCCGACAGTACCAAGTACTCGATCTTGGCCTGCTCCGGCGTGGTATAGGCCGACTGGTGCGACTCGTAGTAAGCCTTCAGTGCGGCGGCATCCGGCGCCACCTTGGCCGTGAAGTCGGCCGGCTTGATCACCAGGGCCTGCACATCACGCTGCTGGTCACGGATCGCGATCAGCCGATCCAGCAACGACTTGGGCACGAATGCCGTGGTGCCTACCGCACCGCCCAGTTGCTGCGTGGCCATTTCGAAACGCATGCGCGCGTCAAGCTGCTCGGGCGTCATGCCTTGCGCCGCCAGCAATTGCACATAGGCCTTTTCATCGAACTTGCCATCGGGGCCACGCAGTTGCGCAATCGCAGGAATGGCCTGAATGGCTTCGGCAACCTGCGCGTCGGAAACGGTCAGGTGCTTCTTCACGGTGGCGTCCGCCACCACGCGTTGCTGGATCAGTTGCTCCAGCACGGACTGGCGCGCCGCAGCGCCTTCGAACATGCGCGGATCGTAATTGTTGCCAAGCATCTGGCGCATACGCTCACTCTGGTCTCGCACCACGTTGTCGACTTCCTGCACGGTAATGGCACGGCCATCGACCTTGGCAGCGTCGTGCGAACTGTCCATGAAGCGCGAGTAGCTCTCGACGCCAAAGAACACGAACGACGGGAAGACAAGCACCAGCAGCAGCAAAAGCATCAGGCGCCGGTTGTTGCGTACGAAATCAAGCATGCTGTTCGGGTAAAGGGTTGGGCCTTGGGCCGACGGTCAAACCCCGCGATTCTAGCAGGTGCGTGCGCCAAGGCCTGCGGAATGTGAATCGGGAGATGATGATGGGTCAGGATTTGGCGATTTGGTGGGTTGGCGGGTTGCCGGCGCTTTTGGCGTTTGCGCACCAACGAATGTGGCAGGCCCGTTGCACGGCCCTTCGATTTCGCCGAAAAAAAAAAGCCCGCATGCGCGGGCTACTTTTTTGGCGGAGTGGACGGGGCTCGAACCCGCGACCCCCGGCGTGACAGGCCGGTATTCTAACCAACTGAACTACCACTCCTAATTGGGTCCCCTTGCCGGCAAGGTTATCGGCCACGCAGATGGTGAAGTGGTGGGTGCTGAGGGGCTCGAACCCCCGACCTACGCCTTGTAAGGGCGCCGCTCTACCAACTGAGCTAAGCACCCACTAGACCATCTGCAGCCTGTTGCCTGCAGGGTAATCTCGCTTCGCACGATTCGGCGGTTACTGCATGGTTGCCGCTGTTTGCGTTGCGAGGCCGCGATTGTAATACGATAGTTTTCGGTTTGCCAAGTGCTGATTGAAAGAATTTTCCGATTGGCTCGTTAGACGGACTCCAGCCACCAAACAAAAAACGCCGCAGGGCTTGCCTGCGGCGTTCTGGTCCAACATGTACGACAGCCTACGCGCTCAGTGATGGATGCGTTCCACCTGCGCCGCAGCCTTGTCTGCCACGTCGGAAGGCTTGGCCTCTTCATCCGGCAAAGCCTCGGGCTTGCGCTCGAGTGCGAGCTCCAGCACCTTGTCGATCCAGCGTACCGGCACGATCTCGATGGCGTTCTTGACGTTGTCGGGAATATCCGCCAGGTCCTTCACGTTCTCCTCGGGGATCAGCGCCAGCTTGATGCCGCCACGATGGGCTGCCAGCAACTTCTCCTTGAGGCCACCGATCGGCAGCACTTCGCCGCGCAATGTGATCTCGCCAGTCATCGCCACATCGGCACGCACCGGAATACCGGTCAGCACCGACACCAGCACGGTCGTCATCGCGATACCCGCCGATGGACCATCCTTCGGCGTGGCGCCTTCAGGCACGTGAATATGGATGTCGCGCTTCTCGAACATCTCGTCCGCGATACCCAGACGACGTGCCCGCGAACGCACCACCGAACGCGCAGCCTCGACCGATTCCTTCATCACGTCGCCAAGCGAACCCGTGCGCGAGATATTGCCCTTGCCCGGCATGATCGCAGCCTCGATGGTCAGCAGATCGCCACCAACCTCGGTCCAGGCCAGGCCGGTTACCTGGCCCACCTGGTTTTCCTTGTTGGCCAGGCCAAAGTCGTACTTGCGTACGCCAAGGAATTTGTCGAGGTTCTCGGAGTCGACCTTGACCGCGCCGGACTCCTTCTTCAGCAGCAACAGCTTGACCACCTTGCGCGCAATCTTCGACACCTCACGTTCCAGCGAACGCACACCCGCTTCACGTGTGTAGTAGCGGATGATGTCGCGGATCGCCGCTTCGGTCACGTCGATTTCGCCCTGCTTCAACCCGTTGTTGCGAATCTGCTTGGGCAGCAGGTAGCGCGTGGCGATGTTGACCTTCTCGTCCTCGGTGTATCCGGACAGGCGAATCACTTCCATCCGGTCCAGCAGCGGAGGCGGAATGTTCAGCGAGTTCGACGTGGCCACGAACATCACGTCCGACAGGTCGAAGTCCACTTCGATGTAGTGGTCCTGGAACGTGTGGTTCTGTTCCGGGTCCAGCACTTCGAGCAGGGCCGACGACGGGTCGCCACGGAAGTCCATGCCCATCTTGTCGATCTCGTCGAGCAGGAACAGCGGATTGCGCACGCCAACCTTCGACAGGCTCTGCAGGATCTTGCCCGGCATCGACCCGATGTAGGTACGGCGGTGACCGCGAATCTCGGCCTCGTCACGCACGCCACCCAGCGCCATGCGCACGAACTTGCGGTTCGTGGCGCGTGCCACTGACTGACCCAGCGAGGTCTTGCCCACGCCCGGAGGACCGACCAGGCACAGGATCGGCGCCTTGACCTTGTCCACGCGCTGTTGCACGGCAAGATACTCGAGAATGCGTTCCTTGACCTTCTCCAGGCCATAGTGGTCTTCGTCGAGCACGCGCTCGGCGTTGGCCAGGTCATTGTTGACCTTGCTCTTCTTGCGCCACGGCAGGTTCACCAGCGTGTCGATATAGTTGCGCACGACCGTGGCTTCCGCCGACATCGGCGACATCAGCTTGAGCTTCTTGAACTCGGCGTCGGCCTTCTTCTTGGCCTCCTTGGGCATGCGGGCAGCCTTGATGCGCTTGTCCAGCTCCTCAAGGTCGGCACCTTCCTCGCCCTCGCCCAGCTCCTTCTGGATCGCCTTGACCTGTTCGTTCAGGTAGTACTCGCGCTGGCTCTTCTCCATCTGGCGCTTGACGCGGCCACGGATGCGCTTTTCCACCTGCAGGATGTCGATCTCGCCCTCAAGCTGCGACAGCAGGCTTTCGAGGCGCTCGGTCACCTTCACCATCTCGAGAATCTTCTGCTTCTGCTCGAGCTTGATCGGCAGATGCGCGGCGATGGTGTCGGCCAGGCGGCCAGCCTCGTCGATACCCGACAGCGACGTCAGGATCTCCGGCGGAATTTTCTTGTTGAGCTTCACGTACTGGTCGAACTGCGACACGATCGCGCGGCGCAGGGCCTCGGTCTCGGCCGATTCAACCGGTGCGGGCGGCACGGGTACGGCTTCGCACATGAAGTGCGAATCGTCCTCGCTCACTTCGGTAATGTTTGCTCGCTGCGTACCTTCGACCAGTACCTTCACGGTACCGTCGGGCAGCTTCAGCATCTGCAGGATGTTCGCGATGCAGCCGACCTCGTAGAGATCATCGGCGGTAGGTTCGTCTTTGGCGGCCGTTTTCTGTGCCACGAGCATGATGCTCTTGCCCGACTCCATCGCAGTCTCAAGCGCCTTGATGGACTTCGGGCGTCCCACGAACAGCGGGATCACCATGTGCGGAAACACCACCACTTCGCGCAGCGGCAACAGTGGGAGGCGAATCGGCTCAGCCGGGAGGAGTTGTGTTCCGGACATCATTTTCCCCAGTCAGTCATTTAAGGCGTAAATAGGGTCGCGGGAATCGATTGCAAGATACCCATCATCAATTCCTTGCACAGACAAACATGCTGCAAACTGCACTTGCGACCCACTGTGAAACAGCATACCCGCGTTTGCTCCCGTTCGTTTGTGGAATTGAAGAAAAAAAGCCGCTCGCTTTCCAGCGAACGGCAGCTTGATTTTTTCGCCAGTGTGGTATCGACCGCGCGGGTCTTTAGCATTCGGCGTCAGTGGAACCCCGCTCAGTTGGATCCCGCTACCTTGGGCTGCTGCTCCTCGTACATCAGCAGCGGCGGCGCATCGCCGGTGATCGTGTTCTCGTCGATCACCACCTTCTGCACACCCTTGTAGTTCGGCAGGTCATACATGACGTCCATCAGCGACTGCTCGAGGATCGAACGCAGGC
>VFQP010001604.1_pt1 | contig 29357 bp, 25 predicted proteins | sample 3512351 | NCBI WGS metagenome assembly VFQP01 (sample SAMN10412372, study PRJNA504923) | tailings metagenome | isolation source: Relicate 1 Philex TSF1 revegetated site | place: Philippines: Tuba, Benguet | collected 2017-08-29
TCGTCTGCGGTCTCTCTCTCACTCAATCGTCTCTCCCTGCTCATCATCCTCGCGCTCTTTCTCATAAATGAGTACGCGGACTTTCCATTCGAGCATTTCATACTGCATGGAAATTTCGAGTTTCATTTTCTGAGTGATGCGATCTGCATTTTGAAATGCCATGACGACGCTGGTGAATTTCATCTCTTCAGTTGGGGCTTCATACTTACCATTCAGATAGAAGGTTTCGCCATAGTCCATCTTAACGCCGAGGTTGTTCAGGGCGTTGAACAGCGAATGAAATTTCTTCTTCGCTTCGGCGAAGTCTTCAGTGGTTAGCATGGTTGCCTGCCAGCTGAATACATCGTTGGCTTTGGATGAATAGCGCGTGATGGTGGCAGATTCTGCTCCGCTGACTTTGAAGTTGCAGGCATAGTTGACCGACTGAGGATTTTCCTCCAGAACATTTCCCTGTAAGCTTTCGAAGTGACGGGGATATTCCCTGATCACTTTTTTCATGTCTGAGCTTAATGGATTGGCGCCTGGAATACGAATCTGAGAGAACGAAGGAACAGTCAGGGCAATAAATAGCCCTGTAAAGAATAGGGTTTTTACGATTCTTTTCACAAGTAATGGATTATAGGAGTTAATAAGTGGTGCAAAGATTATAAAATATCAGATCGTTTATATAATTTCAGGAAAGTTTTTTCGTTAAACCATTTATTAAACAAGTCCAATATGAAAAACAGGAGCATTATCCACTCTCATGAAGAGGCAAGGATCTATCAACGTTACTACAGACCGTCTCTTAACCCGCTTCACTTTTTCAAAACAATTTTGAGCGTATTCATCTCTGGTTCATCACCAGCGGCGAGTGCTATTGCGCGAAGAAGATAAGCAAAAAGTTCCCTTACTAACCCTTACTAAATAGCAGGGCTTCGCACAACGAAGCCTTTTTTTATTTGCTAAGTGTGGCGCGCGTTTATAGTAATGAGGTAGAGAATGATTGAAGCGAAAGAGTGCTACAGATTTTATCAGCATAACACAAGCCATGATAGCAATAAACAACAAGCTCCGCTAACCGGCCCGGCCGGTCGCAGTTCAACTGCGCACTCAATTATTCAGACAGAACTCTGCGAAGCCCCCGGGGCCGGAGAGATGAGTTTTCTTTCTTTTCTTTTCAAATGTGTTAAAAAGAATAATGATGTTGATTAAATTACTGAGTGGACAACGCAGCTGCAGAGCGAATAAGATCATTCATGTACGCAAGCTGTTCTGCCTGGCATTCAGGAAATTTTTAATTCTTGTATTTCTTTCTTTTTATCTATTCATATTGTCCGTTTTTTATTTTTTTGTAGCCTTTTACCAATATAAATAAGTGTCTCCGTCTATAGCGGACACCCCCCACACCCCCATCCGCTATAGAGCGGAGACAACTTAAGAAGAGATATCTCGTTGTAAATATCGCTCTGCCGGAAGCCAAACCCATGGGTAAAACACAAAATCTCGGGGGAAAATAACGGAGAGAGTATGAGGAGAAAACAAGTAGGGAGAATGATCGCTGACCATCGACGATCACCCGTTCAACTACTTCGCATCTCAATACGGGAGCCGGGTTTTAATAAAATTTTTCGAGGGAACGTCGCCTTGCAGACCGGCTGAATTGCAAAAAGCAAAAAGCAGATAATTTTTGTTATCTGCTTTTTGCTTTTATCTGCGTAAGTCAACGGGATACTACAAAAATCTGCTTATTGAGAGATTCTGATATTATCCATACTTCTGTTCATCATTCTCATGCCTGGCATACCCGGAGGGCCTTGAGGCATTGTCTGACCGCCCATCTTTGTCAGGTTGAAAAGCAGGCTCACCATGAAGTAACGGCGCAATACCATGCTGCGGGTATCTTCTACATAGTTAAGATTCGTGGTACGTAAGATGCTTTGATTCTGATTCAGGATATCATTTACGGAGAATCGGAGTTCTCCATTCTTTTTCTTAAAGATCTGTTTTCTTAAGCTCGCATTCCAGAGAGGAATGCTTTGGTTAAAGCCTTCAGCACGGCCTGTATTGATCAGGTAGTTGAAGTCTGTGGCCAATATAAAACTGAAAGGCAGATTATAAGATGCATCAACGGAATATGTCTGCGTCAGGTAATCTTCATTCAGGTTTTTTGCTTGCGTATACTTTACATCATTATAGGCAAAGTTCAAACGAATACCCAGATCATATTTCGTTTTATTGAGGTTGATGCCTGCTCCCTGAGAGATCATTAAAGTATGGGTAAAGTTTTTTACCGTAACTCCAGGAGTTACCTGCATCATGCTCACGTCTTGCGTAAAGGATGCATTATTACTGAAGTTCAGGCTTGATCCTTTCCATTTTGGATTTTTAAATGGTAAACCCAATGTGATGAATGAGCTACCGCGGTAGTAGCCATCAAGGTTCAGATAATTGGTGGTCTGAACTCCATTGTTGACTGTAATGCTGTTAACGATCTTATTCTGCGTTGTCGAGAAGCTGAGGTTCGCGGCAATCAGGCGGAAGGTCATAATATTAAAACTATTATAACCGATCGTAATGTTATGATTGAACTCCTGCTTCAGGAATGGATTACCAATGATGATGTTCAGTGTATCGGTAACATCCGGTACGTTCTGCAACTGCGACAAAGTAGGCTGGTTGGTCCGGCCATTATACATAAACCTCAGGTTCTTGCTCTTCGTAGGAGTGAAGTTGAAGTTCGCTGTTGGAAACAGGTTGGTATAGCTTGCTCTGTTCACCGAGTCTTTCTGTGTGATTGCCCGGTAGCTCTGGCTCTCGAGAGATGATCTCTCAACGCCAAGGCCGAACTGATAGTTATACTTAGGTTTCTGCACTCTGAAGTTTGCGCCTACACGATGACCTTCAAAAATGTTTTTGAAATTATTGGTCAGCAAGAGATTGGGCGTTTCATATTTGCCGGATACAGCGTCATAGTTATACGCGTCGCGATCTGATGTGCCGACGTTTCGTGTATAACGATAATTGATCTCCAGTAGTTTATTCAGTCCAAACGGCTCTGTATAAGATGTGCTGATCGCGTTGTTATTGGTGTTGGTTTTCTGGAATGTCCGCTGATTCTGGTCAATGGATCTGCCTAAGGTTCCATCTTCGCGGTAAAAAGTGTTGTTAGACATTGTCAGACCATTGCCGTCACTGTTTCCAAATGTATTGCTCCATCCCAACGTGATCGTTCTTCCAGTTTTACCGAATTTGTGGCGGTAAAGAAGATTGTTATTCCAGGTGAAACCGTCACGGACATTTTCATTATTGGTTTTACCAACAACACCGAGAAACTCTTTTCCGGGTTGTTGTGTAGTAGAAGAAGATGTATCGAAAGAATAGCTTTCGGAATGTTGTTGTGTAATGGAAGGCGTGTAAAGAATAGAGTTCATCGAGTCGATCTCATATTCAAAACGCAGGTTGAACCGATGGTTCTGGTTTTTGCTGGTAGACATTGATTGACGATCGCGGATCACCACAGAGTCGCCATAGGTTGTTCTTCTCAGAGAGCTTTGTTCCTGCCGGTTGTCAGAGTTAGAGAAGAAGTAGCTTCCTGTTACTTTCATCTTGCGGCTCCATTGATCGGTATAGTTGATACCAGCAGACAGCGATTTGATCAGGCCTGTGCTTCCGCCGGAGCTGAAGCCGCCCATACCGCCTCCGCCGCCGCGAACCATCATCATGCCGCCGCCGCCACCGCCCATCATTCCTCCGCCCATGCCACCACCTCCGCCGCCGAAGCCGCTAAAACCGCCCATGGAGCTGATGATATCAGAAAAAGAGAAACCCTGTTTGTTGATATTATTGGCGTTGAATAGAAGTGAGATCCGCTGGTTCCCGTTGAACTTATTGACGCTGATATTTCCTTCGTAACGGTCATTGCTGCCATATGCAGCTGTTGCGCGCCCGAAATATCCTTTATTCCGGTCTTTCTTCAGCTTAATGTTCAGGGTCTTTGCACGGCTGCCATCATCGATCTTGGTGAACTTTGCCTGGTCGCTCATATCATCAAATACCTGTACACTCTCGATCATATCGGCTGTGATGTTCTTGGTTGCAAGCTTTGGGTCATTTCCGAAAAATTCTTTACCATCCACATACACTTTCTGAACGGTTTCTCCCTGTGATTTTACGTTACCTTCCTTGTCCACTTCCATTCCCGGAAGTTTCTTGAGAAAATCTTCCGCAGTGGCATTGGGCAGTGTTTTGAAACCGCTGGCGTTGAACTGAACAGTATCATTCTTTACTACGATCGGAGCCTCATTGGTTACAACCACTCCGGCCATTTCTTTAAAGTTGTTGGAAGAAACGATCTCACCAATATTCAGCTGTTTGTTCTCTTCTGTGAGTGATACAGTTTTCTTCACTTCAGAATATTCCTGGTGAGTAATGATCAGGCGATAGTTGCCTGCCGCGAGACCCTTGATCTCAAACTGACCCTGTTTATTGGAAAGGGTAAATGTGACAAGGGAAGAATCTTTTGCCTGTAAGAGGGAAATGGTGGCATCGGCGATGGGTTTTTTGTTGGTAGTGTCCATCAATTTGCCGGAAATGCTGCCGTCGGCTTTCTGAGCCTGTGCGAAATAGCCAAAAAGGCATACAAATAAGAGTGCTAGAATTTTTCTCATAAAACGGTTATAAGCTTGTACGAAGTTAGACGTAAGAGAGCCTTTTAACCTGCGTGATGAATGCGCCCAAAGGCTCAAAACCGGATGAATGGATGAAATGTCCCGGTGAATGGTGTGTGTGGAAAGTCAAAAGTCAAAATTAAAAAGTAAAAAAAGCCCCCGGCCACAATGGTTATCGTGACAGAGGGCTGTCTTTTTTACTTTTTAATTTTAACTTTTGACTTAACTGAACAGGTATTCCACGTCTTCCCTTGTCAGGCTCTTCACAAACGATGTATCATCCGCAATTAGGTCTTTTGCCAGGGCGCGTTTTTTATCCTGCAGTTGAAGGATCTTATCCTCGATGGTATCGCGGCAGATCATCCTGTAGGCGAAAATATTCTTTGTCTGTCCGATACGGTGAGTACGGTCGATCGCCTGTTGTTCAACTGCCGGGTTCCACCATGGATCAACGATGTATACATAATCGGCTGCGGTAAGGTTAAGACCCACACCACCAGCTTTCAACGAGATCAGGAATACGCGAACGGTTTCATCATTCTGGAAACTCTGGATCGCTTTTTCCCGGTCGGGTGCGGAAGTGCTTCCGTCAAAGTACTCGTATTTAACACCAAGTTCATCCAGCTTTCCTTTGATCAGCGCGAGCATTCCCAGGAATTGAGAGAAAACCAGGGCTTTGTGATTGCTGATGTTCTCTGTGATCTCCCTGCCCAACTCGTCGAGTTTTATCGAGTGATTATCAAACTTCTCTTCTTCGTTCAGAATGGCCGGAGAGTCGCAGATCTGCCGGAGCTTCATCAGGCCCTGCAGGATGGTCAGCTGTGAACGCTGTATACCCTGCTCCTGGATGGTTCCGAGAATTCTGTCGCGGAAATCATTCCTGTAGGCGTCATAGATCTTTCTTTGTTCGTCTTCCATTTCACACCAGAGGATCATTTCCTGTTTTTCCGGAAGGTCTTTCGCCACCTGCTCTTTTGTTCTCCGGAGAATGAACGGATAAAGGATCTTTTTCAGATGCTCTTTCCGGTCCTGCTCGCCAAACTTATCGATCGGAATAGCGAATTCCTGGCGGAAGAACTCCATTGTTCCCAGCATGCCCGGGTTAAGGAAATGCATTTGGGCAAAGATGTCAAACGTATTATTCTGCAACGGCGTACCACTCATGCAAATGCGGTGTCTTGCATTCAGCAGGCAGGCCGCTTTGGTCACTTTGCTGGATGGATTCTTGATCGCCTGGCTTTCATCGAGCACAACATAGTCGAAGTTCACGCTCATCAGCAGTTTGATATCGCTTCGAAGTGTTCCGTAGGTGGTGATCGTCACATCATGATCCATGATCTCCTCGCGGGTGCGCGTACGCGTAGCGCCATGATGGATGCGGTAGGTTAGTTCCGGGGTGAACTTGCGGATCTCACTTTCCCAGTTATAGATCAGTGTTGTCGGGCAAACAACCAGCGCCTTGATCCTTCCTTCTTCCACGCGGCGGTGTTCAAGAAAAGAAAGCGCCTGAACGGTTTTACCCAGACCCATATCGTCTGCAAGAATTCCACCCCATTTGATTTCCCGCAGGTAGTTCAGCCATTGAAACCCTGCCGCCTGGTAAGGACGGAGGATCGGAACCAAATGCTGTGGAGGGGCTACATCTTTGATCTGGTTAAACTGACGGAGGTTCTCATATTTCTCTTCCAGTTGCACCACCAGCTCTTCTTCATCACGGTTCTCATATAGTTCATCTACCACGCTGAGGTGGTAACGGGAAAGCTTCAGGTTGTTGGAATTTCCTTCACCTACACGGAAGAGAAGCGAATACTTCTTCAGCCATTCTTCAGGGAGGATACCAAGTGTGCCGTCATTAAGCTGAACGAACTGCTGCTTATTGGCCAGCGCGCGTTTGACTTCAGCAACAGTTACTTTCTGATCACCAAATACGATATCGACTTTTGCATCGAACCAGTCGGTATTGCTGCTGATAAAGATCTTTGTCTGAGGCTTGGCGGTATTGAAGCGGAAGTTTTTGAGTGCTTCGAAGCCAAATACCGGAGTCTTCATATCTTTCATGGCATCCACGAAGAGGAAGAACCAGTTGTTTTTCAAAACATCGGCACCTTTGAGCGCCAGCGATCCGTTTTCTTCATTCACGATAAAGTTTGAATGGAGATTCTGGAGTTTTTCCATGAAAACACCTTCCGCATCGCGGTTACGGTGGACGATCAGCAGCTTATCGCCTTGCGGCACTACGATCTCGTCACGGTCTTTCGCCTTTGTTTCATACCCTTTATAAGAAAAAGATGGCTGGAATACGAGGTAATCTCCTTTTTCCATCAGGAAAAGCTTTACTTCCGGTTCGCCGTCTTTTACTTCTTTAATAAGACTTTTATCGAAATCAACTTTGTGTTCTTTTGCCAGCGGGAGGATCATTTCTTCCATCGTCTTTTCCCAGTCATCTTCGTCTATGTCCATTTTGCCGGAAGGCAGGAACTTTTCTGCGAGATGAACCACTTCATTGCTTTTCCAAAGCAATAGTTGGTAATTATAAAGAAAGAAGAGCGGGCTTTGTGTTTCATTTTCACCAAGATCATATTCCATACTACCGGCCTGAACACGGCACTGGATCGTATAGTTACCATTTTTCCTGATAATAAAATGAGGTTTTGCTTCTTCTGTCGATACCTGCAGTGGCGTGAGATTTGCGGATTTGAATTGCTTGCCTTCATCCAGCACAAAGAAAAGCGTGTTCTCTGCCTGCTCCGTACAAAGCTTTTTCAATCGCGGGAAAAGATACTCGGCCATCAGCTCTTTTGTTTCTGCCGGCAGATCATCATCTTCCTGGTGAATGATATTTTCCCAGATACCGGAGAATGGAGAGTTGCGGCTGATATATTTGTTGATCTCGGCTTCCTGCAGTTTGCGGAGAAGGGTAAGAACCTGCTTATCTTCTTCCGATAACTTATCCGTATCAATATACCGGCTGATATCTGGTTTCTCTACTTTTCCGGCGAAGCCGTCAGCGGCTTCATTTGACTCGCCGATCACCGCATCGATCGTGAAAAACGGATAGGTCTTTTTATTAAGGTTGAATATTACACCAAGCCGTTGCGATGGTCTTGGTTTTTGCGGCTCTTCTTCTTCCGGGATCTCTATTTCCTTTTCTTTCTGTGGAATGAGAACAGGTTTTACCGGCGCTGTAACCGGTGCAACCCGTTTGATACTTGTATCGAGTACCCGGAGAAATGGTTTTCCGTCTTTATATACAAACTCGAATTTTCCTTTCAGATCATCTTCCAGCGAATAACCATATGCTTCGAGCAATTTGTTTTTCTCTTTATCCCAGTTACGGATACTGTCGAAGTAGTTTGCGCCGAAAGAGTTGAGCAATTGAAGAAAAACGATCACTTTGGGAAGACAAAGGGGGTGTTCTGTATCCTGGTAATCGCAGCTTGTATCAAAATTGCGTTCCTCGTTTTTACGGAGCAATACTTTATAGATCTGTCCATCGAGGGGAACAGCTGCTTTTACTGTTTCATTTTCCGCGAGTTCGATCGATGCTTTTTGCGTGCGCAGGTATGTCTCGGCATCGGCGAAAACAGTAGGAGATGAAAGAAGACGTAGTGCTTTCAGGTCGATGGTTTTCATCTTCGCCACGGTGTGGCGCTGGTCATATTCAACTTCTTCTGTTTGCAGATGTCCTTTATCGATCATTTCCTGGAGTTGAAACAGCGCAGCTGTTTCATGCCGGCAGATATCACCAATATTGTAGGGGCAGCTGCAACGCAGTGAAAGACCTTTCGGGTCTTTGAACTTCTGAATATAGACTTTATAGAACGTGGAGTAGCTGTCGTCTTTTACACGGAATGTTGCGGATCCGAAGAGGTCATCATATTCTATCAATTCAACAAATCCGATCGCATGGATCTTTTTACCGCGGCGGATCACTTCATCCGTACCATGAGTGTAAACATACTTGAGCAAATGTGGTAAGGCCATAGTTCAATTTCCGGTTAACAATAAGCCATTCACAGTGCCGGTGGCATTAGACTGTGAAGCTTTTGCCCATCATTTCTCATGCGAGGGCAATCGGCAAATCTAAAGGAATGTGAGCCGGATTTCCTTGCAAAAGAGGATAAATAATAAATAATTTTTGAGAGGGAAAAAGAGGTATCTTAGGAGATTTGCCTTGGAGCATCGTTGACCGTTGACCGTTGCCCGTTGACCGGGGAGAACGAAAAGTTCCGCTCCGGTAAGTTTGCCAAACCGACACTGCTTTTTTCTCCGGACAACGGTCAACGGTCAACGGACAACGATGGAAAGGGCAACAACCAATTAGGCCGGATTGCCATCGTTGAAATCCGTACCTTTGCCGCCTGAAAAAATTTATGAGCAGTAAGCCTACTTTACACACGTCACTGTCGCCGGCACTTTTGCATTTGTATGATCTGAGTAATAGCGTGGTGGTGATCATTGATGTGTTTCGCGCCACATCTACAATATCTTCAGCGCTTTATAACGGAGCAAAATGTGTTATTCCTGTTGATTCCGTGCCGAAGGCCATCGAGATCAGCCGGAATATTGACGGGATTGCGGCAGGTGAGCGTGACGGGCAGATTGCGGAAGGCTTGGCGCATGGCAATTCTCCGCTGGAATATAATCGCGAGTTTATCGGTGGACGGACGTTGGTACTGACCACTACCAATGGTACACGCCTGCTTCATATGGCACTGGAAAGAGGTGCTGATACAATCGTATCCGGGTCATTCCCCAATCTTACGGCGGTTTGCGAATTCCTGCTTGCGGAGAACAAAAATGTGGTACTTGGTTGTGCCGGTTGGAAAGACCGTTTCAATCTTGAAGACACATTATTCGCAGGAGCTGTGATCAGCCGGATCAAAAAGCATTTCGAGATCCATTGTGATAGTTCCCTGATGGCAGAGACGATGTATAACAAACACAAGAACAACCTGATGGGATTTGCTACAAAACTCACTCATTACCATCGGCTTGTGGAAAGATTTGGTCTGATAGACGATATCAAATTCTGCCTGACAGAAGATGGGGCTAATATATTACCTGTTTATCGTGAGGGCAGATTAGTAGTAGAGTCTTCTAAGTAACTGATAAAGACAGTGTTAATGCAGATCTCGGGCTTTGTTACAGGCTTGTTGTTCGCTTCCTGGTCGTCCTTTGTCCGGGGTTAAAGCGCAGTTTCTAAGTGTTTTTTAAATATTCGGCTTGATCCAAGTCATCTATTATAGGCTATTTCACCGGGCTAAGACTGTTCATTGAGATTCGCGTTTATTCGCGGCCATTTGTGCTCATTCAATTAGCGTTCCAGGATCTTCTTCCAGTCAGCCCCCTCCGCAAATTTCTTGATCACCGTATTCCGGCTTTCAATGAGCCTCTTCATGTATTTGGTCAGAAAGACCTTATTAAATCCTTTGCCGATGGCGCCATAGGGAGATTCGAAGTTGATGATATCGATCATGATCGTGCCGTTGTCGCATGGCTTGAAGTGATGTTCGTGTTTGAAGTATTTGAAATCGCCTTCAGCTTGTTCGTCGGTGAACGTTTCAGGCTTTTTCATTTCGGTGATCCGGGTTTTGAGGATCCGGTCTTTCATGAGGTGACGAGCCTTCCAGGTGACGGTTTCGTCTTTTTCGATCAGACCAAAACGGACACCGGCGACTGCTTCTTCCTTATGTTTCGTCATTGATTGCTTGTGGAGGTCGATGCTGCGGGAAAGATCAAACACTCGTTCTACCGGGGCGGCAACGAAGGTTGTAAGGTGGATGGTAGGCATAGTCGCTTTACAGAGTTTGGTTTTTGCGTTAGGGGTGGAGTTTTTGCCTTGCTTGTCTGTTGTACACTGAAAAGAGACTAATTGATTTCGCGACATTCCGCCTACGCTAAAGCTCCGGCGGACGGACAACGGACGGCTATGGCCGTCCGTTGTCCGCAAAAATCCCACCAGAGTGTATTTATACAAAAGGTATTTTCGAAACCTTTGCCTGCAACAGTTTGTCTCTTACTTTGATAAAAATATCCGAATCGATCGCGGCATAAGCGGTGCTTACATATCCGAGGCCGATCGCTTTACCCAGGCTGGGAGATTGTGTGCCGGAAGTAACGACGCCGATCGTGGCGCCTGCCTGGTCTTTGATCTCATATCCATGACGGGGAATGCCTTTGTCGATCATTTCAAAACCAACCAGCTTCTTTTCAACTCCTTTGGCTTTCTGCTCTGCAAACAGCTCTTTTGACGGAAACTCTTTGGTGAACTTGGTGATCCAGCTCAAACCGGCTTCGATCGGAGAAGTGGCGTCGTCAATATCATTTCCATAAAGACAGTAGCCCATTTCGAGGCGGAGCGTGTCTCTGGCGCCCAAACCGACAGGTTTAATTCCCTGTGCATCACCAACTTCAAAGATCGCGTTCCAGATCTTTTCGGCGCAATCGTCTTTGTCTTCAAAATAGATCTCTACACCACCAGCTCCGGTATAGCCGGTTGCGCTGATGAGCACATTATCTACACCAGCAAATTTGCCTTTTGCAAACGTGTAGTATTTCATATTCATGATATCGATCTCGGTAAGTGGCTGCAGGATGCTTGTTGCATTTGGTCCCTGGATAGCCAGCAGACCGGTTTTATCTGAAACGTTGTGCATTTCAACATTCTTTGTGTTGTGCTCACTGATCCAGTTCCAGTCTTTCTCAATATTGGAGGCATTTACCACCAGCATATACACGTTGTTTTCCTCGATGCAATAAACCAGGAGGTCGTCAACCAGTCCGCCATTGTTGTTTGGCAGGGAGCTGTATTGAGCCTGTCCGGCTTTCAATTTGGATGCATCGTTTGTGGTAACACGCTGGATGAGGTCAAGCGCATTCTCTCCTTTGAGGATGAATTCGCCCATGTGGCTTACATCAAACACTCCGGCATTCTTGCGTACGGCAGCGTGTTCGTCATTGATACCTGTATAAGAGATAGGCATGTTGTAACCGGCGAACTCAGCCATCTTAGCGCCAAGCGCTATGTGCTTTTCCGTAAACGGGGTTTTTTTCATATGTGATTGTTGTTATAGATGCGCAAATGTACGGTTTCCGTACCGGGTCTGTGATGGGCTATGCACATAATTGCGTAAGGTTCCCGCAGATGACGCAGATTGGGGCGCAGATACGCAGATCAGCGTTTGATAGCAGGCAAATATCTGCGTATCTGCGCCCCAATCTGCGTCATCTGCGGGAACCTTACGCCGGTATAGGGAAATAGGATTCTTAACTTAATATTTTTCTAACCGATAGCTGCCTGGCAGGATAATAAGTAGCTAATTCGTGCCGTCTTTTTTGTAATTGGAGAAAGGCTTCATCGGGTAAGGCATCGGCACTTTTTCATCACTGTAGCCCTTTGCTTTGAAAACGCTGAACAGGCTGTCAGCAGACTGCTTGCTGCCTTTAGCGAAAGCGGTTTTGGGGTAAAGGATCAGTTTGTATTCAAGACCATCCCAGCTGCGATTGATCCAACCCTTTTGCTTCATGAATCCATACTGGTAGTACTCATCTTTCTGAAGACCAGTCTTAATAGTAACATCTCCACTACTGTGATACACTTTCTTGTCCTTATGATCGATGCAGTAGTAAAAACCTTTACCGGTAGATTGCTGAAGCTGAATACAGACCATCATTGGAAGAAGTACAAAGAAATATTTCATAACATAAAACAGATGAGAGTGTAAGGTATACAACAGGCAGTGCAGATGCAAGCAGAGGGAATGTATTCTTCCCGTCTTTCCGCCTACCGGTAAGAAAAAAACCCGAAGGCGGTAAGGCGGGAAGAACAGCGATCTAAAAAGCCGTGCCTCGACCCAATTTTCCGGTAACGTACCCGGAATGCAAATAATTCTGTATTTTGTCGATCTGTTAACGTATAAAAGATCCACATCAGCGTATCTTGTTTTGCGCTAAATAAACCACCGATTATGGCAGATAATGTGTACGACGCAATTGTTGTTGGTTCCGGTATCAGCGGAGGCTGGGCTGCAAAAGAACTAACAGAAAAAGGCCTTAAGGTCTTGCTCCTCGAACGTGGCCGCAATATCGAACACGTAAAAGATTACGTGAACGCCAATAAGGAAGTATGGGAGTTTGAACACAGAACAAATCGCCCGACAGTTCAGATGCTGAGAGACTATCCCGTCCTCCGTCGCGATTATGTACTCAACGAAGCCAATCTTGATTTCTGGGTAAAGGACAGTGAATCTCCCTATACCGAAACAAAACCATTTGCATGGTTCCGCGGCTATCATGTTGGCGGACGCTCTCTCACCTGGGGCCGTCAGAGTTATCGGTTTAATAAATGGGACTTTGAAGCGAATGCCGTTGAAGGTATCGGTATTGACTGGCCCATACGCTATGAGGATGTTGCCCCGTGGTATAGCTATGTAGAGAAGTTTGCCGGCATACAGGGGAGTAAACAGGGGCTTGATGTATTACCGGATGGGGAGTTTCTTCCGGCAATGGAAATGAATATCGTAGAGAAAGATGTAGCAAAAAGGATCAAAGAAAAATACCAGGGCAAACGGCATTTGTTCATCGGACGTTCTGCAAATATTACACAGCCCAAGCCTGAACAAAAACGGATCAATTGTCAGTATCGCGACAGATGCTGGCGTGGTTGCCCATACGGTGCATACTTCAGTACGCAATCTGCAACCTTACCTGCAGCCATGGCAACCGGTAATCTTACGCTCCGTCCATTCTCAATCGTAAAACAGGTTTTGTACGATAAGAATACAAAAAAGGCAACCGGGGTGGAAGTGCTCGATGCGGAAACAAACCAGACATACGAATACAAGGCAAAGATCATTTTTCTGAATGCCTCAGCCTTTAATTCAACCTGGATACTGATGAATTCCGCAACAGATATCTGGCAGGATGGATTGGGTAGCAGCAGCGGTGAACTTGGTCATAATGTTATGGATCATCACCTGAACGCCGGCGCTTCCGGGTTTGTGGAAGGTTACGAAGACAAATACATTTTCGGAAGAAGGCCTACCGGAATCTATGTTCCCCGATACCGGAATGTATACGATGATAAACGAGATTATGTCCGTGGCTTCGGATACCAGGGCAGTGCCAGCCGTGAAGGCTGGAAACACGATGTGGCAGAGCTGACCATCGGTGGCGCATTCAAAGACGCTACCTGCGAAGCGGGCTCCTGGAAAATGGGACTCAGTGGCTTTGGGGAAATGCTTCCTTATCATGAAAACAAAGTGACGCTTAATAAGGATAAGAAAGACAAATGGGGACTTCCTGTTCTTGACATGGATGTTGAGATCAAAGAGAATGAGCGCCGCATGAGAAAGGATATGATGAATGATGCGATTGAAATGCTGGAAGCAGCTGGTGTAAAAAGAATCAAACCCGAGCTGGATGAAAAATATCAGCCGGGTATGGGCATTCATGAAATGGGAACAGCCCGCATGGGCCGCGACCCGAAAACATCGGTCCTCAATGCGCACAACCAGGTTTGGGATGCGATGAACGTGTTTGTAACAGACGGTGCGGCGATGACCTCCGCTTCATGCGTAAATCCATCACTCACTTATATGGCACTCACTGCAAGAGCAGCGGACCATGCTGTTGCTGAATTAAAAAAAGGTAATCTCTAGTATTATGAACAGAAGAGAATTATTGCGGCTTGTAACACTCGCCACAGGCAGCGTTCTTATAGGAAGTGAATTGCTATTGTCCGGCTGTAACAGCACTAACAGCGATGTGACATTCACCTCGTTCACTGCAGATGAAATGGCGTTTCTTGATGAAGTGGGAGAAACGATCCTGCCGGCCACTTCCTCACCTGGCGCCAAAGCTGCCGAAGTTGGTAAATTCATCAACATCATGATCCGCGATTGCTATGAACCGGATGATCAGCAAACATTCCGCAACGGACTTGGCGAACTTGATGAAGCCTGCAAGAAAGCGACTGGTAAGAAATTCCTGGAAGCAACTCCACAGGAACGTGAACAATTTCTGATCGCATTAGATAAAGATGCAAAAGAGTACAGCAAAAAGAAGTCACTGTTTGATGGCGAGCAGAGCAAGCTTTATACACAAGCACAGGAAAAAGGCGATCTGCAATTCAAAAAAGAAAGAATGCAACCGCATTATTTTACTATGATGAAGCAACTCGTTATGATCGGATTCTTTACTTCAAAGATCGGGGCGACAGAAGCGTTGCGTCATATTGCTGTACCAGGAAGATATGACGGCGCGATGGAGTACAAAAAAGGGGATAAAGCCTGGTCAAGCAAATAGCAAACCGAAGGGCTCTCTTTATAATACGAGTTTACTTTCTTAGATGACCTCTTACCGTCTTACCGCCTTACCGGTTTGTTTTTTTACCGATAAGGCAGTAAGACGGTAAGAGGTCGTTTAGCAACCGAAGGTTGCTGTTTGGCTTGTGCGCTGAAATTATTCCTTCCAGGCATTTTCAGACCTTACCGTTAACTGTTGCAAGGGATTTGCAAAGAATGCGCGCAGGTAATCAACACCGTCAGCACTGTAACCAGGAACGTGTCCCCGCTTTTTAAAGAACAGCAATTGCGCATTTGGCATTGTACGTTTAATAAGCCTGTTGTAAAATGGACTACACCATGGATCTATATCACCTGCCGCGATAAGTGCCGGTACTTTAGAATAGACGGGCGTTTTAGCTATTGCCGGTTCTGGTTTTACATTCCAGCATTTGCAAACTTCATGATCAACATTGTTGAATGCAAACCCGGCAAGCCAGGGTAATATTTGTGATTGTTTTCTGATCAAACCAGGATCCGAGTAAGCGATCTGCTCGGAACAATATAAAGAGTATCTCATGCCATGAGATAAAGCCTGTTCAGCAGAAAAGACTCCATCCATTATTCCGGAAATATGTGCTGAATGAACGCCATTGATAATGTCAGACATTACTTTGGGAAGATGTTTAAAACCATTTGTTGAAAGGCCATTCAGGATCACTTCCATCAGCTCTTCTTTTCCATAGGTTATGGAAACCGAATCCTGAGCCGATTTTTCTTTATATCGAAAAGAAAATCTTTTATTGGTAACAGAAGTAAAGTAGTCGCGGAATTTTGTCCGCAGATCTCCGTATTCTTTTGAAGTCGCAGGATCTGTATTGCAATAATCAAAGAAGTTTTCCAACGCTTCGTTTATGTTGAATAAACCCTCTTCTTCATAGTTGACAAAGCCGGGTAGCGGGGAGCCGAGAACCAGTGTTCGAACCGCTTCGGGATGGTTTCTGGCAACAGTAAGCATTAACCCGCCGCTATAAGAAATGCCAACGAGGTTCAGAGAGTCAATGCCAAGTGCGAGGCGCAGGTCATTGATATCTGCTGCGCTTTCTATAGTTGTGTAAGAGGAAAGATCTATTCCGCGAGAGTTGAAATCTTTACGGCATTGTGTGGCTGCGATACGAACAAGACTGTCGCGATTCAATCCTTCGCGATAGCTTCGTTGGATAGCAATATTTATAGCCGGGCATTCAAGGCTGGGAACCGATTTCTTTGAGCCACGTTGATCAAAGGCGATAAAGCCACCATACGCCAGCCATCCTGAGCCTTCACCGATACTATCGATATTGCTGATCGTACTGTATCCCGGTCCGCCAGTGGTAAACAGTGTGATGTTTTTGGTTGCGGAACTGTTTGCTTTCCGTACAAAAATAAAGGGTACTTTAACCTTGTTCCCGGAAGCTTTATTCCTGTTTTCGGGGGCAACGAGGTATCCGCATACACTCACTACACCGGGACCGGTTTTTACCGGGCAACCGGTTATTTCAATGGAAGATCTTTTCTGTGCAAAGGATGATAATGCGGCGACTGTACATAAAACGATCAGGCAATACCTTTTCATAAAAACATTTATAAAGCAAAGGAAAAACAGAAGCGACCGGCAAAAAAGTAAAAAACGGACAATCAGCGAAGCGCGGATAATTTCATACCGGTGAAGCGGGAGACGTCTTTATAGAAATGACCAGGATCAAAATAGCCAAAATCATATACGGAGAATGAGTTGCGATCCTGGCGATAGGCTGTCAATGCAGTTCTCGTTCTGATGCCGGCAAAAAACCTTTTGGGATTAACGCCTGTTACGGCATGAAAATAACGATTGAATGTTTTGGAGGAAACACATAGTTGCCGGGCGAGTTCTTCTGTTTGAAGACACATGCCGGATTCAATGAAGCTGTTTACTGCTTTTGTTAATGGTGCGAGATGAGGAGCTTTCTGCCTGTTCAGGATAAACCGCTCCAGCAGGTAGTTTTCTAAAAGCTGGTAACGTTGTTCGAACAGGTCCTGCTTCTTCATCTGTGTGATCAGCATTGCCGGAATAATGTCGCTCGCATCGAATATCTGATCTGCAAGTTTATTTTGTGTTACACCCAGGATGATCTCCAGTGCTCCCGGAGTGAATTTTACGGTGAAAATGTTATCAGAAGGGAGATTCTTTCTCTCAACAATACGGTCTCTTAGAAGTAAAATGTCTTTATCCGCACTGATAAAATGCCGGTCATTTCCATTCTGCAGGTAATAAGGAGCGCCAAGGTTGATCCAGATCGTTGGCGTATAGCTTGGAAAAAGTTTTACCGTGAAAGGCTGATCCCCGATGCAATGACGTGCGTGCTCATCCGAAGTTTCTGAATAGAATTCAACAAGACTGGCAAGCTCGGGGCTGGGCTGCCTGAATGTATACAAACGGCGGATATCATTGAAGATCTCAATCACTTCATGGAAGTTAAAAAGGCTTTGGGAGCTTTGGGTTGATTTTTACAGGAAAGGCCGGGAAAAGGGATCAGTGATAATTTACATTGAAATGTGATTGTATCTGTTGCTACCCGAAAAATAAATGCAGGCAACTTGCTCTGCAATGGTATCAATACCAGCGAGTGTGTTTGTGATCACGCTTGCTTCGATCTTGCTTATCACATTGATCACAGTGAGCTTTCAGTCAATGAAATCAGTATTAATGAACCCGGTAAAGTCGCTCAGAAACGAATGATCATTTCTTTTTGTATTGATAAAAGATGCCTTTATCAAAAGGCGTCCACCAGCAGGCTTTCTGGCCGGATGCTTTCAGTGCGTTGTTGGTCCAGGTATTGCAGGTTTTAAAAAGGCTGTAGGTTCCGGTTGCTTCATAGAATGCATCATATTGCCCGTAACGGGCTTCGGTAGGGATTTCTATAGGGTTACCGGAACTGTCTTTTTCAAAACCATTTTCAATATAGCTGACCAGTCTTTTATATTGATCGGCTCCGATGGGGAATTTTATACAGGTTTCGTCTTCGCGTAATGTATGATAATAAGTGGTGTGCATTGCGGTGCTGCTTAATGCAAAAGCGGCTTTGAAAGCTGTTTTAAATTTTAGATCGGCCCAGGTCGGAGTTTCCAGATAAAAGGCTTTATCGCCCCAACCAAAAGCGAGATAGGAAACAGTGCTATCGCCGCTGCGTGTATGCTTATACGGAATTTCTTTGCTCCAGTCTTTGTAATCATTCTTCACAGGTAGAACGATATCTGCATGAACTCCATTTGTTTTCAGATAAACGAATACATCAGGAGATTGACCCTGTTCAGCCTTTATTGTGATTCGCGAAAACAACCATGCACATAACAAGTAGAGTAAGATCAGAGAGATCAATGTAAGAAGGGTACGGAATAAAAACCGGAGTGTTTTTTTCATTTGACGGAATTCTTATATGATTTATACAGGGTTTTAAAAAAGGTGACCCTGAGTGCGGCGAAACAGATGAAATACCCCTCTCTGTTGCAAAGGAATACGAGGTATTGTTTTGCGGTCGGTTTAGCGTACTAATCTTGCTTTCCCCAAAACTGTTTAAGAAATCCGGAGCCTGCTTTAAATAAAGAATGCAGTGAACCCGAAGGTTACTGCATTCTTTAAACGAAACAAATGTAAAGCATGGCCGAATAGATCAGATCGCATTTTTATATGCGCTATAGAAAACAAAAGGCAACAACACAAAGGTGAGCAGGCAGATACCTGAAACAACCAGCAGATCTGCACCCGGATAATGCAGCATCTTAAAACTTACTCCGGCACCGGTGATGACCGATCCTGCAAGTCCGGCAATGCTGCCAGCTTTTTCTATAGCCGACACAGACTGCCGGAGACGGATGGAAAGAAGCAAAGGCAGAAAGACAAAAACAAAAGAAAGAATACCGATAGCAAATACCGTGTTGGCGTTTGACCAGTGCATAAACCTGATCAACGATCCGATGATCATAAAAATGGAAGCGAATAGCCCGCTGAGATAAGTGATCTTTTTCATTACATAGATGTTTTTATTTAAAAGAAAAAGGGTTTCCGTTTCAATCTCCCTGGTCCCGTTGGGACAAACCTGCATCCATGCACGGCGTAGTGCAACCTCGAAAGTCAGGCCGGCCGACATATCTGTTTCAATACAACAGCAAAGATGATCAAGCAGGTCGTTGCGCAATTCTTCAATGCCGATCCCGCTTTCGTCGATGCGCTCTTCCACCTGGTTGATCTGCCATTCGGATAGAATCATTGTGGCGATATTTTGGATTTAGTAAAAACGATTTTTTCTATGGTTTGAAGAAAGTCACGCAATTCATCAAACTGCGCTTTCTTTTGTGTATTTCCTTTTTGAGTGAGAGAGTAATATTTGCGCACGCGTTTGCCGATAAATACCTTTTCCACATCTACAAGCCCATCCTGTTCAAGCTTATGCAGCGCGGGATAAAGGGAGCCTTCTTTCAGCAGGATCTTATTCTCCGAAAGTGTTTTTACATGCTGTGCAATCTCATAGCCATACATCTTTTTATGCTCAGCAAGTAGCTTGATGATGATCGTTGACAGTGTTCCTTTTAATAATTCCGTTGAATTCATGAGACTAAAATAATACATCGAACGACAATACATCACAATTCTATGTATTTTTCTTTTTTCTTAACAAAAGCAAGGCCTGATTTGATGTTAAGACATTCATTATTAATGATAAATGGGTGGAGTTGCTTTTCCGGCCCGGTCAATTTAACGCTGATCAACGCGGTGGAAAGACTGAAAGAGGATCGTTTAATTGAAAAAGGCTTCAGATTTTCTGAAGCCTTTTTCAATGGTGGGTGTGGGTTATTTTCTTTTTAAAACGATATCCCCTCTTTTCTGTATGATGGTCATGCTTTCGACCTGCTGTTGCTCATTTCTGTTGAACCGGACACGCGCATCTTCTTCCCGTACAAAGAACAGGTCTTTGTTTTCAGGGCGGAGTTCAAGGATATCCTGGCCTTCAGGCTGACTAAGCAGTTTGCCTTTTTCTACCCAGATCTTAAAAGTTGGAGCGTTTTCACTTCCATAGGATCCCTCGAATTGTTTTAGTTCATCTGCATTAACCACGATTGGTTTGAATGGCTGAGGAATCGAATAAGGTTTATCGTACAGGATAGCGAGAAGGCTTTTTGTAATTGTATCAAGAAATGGAGACCCAACATTGGCGAGAAGTATTACGCAGGTTCCATCAGAAGGGATGGTGACCATATTGCTGTTAAAGCCATGGATGCTTCCACTGTGTTCTGTTTTTTGTTTGCCGTATAATGAATCGATAAAAAGACCAAATCCGTAATTGTTTTTACCGGGCGTTGTCGCAATTTTCGATGATTCTTTATTAAGAAGACCATTGGCCCATAAAAATTTATTCCAGAGATAGAGATCGTTTGTTGTGGAGTAAATAGCACCGGCCGAATAAGAAACAGAAGAGTCAACATCCGGCGCTTCTTTATTCCATAGTTCAGTAAAGCGGAAATAGCCGGTTGCCTTTTTCTTTTTGTCAACAGCCGGGAAATTGAATCCTGTATTTTTAAGTGATGCCGGTTCGATAATGTATTTTCTTACAGCTGCATAATAGGTCATTCCGGTTACATCTTCAATGATATAACCAAGAAGATTGTAGGCGGAATTCGAGTAGCGCCATTGTGTACCGGGTGAGAAATCAAGTGGTTTGTCTTTAAAAAGCGACATCATTTTTTCGCGGCTATGAGATTTTGTGATCTCATTCTGCATGAACTCGCGGTCGCTTGTATAGTTGGTAATACCGGAGGTATGATGAATAAGATGATTGATCGTGATGCTGTCTCCCTTTGGGTAAGATGGAAAATACTTGCTGATCTTATCGTTTACAGAAAGCTTTTTCATTTCCTGAAGTTTGAGGATAAGTGCAGCGGTGAATTGTTTTGAAATGGAGCCGATCTTGTAAACAGTTTCCGTGCTGTTTGGTATGCTGTCACTGATACGCTGAAAGCCATATGCTTTGTTCAGGATCAGTTTTCCTTTGTGGGCAACAAGCACGCTCCCGTTAAAGCGCATTTCTGCGGAATAGGAGCTTACGAGTTGATCCATTTTAGAAGAGAGATCCTGAGAGAATGAGGTAAGGCCAATAAGAAGGAGAATTGCGCTCAACAAATGCTTCATTATAACTTGTTTGATTGATAAAGCATATAAGACAACGAAAACCCCGTACAGGTTACTTCAGTTCAGATGGATTATTTTTTACTTCAGCGATTAGAATTGACAGTTGATTGAACCAGCAATTCTGTACTTTTAACCGGATCGTTTGTCAAAAATGACACTACATTTATCCGAAGCCATTGATAATCTGGTAGTACATGACCAGAAAAATTCGGTCTGCAAACATTTGCTTACCGTCAGACTCTTCCCTATCTTTCTTGGCTAAACCACCTCCCACTATGAGAAAAATTTCCTTATTTCTGGCCGGGCTGTTTGCTGTTATGGCCGTTTCTGCTAATGATAAGACCGATTCTTTAAAGCTGGCAATGGATGCCTGGCAGAAGATAACAGATTCGGTAGAGTCCACCATGCATTATAAGACCGGTAAGATCAGTTTGTCCGGCGGCACTATTTCAATGGATATTCCTGCAAATTTCAAGTTTCTTGAGTCGGCGGATGCCAAACGCGTGATCGAAGATCTCTGGGGTAATCCGCCATCAGATGCTCCGCTGGGGCTTTTAATGCCAGCATCTGCAAAAGTAATGGAGTCTGGCAGTTATGCCTTTATTGTAACGTATGAGGATATGGGCTATGTAAAAGATGATGATGCAGCGAAGATCAATTATGAAGAGCTTCTTGAAACAATGAAGAAAGACAACGTTGAGGCAAATCTTGAGCGTACTAAATTGAATCTTTCAACGCTGAACCTGATCGGTTGGGCTGCAAAGCCATATTATGATAAGGATAGAAAAATTCTTCATTGGGCAAAAGAATACCAGGTGCCGGGTGAAGACGTAAACACGCTGAATTATGATGTACGGGTGCTCGGAAGAAAAGGCGTACTGAACCTTCAGGCGGTAGCAACCATGGGAGAGCTTGACAGTGTAAATGCACACATCAATGATGTACTGGCGATGGTCAGCTTTGCAGAGGGTAATCGCTATGCCGACTTTAACTCAAGCACTGACAACGTTGCAGCCTGGACGATTGGCGGTCTTGTTGCCGGTAAGGTTCTGGCTAAAGCCGGTTTTTTTGTGATCATTCTGAAATACTTAAAACTGATCATTGCGGGTATCGTGCTTGCGGGCGGTGCAATCTGGCGGTTTATCACAGGCCGCAGAAAGAACAGGGAACAGGATCTGACATATGAACCGTCGCCTGCTCCTGTTCCGTCTCAGGATACACCGGATTCAACGAGTTCTGTACAGTAGGTACAGGCACTGAGGGTGATAGCGAAAGCGAGACGGCGGCGAGAGCGGACCTACATATACCGGAACCGATCATCATAGGTAAGAAATCCCCAGCGGTCGATGCCGGTGTAGTAAAACGCGGCAGACGAATAATGATAGTCTTCGGGCAGCTTGCAAAGACCTGCTCTGACAGGATTCTGATGTATATAGTTCAGCTTTTGGTTAAAAAAATAGTCGCTATACAATTCAATGCTTAATGGATTTCTTTCCCAAAATTGATACGCACGATCCGGAGCTTTTACTTTGAACAAAGACAGCAGGTCCGGATTATTCCGCTTCAGATCTTTTTGCATTTTCTGTGCGGTGAACTTTAGAAAGTCTCTTTGAACGGAGGCCGGATCCCATAAGCCCAGCATTTGCCAGATAAGGTGAATATGGTTTGACATGATGACGAATCCATTCAATCTGATCCGATCTTTTTGAACGAGAAAACGCAAGCTGTCCATTACGATATCTTTGTACTTATTCTCTTTTAATAAAGGCTTCCACTCAAGATTAGTTGCTGTGAAAAATACGGGAAGTTGAACGATTGTTTCCATACTTCAAGCTACGATCACCTTAAAGCGTGGCAATGAGGAAAAAACGATCAAATCGTGTATTTTCCCCATTGAATATTGGTGAGAATCATATAAAAAAGGGTGAACAACTTATCGCCGGATTATTTCAATTATTCGTTACCACACATGCAATAGAGTTTCTCTGCCTATCTATTTGGATATAAAAAAGCGTATAGATGATTCTATACGCTTTCTCACTATTTTTCGCAATTGATCTTTTATTATCTCTTCGCGTCCACGATCTCTCCCTTATCCCACATGTGCTTTAAATCTGTTTTTGAAAAAACAAACAGGTCTTCAGAAAACTTGCCTTTATTCATTGACTGCAGTTTCCCGATGGTTACTTTTTTATCAACCTCATAGTCGCTCAGGCGAACGTAAGCAGAGTCTCCCTTTATCTGCTCTACCACCATCAATGCGTAATGATTTTCGGGTGTTTTTAATTCATAAATATCACCATCCTGTGGAGCGGCAAGATACCCGGCATTGCGGGCGTCATCCTGTTTTGCGCTCACAACGCCAACGGTAATCAACACTACGACAAGAGCGAGACCAGCAAACATCCAAACAGGCGTTTTTGATTGCGCCTTGATTGTGTTATAAGAGTCCTGCAGGTTTGAAGGCAATTGTTTATGCTGAATTACGCCCTGGCAATGGCTGCAAACAGAAGCGCCAACTTTTTTGATAGGAAAAAAGGGAATCCAGAAAACATGCGCGTATTGCTGATATACGTGCATTGACATGGTATTTTGAGCATTGCAGCTAGGGCATTTGTCTACAATGTTTTCAGCTGCAAGTTGCTTTGCCCTGGTTCCGTAAATGATCATGAGGAGGTGGTTTGTTTGTTATGGTTGTAAAAAACGGCTTCATCCTACTGATGGAGCCGTTGCTAAAATAGTGCTTTCAACTTGTGTTCGCAAGACCCGTAAAAGATCTGCCCGGAGTTTCAAAGTAGAGAATTTATGTATGTTTTTGTGGAAGATTCACAAGCGAATAGACTGTTACCCTCTTAGCTCTTCCAGCTCTTTAACTGATTTTGCCAGATGCTTGCCCAGTTTTTGGCTTCCGTCTTCGGTGATCAGGAAGTTGTCTTCGATCCGGATACCGCCAAATGACTGATAAGCTTCGAGCGATTTGTAATTGATGAACTGGTCCAGCTTCTTTTCCGTCTGCCATTTCGCGATGAGCTCAGGAATAAAGTAAATGCCTGGTTCGATAGTGAGAACAAAACCCTGTTTGAGTTCTTTTGCCAGGCGAAGGGATTTCCAGCCAAATTCTTTACTTCTCTGCATCGAATCTGTATAGCCAACATAATTTTCTCCGAGATTTTCCATGTCATGCACATCAAGCCCGATCATATGTCCAAGGCCGTGAGGAAAGAACAGGGTATGCACACCTGCTTCAACAGCTTCGTTCACATCGCCGGTAATGAGGCCTATATTTTTCAAACCAGCAACGATGCGGACTGCGGCCTGCTTGTGTACTTCCCTGAATGTAATGCCCGGGCGCAGTAAGCTGATTGCGTGATTCATAGAGTCCAGCACTACTTCATACACTTCTTTTTGCTGAACAGAAAAGCGTTTTGCTACAGGAAATGTTCTGGTCAGGTCTCCTGCGTAGTGTTTATTATTTTCAGCGCCGGCATCACAAAGGACCATGCGGCCGGTATCAAGCTTGTTTCCGTGATAATGATTATGGAGCGTTTGTCCGTTTACGGACAGAATGATCGGATAGGCGAGACGGCCATTTCCTGACAGGGCGATGCTCTCCACCCGTGCAGCGATCTCATATTCGTAAAGCCCTTCACGGGTAAGCTGCATGCCAGCAATATGCATGTCTGCACTGATCGAGTTTGCTTCATGCAATTCGCTTACCTCTGCAGCTTCCTTGATCTCACGTTGTTGCACGATTGCACGGATAAGCGTTTCTGATACAAAGGAAGAAAGAGCAGAGGTTGTAACTCCGAGCCATTCCGCGAGCTGTATAGCCGTATCACCGCGATATGGATCAAGTATGTGTATTGGTTGTTTTTTATCCTGTGCTTTCGACAAAGTACTGCCAACCTGCGAAAGCGGTTGAATTGACGAGATGCCAACAGCGGAAGCCTGTTCGTGTAATGACGGTAATGGTCCGGTCCAGATGATATCATCAATACTTAGTTCGTTGCCAAACAAAGTGGTGGTTCCATTATCTGTATCGATGATCAACACAAGCCCTGGAATATCCAGGCCGGCATAATAAAGAAAAGAGCTGTCCTGCCGGAACGGATACTGGTTGTCTTTATAATTCATACTGCTTTCCGTATTGCCGGGAAGCAGTATGAGGCCTTTATGTACAATTTTTGCAAGTTCTTGCCTTCTGTTGCTGTATGTTTCAGCGGGAAAAAGATTGAGTTTCATATACAAAAGATGAGGTACAAACCTACAGGAATTGATCTGATGTTGCTACACGGTTTTTAACCGGTTTGCTCCTGTGCGGGTAATACATGGCCAATGTTTTCTTCCCGGTCTTCCCGGCTTACCGGTAAAATAAACCGGTAAGGCAGAGAGGCCGGGAAGATCTTAGTATATCCGGGCGCGGGAGTCATAGGTGGTGCTCCGTAAATGTCTTGAGCGCTGACGCTAAAGAGATGTTATTTACAAAAGCCCTGCCCCCACCAGATCTTTCTTATTTCCAGCTGCGCTGGTGTAGGATCTGGATTGATTTCAAGTACGTGTTCAATAACGCGGTCTGCTTTGAAAACCGGTTGCGAGAGCGTTACTGCTGTATTCTTTTTGCCATTTACCTTTCTTGATACAACCACAGACAATGTATCGCCTTCTTTTGCGGAGGCGTTGAATTTTCTTAACAGCAATTCAAAGTTTGTTGTTGTTACTGTTTCTCCATTGATGCTTACGAGTTCATCGCCTTTCTGGTATCCCATTTTCTGACCAAACTGGTTCATGTTTGAATTATCGGTTACCACAATTTTTCCCTTTTGTTCTTTGATATCAATTCTGCCCATTGATATTGCCTGTATAGTTTTCTTTTTCAGGTAATCAATACCGGCAATGCTGAAAAATTCTTCGTAAGGTATCGGTGTGCCGCCGTCAACATATTTTACGAGAAACGTTTTTACTTCAGGGTAAGTGAGTTTGGCGATGGCGTCATACAATTCGTCATCAAGGAAATATTTATCTTTTCCATAGAGAATGCCAAGATCATGTTTAAGGTCGCGAAGTGTATACTGACCACCAGAGAGCTTCATCAGGTATAGATCGAGACTTGCGGAAACAAGGGCGCCTTTCATGTAGATGTTGGCATATTGTTCCTTCCATTTGCCGGCACTTTCCTTACTGAGTTCGGCGAGTGAGAGCGAGTCATTAAAGTACAGGCGGGAGTATTTGATCTTTGTTTCGAGTGCGCTGATAAACTCTTCCGGAGAAACGATTCCCGCCCAAACCTGCATATGGTTGGCATAGTATTCCGTGCTGCCTTCATAAAGCCAAAGGTGTTTGGATAGAACGGTTTCATTAAAATTGAATTCTTTTACTTCTTTGGAACTGATAGTGAGCGGCGTAACGATATGGAAGAATTCATGTGCGGCGATATCGATCCAGCTTCCGATAGCCTGCTGTTGGTCCTGCTCCTGTAAGGCGTAGAACGAAGAATAAGAATGTTCCCATGCGCCGGATGTTTCAAATGCTTTTTGTTCCCCGTTGAAATAGAAAATGAAAGCGTATTTGTCAACCGGTAATTTTCCTTTCAGATAAGCCGCAGAGCCTTTCATCAGTTTTTCAAAATTGGCTGCGATGAATTTTGCGGTGGCAACTTTGTGAGGAGAGTATACGGCGATCAGAACATCGGCTCCACCGACTTTTAATGAAGCGGTATCGGGGAGAGAATACATAATGGGAGAATCATACAGTTCATCCACATTTTCACAAACAAATTTATCTGCCGTGTTTGACGTGGATGTTGGCTTGAGGCCGGTTGCCGCATAAAAGCCGGTAGGTTTGGTAAAGTTCAGTTCGAAAGGAATTTTTTTCATTCCTTCCAGGTAACCAAATACGCCACAGGTGTTCAGTACAAAGTTTTTGCCGCCTTCGAAGTTTGTGCCAACCATTTCATATACTTTGTTATCGATGGTTGCGTCCCAGGTGTCATCAACAGAGTAACTGATACGATGAAGGCGATCAGCTTGTTTGATCACCCAACAGTTGTCATCTTTTTTACTGACGTTGAGTTTCGCTCCGCTTTTATCAAAAGCCTGGAGGTTCTGAATGTATTTTCCAAAGTTACTGTTCATGTAGGTGCCTGGCAGGATCTTCGGCATAAAGAACCTGATCTCCGGCTGTGTTACCGGAGGGCAGATAAGGTTTACGTTCAAGCGATCCGCTGTCGTATCGTTGAGGTCAACAGTGTATTGGTACGATTGTGCGTGAGAAACAACAGCGATCGCGAGAGCTGTAAAGATTGTGAATAGTCTGATCATAAGTTTAAGTTGAAATATCCGGAATAAAGATATCTCAACTTAAACATACCGGCTTTGCCGCTAGTGGAAGAAGTAAGGGTCGGTTGCGTCGGTGCTTGATCCCGGATAAACAAACTTCATTTGTTTTGATGTGATATTGCGGAATTCAATATCCATCGCCATACCGATAGGCGCATAAGGAGCCTGTACTGATCTTACAGAGTGTGGTGGTACGTTAAAGAGGGTCAGCTCTTCAGAATGCCGGATCTCACCTGTTTTGCCGATGTAATTAACAGACACAACGATTTCATCGATCGTGTAATCGGTGTTGTTGGTTACGGGCACATCGACTGTCTGGTTGTTTTCAAACCCAGTGAAGTGATAGCCGGGAACTTCTGTGCTGATGAAGGCGTACCAGTTGTTGCGCAGTTCGATCAGTGGGTCCTGGTGTGTTTTGCAGGATGCCGTCAGTAACAGACAGGCAATTCCTGCGGAGAGGATGGTTCTTTTCATGTGGATGTTGGTTGTGGTTGGTGGTTTGGGCCTACAAAATAAAAAAGCCTTTTCAAATTTGCAAGACTCTGGTAGTCAAAAAAGTAATCCTAAATGGTCGGCAGTTTAAAGACCAATTCTTAATCCGTACGTATTTTTTATTTCCCATAGAGCTTCTGCATTCCCTTTTGCGTCATCCACAGGGTGGTGGCTATGTTTGGTTTTACGGAGATGTTTGAAGTTAAGGGAGGCATCTTTTACGACCCCTTTATACAGGCTACCGAGGTTCTGTGAGCTATGGCCGAAAGGATTGCTGCCGGTGAAATGATGAAAATACCAGCAGATGAACATCCAGTCGAACCCATTGTTATCGCTGATGAACACCGGCCTGCCTTTTGAGTTTTCGCTGATCCAGGCGGCAAATTGCTGCATGACTGTCTGCGGCTCATCAAAGCTCATCGTGTCTTCCCGGGAAAAGCCGGAAACACGGAGAGCATCGGGGATATATTTTTCAGAAACCGGTTTAAGCTGACCATAGAAAGTTTTGTCGAGAGACTCATTTACAAGCACAGCTCCAAAAGAGATCATCGAGTAGTCGCCGGGAATAGGTCCGTCCGCTTCGACGTCAACCATTATATAAGACATAGTGAGAGAGACTGGTTTTGTTCAAAATTATGATTACCGGTATTCATATGAAATGAAAATCCGGTTTGGCCAGGTTCAATGATGCCCTGTTGCCAAACCGGATCTGTAAACGTTTATAATCGCGATCTATTTCTTTTCGGCGACTTCTTTTAGTTTTTTTAATGCTCTTGGCCAGGCATTTGACATGTAGTCTTTGAAATCTTCCGTGATATCGATCGCAACTTTGAATTCGGTTTTCCCCTCTTTTTCTTCGAGGAAGTATTCTTCCATTGCGTTCGCCCATTTGTCAATTTCGGGGCCTTCAGTGATCTCTTTATCTCCATCCACAAATCCCAGGTGCTGGATCGAGATCTGTTTACCGGGAATATTTTCCCTGATCTTTGATACCATTCCTTCTTTTTTGCCTTCTTTGTTTATGCCTACGAAAAGGATCTTGTCGCCTTTTTGCCATCCTCCTTCAAAGGTGGATGTCGGGTTGAATTCTGCGGTCCATTGTTCAAATTTATTTTTGTCTGTGACTGCATCGAATACGGCTGTTGCCGGGGCATCGATATTAATGTTGAAATGAAGTTTTTCCATATGTTTTGAGTTTTGAGCCGGGTCTTTGCCCGGCATGACAGGGTAAAGTTACTTCAGCAGAATGGATGTGAGACAGTGCAGATGCGACGGAAGAGGGGTGTGTTGCGACTTTAGACGGGTCGGGCAGGGGTAGGGGTAGTAGCCGTTGTTGGTGTTCGAAACTCAGAGGTCCGCAGAGTGGAGCGGCCTACACCAACAACACAGCGCG